>Ga0307515_10019073_pt1 | contig 12373 bp, 2 predicted proteins | sample 17_EM_MG_FD_194513 | JGI IMG/M metagenome (GOLD analysis project Ga0307515, IMG submission 194513) | Populus trichocarpa ectomycorrhiza microbial communities from riparian zone in the Pacific Northwest, United States - 17_EM | ecosystem: Host-associated > Plants > Roots > Unclassified | place...
TTTCAATGAAAGCCCTTGTTTGATTTTTGAACATTCAAGGAAAAGAAAAGGAAAAAAAAGAAGCTAGAGGAATGGTCTCAGTTATGTTTAAAGGGTATTCGAGAGTGTAATAATAATTATTTTTTAAAGTATATTTTACTTGAAAAATATATTAAAATAAATTATTTTATTTAAAATATTTTTAAAATACAAAAATAAACAATGCTTCATCTTGAGATACATTCAACTGCTGAAAAAGGTACGTGGTGGCATACAAGTTAAATGGTATTTTAATTCCTTTTTTTTTTTTACAAGAATTGATCTCATTTATATCTAGAAATTGAATTTCAATTTAAGTACATTTCCATCAACTCATACCAACAACTCCTTATAAATCAAATACAATATAGCATGATTTCTTTCTAAATATTCATTTTTTGTGAATAAAAAAATAGAAAAGAACATCCCTTTCTATTTTGTTTTTCCAAACACCAAATCTAAATGTTTTTATTTTAAAATAAAAAATATATAGATATTTAAAAAATATTAAAGGGAATTGGGATTGGTATTAAGAAGTTTAACGGTATTGAAAGAATAACATGTAGCACGCTATTAATTACACCATGAGATCCATTTCAAAGAAAAAGATGGATTAGATAAAAATATCATTTTCACTTTTTATGTGTCGGTGATTTTATTTTTTAATAGGACATGACCAATCACTCTGTGCATTGTGAAATTTTCTCAGCATCGACTATATTCTTACAAATCAATAATATATAATATTTATTACTTTATACTTGGTTTGTTTATTATTATTTTTTTATCTTTATTATTTTTTAATAATTTTTTAGTTTTTCTTTATTATCTTGATACTAGTCTTTTAGAAAAAGTATTATCTTTTATTTTTTATATTTAAAATATTTATCACTTTAAAATTAACCTGTTTATACTAATTTTTTTTTGTTTTCATATTCATTCTTTTGTGTTTCTTCTTCTTTTTTCCTTTACATATTTTTTCTTCAAAACTTATTACGCAGAACTAAAAGCTTGCAACATTTTCTTATTTTTGCACTGTAATAAAATTATTTTGAGATTTTACATGTTTTTATTTATGCATGTGATCTTCATTTTATTTTATTATATGCAAGTATTAATATTTTACTTCATGATTATATCTTTTAATCAAAGTTAAAAAATATATTAATAATACCTACACATTTATTTTTTTGCATTAAAAATAATTATTTAAACTCATAGCGTGATTCAAATAAAACATAAACATTTTTTTTATTCATTGGAACAAATAATTATTGATTGATTTATTTAAATAAATATATAAACTTCTCACTTTATAATTAGACATGTCAAATAACTGGTTAAAACTAATATAGAAAGTACATATCACAAAACATTTTCTCCCAAATGAAGTGTTAAAATTGGCTATAAAACCTTATTTTTGCGTTTTAAAAGCGTTTTTGAAAAAAATTAAATTTTTTTTATTTTTTTTTTACTTCAAATTAATATTGTTTGGTGTTTTTAAATTATTTTGATATGCTGATATCAAAAATAATTTTTAAAAAATAAAAATATATTATTTTGATACATTTCTAAGTGAAACACACTTTGAAAATCAACTACAACCACTTTTACAAACATGAGTTGTGCACAAAAAGAAGTTCTTCTAGCAAAGTTTCACTATGATCCTTCAATAATCACGTTGTCAATTGTGAACCTTCCATATAAAAATCAGAATTTTCAGAATTGCCTATTTTGCACCACACCTTCAGAGGGGGGGGGGGCCCTATAAAGTGTAATCGAGGGGAGAGAAGCTCGTGGAATCGCGACAATCCAGCAACTTTTTTATTCGATTTTTACCTCAAACAATAGCTTTCAATCTTTATAGAGCTTGTTGAAGATAGCTTAGGGTCTCGAAATGCCCGTGAAAAATAGATTCATGCTTTAATGTGAAATTGAGTTTTTATTTATTTATTTTTCAAATTTAATGAAAATGTCTATTGATATTGGGATTGTGTTTTTTTTAGTCATTGGAATAGATCTGAGGTGCTTTTGATTAAAAAAGGCAAGAAGAATAGTGAAGAGTTTGGACGAAAGGACTTTACCAACCCAAGACAACCCGAATGCTTGTTGAAAATAGTTTGGGAATGAAATTAAAAAGAAATATATAAAAAAAATAGAGAGAGATGGAAAAAAAATAAAAGGGTAAATTGAAAAAAAAAATCAATATTCATATTTCCATAATGTTGTTTCGGTAACGTTTTCAAAGGCAAAGCTCGGTAATATTTTTAAAGTTTATAACCATAGAGGTAACAATGGTAACACCACACCCAACTGTCGGTTCTTTTTCTTCGAATAAATTATAATTTGCAATATGAAAAATAATATTTGAATTGAACGACCGTTTCTTTCAATTGCCAGCCACGCCAAATGCAAACGAATATTTTCTTGTTAAAGAATCTTTCTTGATTTCTAGAGAGTAGATTAAGCAACTCCTGTACAGTGAGGGCATAAATGAGAATAGATTTTTATATTCTGAACCACGGAAGAGATTGAGCGAAGAGTGGTTGAATTCCGTTTATTTGCCACTTCATAGGAACAAGGTTCGTCAAAAAGCATCCAAGAGACTCACGAAAACATCATAATCCCCAGCAGCATAAAAAAAATAAACGAACAAATTCCTCGCCTCGTAGTCACGGAATCTTTCATTTTAAAATTCTACCCCTAAATATATATCCTTTAAATTTAATTCCTGTTCTCTAGTTTTTTTTAAAAAAAAAGCAGAAAAAAGAATTTACAAAAATAAAGGGTTGACGGCATCGTTTCTTATCAATGACAACCGAGTTCCCAATTTAATTACTCGGCCGGCATGCCACCCAACCGCCACGACAAATCCGAGAAATCGGACGAGTCGAAACAAACATTAGAGTACTCGAACAACGAGTCATCGAACCCCACGTAATCACTGCTATAATTACTGTCTCCTACTCCAAGCCCGAACGAGTCATAAGTCGGGATCTGGTCCTCAAACCCCCACAACTCACCGCCGACCCCGGACGACTGGGCAGAGTCAACTCGGGCCAACTCAGTCTCTACCCCACCCTTGACTTCCCCACTCGACAAATTGATTGACGAAGGAGGCAAGCCGAGTTCATCATCAGAAGCTTCTAGAAGAAAGCCAAGATCCGGCTGGGACTCGCCGGATTCAGAGGTCAGGTCGACGACAGGCACCGGGGATGAGGAAGACGCGGAAATCTCTTGTTCAAAACTTTTCATGACCGAGTCTAGATCCTGACCCAGTGAGTCGGGGTCCGAGTCATCGAGGAGACCGAATAGATCGTCCCTGATTTTCTTAACCTCCGGAAAATCCAAATCCGACTCGTCCGAGCCATCCCTGACTCGCTTTTTATGGTTTAGCAGTTCGTCCATATACAGGTTGGAACTTAAAAGATGAAAGAGAGAAAGAAACCGCTAGGACTAGGGTTCGCTTTTAGAAGAGAGAATAATAATGCTGTGAGAGGTGGCGATAAGCGGCAAACAAATGAGAAGCTTATATAAGGAGACAATGTAGAGAGAGAAAGAGGAGCGAGAAAGAAAGAAACGGACAGAGAGTGTGTAATGATGTGAAAGGCGGGCGCGTGGTGGGAGCAAATACAGAGGCCATCACGGACGTCTTGCTTTCTTTCTTTTTTCTCTTTTTTTATTCGGTCCAGGGGTTTCATTTTTCAACTATTACACTTTATTTTATTTTATTAACTAATTGCTTTGAAATCTGTTTTGAAGTCCGGTCTCGATGGGACCCACGCGCCTATTAATCGCAGCATGTTTGTGGCTTTCCAGACCCTTCGTGGTTTTCGGCTCGGCTCGGCTCTAAAAGGGTGGTGGTTGTTGCTTGGTGGGTGATGGGGTGTTGCTTGCTTGTTTGTTTGGTGAGGAATTGAATTGGGGGTTAAGTTTTGGAGAGGGGTATTTTGGTCAAGTCATTTGAACCTCTTGCAATTTAGATTTATTATGGTTGAGAATAATTAACATTTTGTGAGGCTGGATTTGACTGGGCCAAGACATGGACTTTGTATTTAAACTTTAAGGAGGATTAGATGTGTAGGAAAGTTGGAGGTAATGATAGCGCATTTGTCTGGAAAGTTTGTATATATGGACCAATGATATGATGATGATAGGCAGCATTACACCTTAAAAACATTTGTCATGTAAAAAAGAGAGAGGAATCACATGAAGTGTATTGAACACTACACATTTAAAAACTTTTGAAAAAGTCTAGTAAATCTTCAAAGATTTGTAAGGACAATTTTGTTGCGCATCACCTTTCTTTTCTTTTATTTTCATATTTTGTTGCCCATTATTCTTCATGATGGTATATTTCCTCGTGGAACCTATAAACAATCAGAACTTTAACATGTATTCATTGTTTGATACCGATGATAATGTTGTTTTTTTAAAGTATTTTTTAATTTAAAATAATATTTTTTTTATTTTTAAATTGAATATATCAAGATAATTATAAAATATAAAATCAAGATTTGTAATGCAATTTTATATAAGATGCCGTGCAAATGGTAAAAGCTATTTAACTAACTTGATGAATTTTTCCATGTCATCCAGCATAAAACAAAAACTACTAGAATAATAAGCAGTCTCAAATATGACACAAACCAACAGCTTTCCTAGAGAAAGAAGAATGATTCTCCCATGAAACAAGCCTGGTAATTCTTTAAATTAAACTGTATAAAATGGATAATATAAAAAATGCAATGGAATATGATTTTTTTTCTGTCAAGAGTTAAAGCTAAGTTGAAGTTTTCTTCTTGCTTTGTCAATGTAAATAAAAGAGAGAGGATTATCGAAAAGTAGAAAAGAGAGACAAAGTTCTCGGCTTGCTGTATTTTAGCCAAAAAAAAAAGAAAATGTCAATCTACATGTGAATAGGAGAGATGAATGTGTTCTTATCCTTTAATCATCTTGAAAAGGTAAAGATGGGATAGTAAAAAAAAAATATTTGGTTTGATTTTAAATCTCTATGTTTTATGGTGATTAGAAGATGTTTTTGGTTGGAAATGATTGTCTAAAGATCTATAATATGTTATTATATTTTCATGTGTGTTTTAAAGTGAAAATAAATAAAAAATTTAAGAATTCTAAAATTTAAACACAATTTTTTCGGTCACTATTAATAACTGAAAAATATATTCTAAAAATATGTTATTTACTCAGAAGAATAACATGTCATCTACTATATTTTATTTAAAAGAAAAAAGAAAAAAAAAACTAAGAGCATGAGCCTAACCTTTGCGTGCCTCAGTTTTTTTTTTTTTTCAGCCTGGTGTTTGGATTTTATATTCCACGTATGTTAGTACTTGAGTTGTTTATTTAAGGCCCCGCACTTCTTTTCTATTTAATTAATTAATTAATTAATTTTTTTGTTTTTACTTTTATTTTGTAATAAAATTATCTTTAAATAAAATTATTACAATTATATTTAAACAAGTACAAGGTCGTGCCATATTTTTTTAAATAGAACTATAGCTTTTAATGGCAATAACAGTAATTGTTTTATAAATAATTATATAAGAAATCTAATATACATAATTTTTTTAAAAAATTTACTAGTTAAGAATCAAATAACATTTTTTATTGTAGTTTGTTCACATAATTTTCTCAAATTATTTTTTTATTTTGTTTTATATAATCATGTAAAGATTATGGAGATATGATTTTCTTATTATTTTAAATTACTTTTCAAATCACGATGAATTTTTATTTTAAAAACTAAATTTCTAATAAAAAACATGTTTTTATTAAAAAAGATAATATGAATAAAAAAATGATTTTTGGCTTGAAAATGTATTTTTACTTGAGAATCAAAATAATTATTTTTTTATGAATGTTTGATTTAATTATTTTTAAAATTAAATAGTAATAAGTTTTAAATATTTGTGATATCAATCTGGGAAAAAAATAGTAGGATAAAAAAAATATTTTCAAATATTTTCAAATACTTACTAATTTTATTTAGCACTTGTATAGGCAACTATAAAGCCAACGGGCATCGCACTGCTTTTTTTTGGGAGTTGTAGATTTGCGTCCAGTTTACTTTCCAGAGTGGAGTCACCAGACTTGAGTAAATTATATGCTAGTCCCTATATTTAGCGTGATTTTGTAACTAGCCATTTTGTTTTAAAAATAATGAGCCAGTCCCTTGATCATGGTTATTGTCGGTGCTTTTTTAAGTGCACTTTAGGTTTTCTTTTGTAGTTGGTGGTGTTCGAAAACATGGCTAAAATAAACTATGTTTTGTTTTTAAAAAAACTATTAAATTATTAAGGAAACTAGTAAGAGGACTAGGTTGAAGTAGAATACAAGAATATAGATTTCAAACTGGAAAAAATCTGATTATCTCGCTTTTTATTTCTTTTCATAAGATGTTAATGAATATCTCCATCCTTACTCGGATGTTAATTGAAATAATTTTTTTGAAATAATTTTAATGGTGCATTCTTGTATTGATTTAAGGATATTTGAGAGTGTGGTGGCAATTACTTTTTAAAATATTTTTTTGCTCATAAAAATGTTAAAATAATATATTTTTTTAAAAAAATTATTATTAATATTAGCACATCAAAACGATTTAAAAATATAAAAAAATAATTTTAAATATAAAAAAAAATTAAATTTTATCCGACTTTCATTTGAGTTCCTCTCCCGGACAAGACTTAATGTATTTAAAGAAATTGAGTAAATTCTTTTAAATAGCAAGCTTAAGGTTAAAAAGGTTTTAAAAAAAAGAAGGAATTATACCTCTTGAAGAGCATCTCCGTGGAGATGCTAAATGAAAAGCTAAAAATAAAATAAAATATTATTTTATCTTTTTTATTTTTCTTTCAAAAATATTATTTGTGCATGTCCTGTAAAAATACCAGAGTACTAATTTATTGTAATTGTGTTTTTTTTTTCACTAGTTTTTTTTTTATGAGATTACTATAATATTATGACATGTGTAATGAGTTTGGGGAGTTCATCCGGCTATTATTTTATTATTTTTAGTTAATTTTTTTTTATTTTATTGTTTAATAATAGTTTGATTAAAAATCTTTCAAGTTGTTTTTAGACTCATTAAGTCAACCAAATCATATTGATTGTTAAAATAATTATGTATCAAATATATTAAAATACAATTACTTCTCATGAATAACTTTTTACCATTAGAGTGAATAAAAACAAAAAAAAAACTATATTTATATCATTTAAAAAACTATATTATCAATTTAGCTTTTCTAAATAACATATACTAGAGATGCTCTAACTATAAGGTCAATCTATTTAAGATCAAACTGATTATTTTACTAGGAATACAATAAATATCAACTATAACATTGAAATAAAATTACCCATGATTTAAATAACCTTAATTTTTTTATATTACTGCTAAAACAAAAAAAACCTCTCTTTTATCGAAGCTTGTTTTTTGATGGGCTTGTCGATGCATAGCCATGAACAAAATTTACATGAATCGAATCAAATTATTTCGTTTTCTAGCTAATTTATCGCTACCCTTTTGGAAACATAATTTATCAGAATGATATTAATGGGTGTTTATTTATTTATTTTTTGCCAAGATCTATGTAAAACCAAGAGCATCGGCAATATACAACCTGTAATGTTAACTCGGCAATTACAAGGAGAGGGGGGGCACAGAGCTGCAAATTTTGCGAAGTAGCGATAGCCGATAGGGCACGCACTGTCCAAACCTGGCCCAATTTATTTTTCCTTCTTCGCTAAACAAATTCATCCACTATTACAGTTGTTAATTCTCCATGTATATTAGTGCTCACCGAACTAAATATACGAGAAGATTAAGGAGTAAGATGTTTAGTCAAAGTTTGATCAATTGTTTTTCAAAAGAAAGGCAAAAGTCTACTTCAAAAGAGGAAAATAAAAAAAGTATAAAAAATACTTAATTTATATTAAAACTACATACAAAATTAAATGATATAATGGTATATTACAAAACAAAAACAAGTTGAAATTGACAAACGATCATAGAGAATAGCATGAATAAAAAATGGTACTATACAAAGGTTTTTTTTTTAAATGATATAATAAAATATATCTTGACTATGGGGACGATAAAATAAAAAAGTCATATGAACACAATAAATGTATATTTGATTTCTTTTCTAAAAACATTCTCAAAAGACGTGGTTTTGGCGAAAACGTTTTCGTCAATCACAGACCCACCGAACGCACTAAAGTGGTGGAATGTGGGCACCACGTGGAGAAAAGCTGGGGGTAAAATAATATCGTTGGTGACACGTCATCTCATTGATTCTGTTGCAGGAGGGCGTCAGGGGTGAAAAGCATCTTGAAGAATTACCTTACGATGGCATGTATATCACGTGACTGTAAAGTGATCGTCGAGTTCGGAAGCAACCATTTAAAACTACAAAACAAACGAACCCAGTTGCAGTTCTCAACTACCTGTTGGGGTTCATAATTTCTCCTATTAAGAAAATATCTGCCCTGAGTGGTAGACAACCAGATCCAACTTCTCTCATTACCCATCCACGGACACTTCCAAATTGTCGAAAACCGAGACAAAACTTAATTGATCCTTCAGTTTCTATCGAGATAGTACCCTGGACCCCACCGTAGTCCTGGTCCATGTTCTGCATGATCATGATCATGATCATGATCATCATTGTAACCACGTCCTTGCACATCCAAGCTCGACAGGATAAAAACAATCTAATAAGCCAAGCCCAGCCGCATCCGGAAGCAGGTGAGCGAATTTAACTAGAACCTCTGTAAAGGATAAGAGAGAGAAAATCAGGATATCGATCCGAATGTTTTTATTCCTGACACTTTAACCCTTATTGCTCTTCTTTCGGAAAGGAAAATTGCAAAGCACTCCCAGAACTTCTTAATACATCTTATATTTTACCTTTTCTTTTCCTGTTTATCTCTAATAATTTTCGAACCTCGTGTTTTCCAATTTTGAAGGAAAATAAATGATATTCCTCCATGGTTGATGGGTGGACCATTTGTTATTGAAAGGTTACACGGCATGCATGTTACGCACACTTTGTTTTCGTCGACATCTTAGATAAAGCTAAGAGTAGGACATGTATCGGAAATTTACCATGGGAATGGTTGCGCTGCCTTAGTCAAATCCAAATTTCTATCACTGCAGAAGTGCAGATGACATGTTCTCTGACAAAATATTTTTTTCTTTCATTTTTCTCGTACTTAACTGACGATAATATATATATAAAACCCTCGAAAACTCTGATAAACAACCCACGTCAAAAGGGTAAAGTCTCGTTTCTACCCTGGTATTGGTTAGTTGTAGGACTACAGTTTAGCCCAACCGAATTTCAATACGGTCAAAGTGGAAGTGTAAGCAGGACTGAGTTTATGATTTTTTTTTTTTTGTTTGAGTTTTTTTTTAAGATTTATTTTAAAATATATTAAAACAATATTTTTTAATTTTAAAAAATTATTTTTTACATCATCAATCTAAAAATATTAAAAAAATATTAATTTAAAATAAAAATATTAATTTTTAAAACATAAAAACTAGAATATAAAGTTACAGTTTTCCCAGCTTGTTGATTGACCATCGAGACCACAAAGGAGTCTCAGCTTTCTCTCCCTTTTCTTTTTACCACAATACAAACCAATTAGAAAATAAGAAATTCAAACACAATAAAAAATAAAAAATAAAATAAATATAAAATTTGCTTCATGAATGTATATACATGTGTGTGGGTTTGTCAATGACATGCAAAAATCAGAGATTCACAGAACTTCCTTGACATACAAAAATGAAGCTCACCGTTGAATTTTTTTTTCCCCAGACCTCCAACTGCACAGTAAGAATAGCTATCCGTATAATTTTATTTTCCATCACGTATTTTCCATAGTTTGAATTCTATAAACCGAGAAGATGTTCAGCTGCTCTTTTAGAGAGTGGCCAGGCCAGGCCCGCCGGCGACGATGTTTGGGATCATCATGAAAAAATACAGATGGTAAAAATAGTTGTGAAACGAAGGACACAGGACTGAAAAATAACGAGTAAGCTAATCACAGGAGCCTAATTGAGTGAATTTTAAAAACAGGCATCGTAGTTTGCTGCTATTCAATAGATATGAGAGGGCTATAAGCCATGGTGTCCCCTGATGTTATCAACGTCATGGCACGGCACCCCTGCCTTCTCAGAAAAAAAGGGGTTTATCTTTAAGATTTCAATCTTGTTCGAACGATTCATGAATGATAAATGCAGGCGCTTGAATTTATTTATACGACAAATTTAAAAAATTGGCCCAGTCTGACATATTAACTTCAAGAAAAGAGTTCGAGTCGAGCTATTGCATTTGTCAGGCTAATAAAGAGCAAACTATCCGACTTTAATGCAGAAAATACTGACTCGCTTGGTTTATCAATAATAATCAATTCAAAATGTAGAGATCTCAAAAACTACCTGATTTATACTTAATGGGTGGAGTTGGACTTCATCTATAAAATAGCATCATTACATCCAATAAATTTTATGGTATGTAATTAATGATATTTTATAAGTTTATTTTAAAGAAAAAAATAAATATAATTAAAAAAATACTAAATAACAATATTTTTATCATTTTTTAAGGATTATAAGTTTTATTTTTTTGTGCTATTTTTTTAAGATAAATCTAAAATGTAATTATTAAGAGTTACTGCTCAGTAACACCACAAAACTTTCCATCACGCCCCATGTAACATTCTATTAACGTTACCTCAAAATTCATGGAGGCTTCTCTGTTATTAAAGTTGTTACAGATAGATGGATCTTGAAAATAAGGAGCACGATTAAAACATATCTACACAAAGAAAAGAAAAATAATTTGTAAAATTTCTACAGTAATATTAGATCAAATTCGTGCTTTTAACCTGATTTTTAAATTGTTTCTTATTTAAAAAATATTAAATTGTTAATTTTTTAAGCATTTTTGAATAATTTTGATGTATTGATACAATAAAAAACTAAAAAATATTATTTTAATATATTTTTAATTAAAAAATATTTAAAAAAAAAACATAATACATCACATTAACAAATATACAAATACTAAATTTAGTAAAGTGGTTTAACTCTGAAAGTGTTTTTTTTTTTGTTATAAAAAGATATTAAATAAATATTTTTTAATTTTATTTTTATATATTTTATATGTTAATATTAAAAAAATCTAAAAGATATTTTTTTTAATTAAAACACACTTTTATAAAAAAAACCGATTTGCATCGCCAAAAACATGCTAGGCAGGTGTTTCTCAGTACGAACGCTGCCGTGTAGCCTTGTCTCTCAGTACAGTATGGCAGCTGCCGTGTCAACTCACGTCCCCTCCTCGAAATCAACGTTGTCAACTCATCCCTTCCAATCCTTGGCAAGTTTCCAAGTGGGACTTCTCTTTTCTTTATTATATCAAGTAATAATAATAATAAACTCCTTCTTTTCAATTTACTCCAATCTTAATTATTTACTCCTAAAAAAATAAAATATGGGTATCTAAAAAGATCGATACGTTTTCCAAAAGTGGCCCCACGTGCTTGGTTGTTGATGGATCATGGATGGATGGATGGATGGGTGATGTTATAAGCAATCACATGATACAAGGGAAGATGTCATTCATTGTCGTGGACGTCATTTTCCACGAGGACTTTGGTGATGTTTGAAGATCATAGATCCAACGGCAGATAAATGATCCCTGGATCAACTTGTCCTCGTAGAGTGTGTAACATTACAAAACCGTCTTGGAAGATATCGTACGGCTGAGAAATAAAGAGATGCGCTGATTTCAAGCACCAGCGTATGACAGTTGTTTACACAATAGCCGTACATTGATAAGCGATCCAACGTTCGTAGTTCCCGAGGAGAGGAGAGGCTTTATGCTTGTGGCGGAGAAAGATGTACGTGTACAATTTTCTGTAGGACTTTTATTTTGGATAGGACCACTTTAAAAATCACAAAGTACTATTATACTCTCATATAACAAATAATTTATTTATTCATTGTGTACTCTATTATCTTTAATAAAATAAAAATATATTATGCAAACCTTTTCTTCATTCATATCTCTCAAAAATCAAACAATACACTTTCCAGAACTTTCTTACATTGAATTGTTCTAAAACAACATATCTCAATTCATATCACCGAGTAAATTAAATTGCTTCCTACAAAATTACTTTGGGTCGTGATATTCTGATAAACTTATGCAAATAATATCTTCTCATAATTAATATTATATCCTTAAACATTTATCCTATTTGTATTTGTTTATTAATGTGGATAATTTAACTTGTTTAACTTAAAAATTTATAA
>Ga0307515_10019074_pt1 | contig 12373 bp, 15 predicted proteins | sample 17_EM_MG_FD_194513 | JGI IMG/M metagenome (GOLD analysis project Ga0307515, IMG submission 194513) | Populus trichocarpa ectomycorrhiza microbial communities from riparian zone in the Pacific Northwest, United States - 17_EM | ecosystem: Host-associated > Plants > Roots > Unclassified | place...
GGAAACGATGGAGGGTGATTTACAAAGATGATTCGGCCAAATCCCATGTGTGAGGACGGCTTGCGCTATGGGTAACCTTGGTTAGGAAAGCGGACACGACGGTCAGTATGTGTTAAACTCGAGCGTTGGTGCAAAGAACCCTTGCCACGGCAAACGTAATTACGATCAAGAAGTGGCACCTAAAACATCACGGCGAGGTGTATCTCCATTTCCCTAGCGACCGTACCGAGGTGCGTCAGTGCGATGAGTTGTGTGTGCACAAGGACGAACGCGAGAACTAAGATATCTAAAGGAACGAACAGGTGGTTCAACTCGAGGAATGGGGAGATCTAGCGGAAAGAGTGGCGGAATGCTCACCGAAGAAGAGAGAGAGGGACATCTGAAAGATTATAAAGGCTTTGACGGAGCTGGGGGAGACACGGGTGATACGAACCCAGAAAGGCCTTGGGTGTCTCTATCGGCTTTCGCTGGAAATGTGCCCTTGGTTCCGGAAATCGAGCGTATGTGTGTGATGGGGTGGAAGTATTGTCCTGGATTCAAATCGTAACAGGATACCTGCGGCCGATTTATTCCTCCTTGTTATAGCGTAAATTGTGTGACGGTGAAAGTGAGCCGGCGTGTTCAAACCGACGAAGAAACGTTATAATTTTGAGCCGAGACAATTTGGGCAGCCGTGGTAACGGACATTTGGTACCTCACTTCGGCTTTATTACACCTGCGATACAAGAATCGACCACATGAACTCAGATTCTATCATCAGGAGTTCCCCGCGTACACCTGTCCATAATAGCGGTTAGGCCCCCGGGAGAAATAGGTAAATACGAACCAAGCGTACCTTGGATGTGTAATCCGGATGCAAACAACACTCTAACCGAGGACCAATGGTGTTCGTGTGTATCGGGTAGTGCGGGCTGATCAAATCCCACTTATTTAGGTCCCAACCCACAACCGGAACCGTCTTGGAGGGTACCTGGTCTAAACGACGGTCAAGGCACCCTAGAAAAAGTCCGAAGGTTCGCACATTGAGAACGCTCTCCGTTTTCCATGCGCAACGGGGTGGTTAGGTCACTTTCTGCGTCGCCGTCGTCGTGTAAATTCCGTAGTTTCGTCTTTTAATGTCGGGGTAGTCGTAGGCCCAGAGGGTAGTCACGCTAATTGCATACAACCGGAAGTTGGACGTTTAGTGATCCCGTGAGATAGGAGGATTGTGTTTACCTTGAAAGAAGTACTTGTCCGATAACCAAACGTTTCGCCCAGCACCACTGGGGGGGACCGCAACGCAGAGTGCTCACATGTCATGACCGAGTTGAATGAGTTTTGCAAGTTCAGCTTCGGAGGCCATACCGAAAGAGCGACTTTGGGATACCGCCCGCCCCCAGCACACCCACGTAGGCGGTGTGACCGAGACAGTATCTTGAGGACGGGTAGATACGAACCCACCCATATGCAATGGGGACGAGGGGACTGCGTGGAATCCATCAAGCCAGAATAGCGCTCGCTTCGGATAGCGGAGCGGCCGGTTCACTACGCCGAGGACGGCGTTCTCAATCGGCAAAGAATTCACAGGTATCAGTAACTATCACTGAACATATCTCTCTCCCCTCACCCCCATCCTGAGCCCCACCGTACGGACAGTACTTGAACGCGCTCTCGTTCCACGTTTTGCCGTAGGAGCGCCAGCAAAATCCAACGAACTACGCGCCCTGTTTCAGGCACCTTCATCTGAAACGAAGCACGGCTCCCCCCTTCTTGATTTCGCGAGGTAAGTTCAGGGACGAGAAACCCAATTGGGTGTGAAACCGTGGCGCGCGACCCGACAAAATGGACGGGGTTCTTTGTGTGTTCACAGTGCACACGTTTGGACAGCTTGTAACTTGGGGTGGTGACCAAAGTGCGGTATTAAAAAAAACTTCGCCCGGTCCTAACTTATAAGGTGTTCAACGTCCATGAAGACCGGCTAACTTCTTCATATAGTATACAAGATGCACAGGGCCCTGCAGTTCTTCATCGAGATCGTTCCAAACAACTTGGAAATTTCAGGGGAGCAAAGTGGACAGTTCAGATCTCAGAGGTTCGGGAATTTACACGAACTTGCGCGAATCACGGTTCTTGACGACAGTGATTCGAAAGAGAGAGAGAAAATTCGACAAGACCGTGGACCATAAAGGTCCCGGGAATTGTATACTGCGACTCGATGCGACTCAACTGGGAGCCACTGATCGACTGCACTGAACATGGCCATTGGTTTTCTGATGGGTCCTTATCGAATAATCTCTCCCCCTGAATCGCAACAAACCTGTTCATTCACCGTGATTATTCGCCGTGCCGCTGCTGATACTATCAACGTCCATCTGACCCTTTCATACGAAGAACGACGACCCGTGTATTCGAAGACGTACTCAAGGATCACCGAGTGGCAACCAGACATTCCTCCCACCTTGGGGTAGTAATCAATCCGCCCCGCTGCGCTCTGCCGCTGGTGACTACGGACTGTGCACGGAATTCGCTTGGTCCTAGGCCCCCCTCTCAGGTTCCTTACTCAACGCCCCAGGCCCGGGAACGATACCGTATGTCAGTCCAGCTAACCTCAAGGTCGACTCCGTCCAAAAGAACTCGGCCTCCATCATACAGAACATGCCATACTAGTCCATAATCATATTTACACCCACGGTTTCGTAGATACAAGCAAAGAGAATTGTAGGGCACTTCAGCTTCACAGTCAACATACTCTATACAAACTACAGGGAGTGGTGGTTCGCGGTCAAAGAAAATAAAAGTACATAACGCGCTGGCAACAGGGTGAAAGAAACAGCAACAACATGCGATACGTGACAGTCGTACAGTCGTAAAACAAATGAATGTGGACATCAACGAAGAAAAAGCAGGCTACACGGTACGATAGATAGCGAGGGGGTGGTACTTTGAACGACCTCACGACATCAAACACAATACCGACATACGATACACCGCGCAACGGGCATCGTCCATCGTGGATCATGTATCATGCACCGAGGTCTAATCAAACCCTGCAATGAATTCACTGAAGGTCTGAGGGTCGTAGGATTTCAGCGCCGCAAGGGCATCGTGAATTTGCGAGTCCGGGTCTGGCGTGGAGGAGCGCCATATGAAGTCCGATATGGTAAAATCGGGAGGGAGCGCCTCACGACGGAATCGTGACGACGCCGCCTTGTGTGCTTGGGGCTTTCGCTCGGGTGCGGGTGGCGTCGGCAGCCGGTCGTTCTCGACGAGCGACCTTGCCAATAGATAGTGGTTGGATCTCGGGACAGATGTGTGAGAGGGTTTGTTTCGTGATCTCTTCGTGTTTCGCACAACAAGGGAGATGGGCCTTTGAGATGTGGTTGCTCGTCGAGGTACTGCGTTGAACTCCGCCACGGGAGGCGTCGGGGGCGGGGGCAAGGGAGGCTGATTATCCAAACGCGTAGTCAAAGGTTCGGGATCCAAGCGCGGAACCGCGCTTGCCAGAGCTGCGAGATATTTTTCAGGCCGCATAGGCATGAGTGTGTATAAGGGTTTTGGTGATGGTCGTGGTTGGGGAAAGAGAGACGAGTCTGCAGATGGAGTCGAATCGATCCCTATATATACCTGTGACAGGAACAAGGAAAACGGGCCACACAATCGCACGTGAGAGTGACAGACAGAGAGCGTGTTAGGGAGAAAGTAAAGGGCCACCAGAGACGCACACGCGGCACGGTCCGAATCCAGGGTTGCGGTTGTAACAGGAAGGAGTCATAGTCAGAGTCGATGGCCCATATGTGATGACCGAGCAGCACCAACGGTGCCCCAGATCACCTCGCCCACAAAAAGCTACACAATGGTGAAAATCACGTCGCTTTTCCGGCGTTCAAAGGGTATCACATCGATTGATGTGGCCTAGGAAGCGATTGTGAGATGCACAGCCTCCCCTTTACCGCAGTCAAGACTAAACGTGGATCCGGTTATCCAAAGGATTCGAGTTGACTGGTATGACAGAAATTTCAAAGATGGTGGTTTGAGAGGCGAAGCGTTTGTTGTCATTGCCGGGTTCAAATCTGATCGTCGACATGTCACGTGTCACTTTGGCTGGTGTGGCTGTGCAGCGACCCCCCCGCGCCCGGCCGTGAGCTGGGAAGACCGAGATTGTTTCGGATTGCGGGTTAGGGAAAGCAAATAGAGAAGGGTAACGGCAAAGGTAAAATAGCTTACTGCAGTTGTACGGTAAATTACGGGGATCTCCGGCCGGGTGGTCATGTTCTGCCATCGCACTGAGAGTGCGGGAGGAGATCCGGGGAGGAAAGAAAAGAAAAAAAGAGTCCATGTGACATTCTGTCTACCGTCGTTTTTACTACTGGTACAGATACATATTGGTTGGTGATACAAATAAGTTATGCTACTACTAAGCAAGAAGAAAGCTACTCGAACATCAACTGATTCGAGGCGATCACAGAATAAAATGTTTCGTAGACCGTGTGTCCGTCCAAGTCGAGACTTGTCATGTCCACATCCTCGTCTGACTCTGCCTCCGGAGTTCCGCCTCTGGGCCACGGTGGTAGATTTTGGATGACGGGGAACGAGGTGGTTTGGATTCCGCTTCCGCTCGGTGCTTCTGAAGGTTCTGCGACGAACCTCGACGAACCCCTCTCCTTCTTGCCTTTCCGTCGTAAATTTACGGGCATCATCTGTTTCTCCAGCTCCTGAGGTGAGGGTGAAGGGATCGTCGCGACCCAAGAAGAGATGACGTCGGCCAATTGGCGAGCTTCGGGATTTGTTGAACCCTCGAGCAAGACGTCGAGGCCATTGTCGACACCCCCTCGTTTCCTCCGGGCCCGCTTCATGATTGCCTTGTCCTCTGCAGTCTTTCCCTTGTCCTCGGCCTCTCTGATCTCTGCCAGCTGCCAAAAAGCGGTTTTGATCTGGATGTCTTCGTTCCGCCATCGGGTACTGATCCAACGTGAAGCGTTTGGGAGCATGACCTGAACTCCTCTCTTCTTCATCTCGTTCACTGTCGCACCCTGGTACCGAAAATAAGCCGTCGGAGGTAACGGACGCGTGTTGTCGTGTCTCGCCATTGTAGGCGCCGAGTGGGTGTAGTTGTAAATGGTGATTGATGAATGGTGTGAGTGGTTTTGGGGAAGGGTTTGTTGGGGGGTGTGCGGTTGTAGCGGGGAACGCTGTGTGGGAAAGGATGCAAGTGATGTACAAGGGGATAAGGAACGAGAGCCGGAGAGGGTTGGAGATGATTGTGAGTATACTGGAGGTAGCAGGAAGAGGGGGGGGGGAAGGATGTGTCAGTGATCTTGTGCGTGTGTGTGGGTATAAATCACGAGAGAGAGAGAGAGAGAGAGGTTATAAGTTCGTGTACCTTTTGCCTCGAGGCGGTTTCAGTCTCGGCGACTAAGTGACGTGTAGCAGTAATTGTGGAACTAAACGTCTTGCATCAACTTCGTATCCTCTGTCACGGAACTTTTCATTTGTTGCGGTTGCCGCGTTTATGTCGATGGTATGGGGGGTGGGCAACCCACGAAGAGGGAGGGGAAGAGGCACAAAAGCTAGCGAGGGGAGGGTGTGTGGGCAAACACGGACAATCTGTCGTTATATAATCTACAAGCAGTATCTATATGCAGTGGGTTGGCAGATGGAAAAGTGCGCAGACGGAGAGAGAGAGAATGACAAAGGCAAGGACAAAGGGAATTTACGTGTAGAACTTGTGCCTCCGATTGCGTTGTTTCCCGACCCTCGACCTAGATTTTTCCCCTCCTGTTACTCTACCCGTCGATTTTTCAATATCGAAGAATGCGGGATCCATCGGCGGCGGAAGCACCGATCAAGATCCAGCCAGCGAGATACTTCCGCCTTCTGCTCAAGATACCGGCCATGCGTACGAGGGCTCGCTTTCTTTCCGTTTTCTGAAAAAAAAAAAAAGCAAATGCTGTGACCTGTGCTCAGCCTACGAATGGCATGGCTCCTTCCAGCGCTCCCTGGGATCTTACAATACATGACCTGGGGATCACAATCACCGTCCTTAAGCCACATGGATTCCTGGAGTATACAATACAGTCAAAGACGCTGGGGTCCCATGCTCGGTCCAACACTCTTCCCTCCACACACGGTCCTTGCGAACCCACATAAATTCGCCACGACTCCAGTGCACATGTCCATGTATATCTATAGTATATGCCCACGTCCATACTTAGTACTCCCAATGATACCCAGCCTCATCACATCCACGTTACTCCCAGCCACTCTCACACAGGACGTCCACCACCCCCCTTCTCTCCGACGTCGGTCTTTCGGGGGGGATCCACATGTCCACGGACGATGAATGTTCCCATACGAAGCGAGGGTCGCCCCTTTCCGTGTTCTTCCCATGCCGAATTGAACACCGGTCGATCAATCAGGGTGCAATTTCATCGCGTCGGTGTCTTTCCCCCGCTCCATCCTTGAGTCGCCGGAGGAAACCCACTCGGTACCCGTCCCACTCGGTTCCCCTGTCACACGTCTGCCAACCCGAAAATTAAGCATCGCCTTCGGTTGCCGTAGCGCCAAATCCCAAGCGAATACTCATCCTGTCTCGCACGCGACCCACGTGGGGTGGTCTTGACCCCGGTGAATAAACGCACACTGGGACCGACAAAAACGTACGATTGATAGCAAGAACAGAGTATAGCAAGAAAGGGGCCCACCGCTGCTTGAGCGGGCAGCAATGCAATGGAGATATTAATCTGTATCTACATATTAGCGTTGTTTAACGAATCGATATATCAAGGAAACAACCGTCACCAAAAAGCGACGGAGGGAGGGGGGAGGAGAGAGAAAAGAGCAAGAAAAAAAAAGGCAAGGGGAAGACGAAGCAACTGTCAAACCCGGTCAAAAGTAACACCGAGGAGATCTCCCCGGTACAGACGACCCGAAGGTCCGGGTCACCTTCGGGTCCTCGTCGGCCGCCCGCTCTCCAGTTTCTGTCGAATCTTGATGTACCCCTCTCTATCGACCCGATGGATGTAATAGCATCCTCGTCCGCTTCCCCACGAAACGCTTCCCGAGTTGTACTCCTTCTGCGTGACATCGAATATCGCGCTGATATCGTCGATCTGAACGCAGGGGCAATAAATTTAGCCGTGAGAATCCAGAGTCATGTTTTTCGTAAAAACCACGTACGTTGCGCTCGGTAAGTCGCGCGTTCACAGGCACGAAGGGTTTCAATGAAACAACTATGGCCCCTTCCTTCAAATCGAGGAACTTCGGTCGAATAGATTCATTCACTGGAGACAGAGCAAGTCATTCATGCCGACACGGACAGACGTGGTGCTGACTTACGAGATTCTTTGAACACCTTGTTGTTGATCAGCACCACATCCGCTTCGCCCATCATCTTTACCACCCTCTCGCTCTTCAGCATATCACCTTCCTCGAGTTCCACCGATCCCATATTTACCCCCCACATCCTCGTGCGCATCTTCAACTGCTCCAGTTGGTCCCTCGCCATTCCTGCCGGAGTAGGCATGATCTCAATACCAAAGCTCCTGCATCCTGTTTGAAGGCTCGCTTGGAGGACGACATTGCCGACTCCACACCCGAGGTCCAGGAATAATGAGCCCTCACTCAAACCGGTGTGGCGAATGATGTCGGAAACAAGGGAAGGCATCAGTTCTCCGTAGGTCTCCGAGGAAAACGCCTCATAATTTCTGAGTGTGTGAACTTGCGGACCAACGCAACGTTGGTAGGTCTCCTCAACCAGCCGCAAGCTTATGTTCTTGGGCATCCCAGTTGCGCTCCACGTCTTCACATGTTCCTTAAGAGCGTTCCCGCCTGGTGGAAGCAATGGGTCATCCGGGAGGGGGGGATATTTCAAAACGCGGAGGATAGCGTTAATAGAAGCCATCGTCTTCATGAACAGGGGTCCATCCTGCTTCGTAATCGCCCTTCGCAGAGTCTTGAGATAGTTTACAGACGGAGGATGAGCCTCGAGGCAAGCCAAGCGAGGTAAGCAGAAGGTTTGCGAGTCCCCGTTGGACGGTGTCGAGCTACGGGTCGGGTGGTCATCGTCGGTGGCGAGAAGATTATTATTCGGCAGAGTTCCAAAAAGCGAACGCTGTTCAGGCGTAAGGTAGTCTGTGAAAAAAATAAAAAGGTTAGAAATACGACCAAACAGGAGCGTATATCCAGACGAACGTTCGACAATAGTGAGCAAAGTTTGCTTCAGACACAAAATTGGGTCGTAGTGATCCTTGTCCTTTGGTGCGAGGAGAATAAAGCTGGAAGACATCAGAACACAGCGAAGCCGATGTAACCGCGGACCCACCTCTCACTGGCATTAGTATTCGGGTATTCAAGTTCCACGGTAGGATAATCAGTAGGATGAGCCTCGAACGACTTGTCGTTGGGGTCCGGATAGTTCTTGAAATCTACGCGACAGTCAACCAATGTATAACCGAGAAGTTCATAACGTACGAGTCTTGTACTGTTTCAGTATCCCCTTCACCACCTGCTCGCAACTCTTGAAACCAGATCCCGGTGTTCCATCCTCCGCTATCCAACAATGCCGCGCGCGCATTGCGTCATTTGGGACCGTAGTCACTGAACGCGATCGACTCGTAGTCGCACCAGTCGCAGGTTCTGGCGTTCCGGAGCTCCTAGCGCGCGAGGACTCTCGCGTCTTTGCGGTTCGAGCTGGAGTCTGACTGCGGGAAGGACCTGCAACCCGATCGTTTGTGGGCGGTGTCGCTCTCGACTTCTTCGCGGCGGGTCGAGCAATGCCTTGAGTATCCTCCGCCTTGCGTTTCGTTGTCGTCGCCGGAGTGTTCTCTCGCGACTGAGAGGTGGATGGAGTTGAGGGAGGTAGGCTCGCGGGTGACTTTTCCGCAGGTTTGCGAACGGTTACGACTCGGGTGACCACCACAGGCTTGGTGGCACCGGTACCGTCGGAGGTGGTGGTGGCCGAGGATCGTCCGGCGTTCTTCGTAGTCTTGGACTTCGAAAAGAACGAAGAGTCGGATGTCGAAGGACGAACAACTGTCTCAGACATCATTATGGATTGGGTAGAAGGAGGGGGCTTCGGAAACACAGCTGTGCCCCGATGTGATCACAGGTCACGGGATCTCCGGTCCGTTCTTTCTCACACTCCTCCTGGTCCCCCATCCCATTTCCCAAAACTCACAGGCGATGGCGCGTGAAGATGGGACCGTCGTAGAGCTTGAGGAAAAGAAGAGATCTAAGAAGGAAAAGAGTGAGTATATGCGTCAAATATCGTACTCAAGTCGGTCGGCGCTCAACGTGAAAATTTCCTCCGGTAGAGGGCCCCGCCACCGATTACAAAACGAAACATGCGGAAACCGAATTCACTACAACACAAGACAATGGCCACAGCGTAGAGGTCAAGGAGAGGAAGAAGAAAAAGAAAAAGGCAAAGGACATCGAGGAAATTGTTGCACCACAAGTAGAAGATACCCCAGGTGAGTGATCAAACTCCTCCACAATGAGCGGAAGTTGACCAACACGTATGGTATAGCCGCAGAGATACCCAAGAAGAAAAAGAAGAAGGATAAAGCAAAGTCCGAACCTAAAGCCACAGACCAGCCAGCCATAGAGCCCATCCGAGTGGACGAGCTTCCCGCAGGGTCTTTTGGTGTGTTCCCTCACGATCGTTCGGCTATGTCAAACTCACGTCATCCTAGCCTCCGAGGAACCTGAGCGCAAGAAGAAGCGCAAGAAGCGCGAAGACACTTCAGAAGAAAAATCATCCAAAAAGGAGAGGAAACGGAGGAAAACGGAGGAACATGTCCCAGAGACATTGACCACGGCTGGGCCTTCAAGCCCTATTTCGACTTCTATCACCGTTTCAGAACCATCAGCCTCTGAAGTCGAGGAGTACCTGCAATCCAACTCCATTACCCTCACGACTGCGAAGAACGGGCCTTCGATTAAACCTGTCCTCTCCTTCGGTCAGCTTCAGATCCCTGCAGAGCTTAAGACCGCTCTTTCTGGCTTCCAAAATCCTACTCCCATCCAAGCGTGCTCGTGGCCACCGGCTTTACAAGGTCAGGATGTAGTTGGTATCGCCGAGACCGGCAGGTATGACGATATCTCTATCCTCGCCTGCCCATGATTGAGAATGACCTGTTCTCAGCGGGAAAACGCTGGCGTTTGGCATCCCAGCCATCTCACGTCTCATCAAGACACCAAAATCCAAGGGAATCAAAGTCCTCGTCATGTCCCCCACGCGAGAACTCGCTATCCAAACACAGGAAACCCTCTTCGACGTTGGGAAACCACACGGAATCGAGAGCGTTGCTGTATTCGGTGGCCTGGATAAGGGAGCACAGATCAAGGCTCTCAAGAACAAGAGGGCGAGGATTGTCGTTGGGACGCCAGGACGAATTATGGACCTCGTGAACGACGGAGCTCTTGACCTGAGCGGGTGAGTCCTTGCGTTTTTTGTCTCCCTGGTGTAATTGGTCCAACTCACCCCGTGTAGTGTAACATATCTTGTGTTGGACGAAGCCGACCGAATGCTAGATAAAGGTTTTGAGAACGACATTCGGACCATTATTGGATATACCACCCAGGGCGAGGGTCGGCAGACCCTAATGTGTACGTTGAAAGTGTTGTGTGCTCCTTCGTATACTCGGTCGCTCACAAAATTCTCCAGTCAGTGCAACATGGCCAGATTCTGTGCGGAAGCTCGCTGCCTCGTTCCAACGAGACCCTGTCCGTGTCACGGTCGGTAGCGACGATCTGACCGCAAATAGTCGAGTCGAACAGGTTCTGGAAGTATTTGACGATACCAGATCGAAGAAGTATTCCATTTCCCTTGTGTTTACGCTCAATTCGCTGAAGCGGATCACAGCGATCGTCTTCTTGGTCACCTTCGCGAGGCGCTCCCCCGGAATCCATCAAGACCTCCGTTGGAAGGCAATCGGGTCCTAGTTTTCGTCCTTTATAAACTTGAGGCTGCACGTGTAGAAAACTATCTCCGCGACCAAAATTTCGCTGTTGCTGGTCTTCACGGCGATATGTCACAAAAGAATCGACTCGATGCCTTGGCGAGCTTCAAGTCGGGAGAGTCAAAAGTGCTTGTGGCTACGGATGTGGCGGCTAGGGGTTTGGATATCCCGAGTGTGGGGTTGGTGATCAATTACACCTTCCCGTTGACAATTGAGGATTATATCCATCGCATCGGCCGGACAGGTTAGTTTTCTCAGAAGCGACCCGAGTAATCCAATGAAATGTTGACCGTATCTATAGCACGAGGAAGGGAGAGTGGGAAGTCAATCACGTTCTTTACTGGCGAGAACCACGAGAGGAGCTTAGCTGGAGAACTCGCTCGAGTCGTTCGGGAGAGCGGATTCGACATCGAACCGCTAAAGAAGTTCCCAATGACCATCAAGAAGAAGACACATAGTGTATATGGAGCGTTTTATAGGGCCGATGTCGAGATGCCCGACGCGTCGACCAAGATTGTGTTCTAGTTTTGTTTTTTTTGTCTTACTGTCTCGTTAGTGACGTCCTTATTGGTAAACTACTTGACAGTATTCACCTAGGCCAATACTAGAGTAGCATACACCTTTTCCCTTTACAGATCGTTGCGGAGGGTCCGCGAAAGTCGTACGGAAATCAAGCGGGATGATCACTTTGACCGAGAATAAGGTAACTCAACGAGCGGCAAATGTCCGATCCGGCGGTATCCGAATCTGCCAGCAGCGACCGTCCTTCTGTCTTGGTCGTGCATCCTACGATGCTTTCGAGTATCCCAAAGGTACCCGGATGTAAGAAGATACCACTTTGTCACCTGCTCGAATGTCTGACAGGTCCGCCAACTCCTCCCGGGCCCCTATTTGACTGTCATGCACCTCGGAGAGCTTGGCGACTTTTCCGGACGATTTCTCCTCTAGGTACGCTGGGCCTTGCTCGCCTGTAGGATGTCGTGTAGGGCTGTACGGATATTCCCTTCTCTGGCTCTCGGATGTAGCACGCGGTATCTTGTGGAATCCGGAACCGATTCACTGGTGTCTGACTCGGGGGATGCTATGGGAGAACGGTGATTCTAGTACGCTTTGACCTCTCTAGTTCCTGGGCTTTGTTGGGTCTTCTCGAAGCTTCCAGTATGGATGGCCCTGGAAGATATGGGGACATCTCGCGCCGAGACCGCCGACGATGCTTATTCGGACGCGGGATGTTGGTACTTGCCATCCGATGCTAAAGTATCTATTACAGCCGAGGATTCAAAACACGATACTGGGTATGTCGAGGGTATGGTGGTGCGGGGAAGCGCGGCTAACAACCTCGGTGCTTTACACTTGGGTGGAGCCCCAGACGTGGTGAGACCCTCTGGACCGCAGGCCGTTCCCCAAACCTCACTTGGTGAATTTATGGGAGG
>Ga0307515_10019075_pt1 | contig 12373 bp, 11 predicted proteins | sample 17_EM_MG_FD_194513 | JGI IMG/M metagenome (GOLD analysis project Ga0307515, IMG submission 194513) | Populus trichocarpa ectomycorrhiza microbial communities from riparian zone in the Pacific Northwest, United States - 17_EM | ecosystem: Host-associated > Plants > Roots > Unclassified | place...
CGCGCCCGATGCGGACGCTTTGGATCTAATCGCGCGCGCAGCGGATGGAGACGGCCGACGCGCGCTGAACATGTTGGAGCTCGCCGTTGGCCTTGCGGAAGCTCGCGACGATTCGCGTGTGCTCACACTAGAAATCGCGCGTGAAGTGGCGAGCGGTACCCGCCGACGTTTCGATAAAGGCGGTGACCAGTTCTACGATCAAATCTCGGCCCTGCATAAAGCCGTACGCGGATCCGATCCGGACGCCGCGCTATATTGGTTCGTCCGCATGATCGATGGCGGTTGCGATCCGTTGTATGTCGCGCGCAGAGCCGTGCGCATGGCGATCGAAGATATCGGGCTTGCCGACCCGCGAGCGTTTCGCATGACTCTGGACGCTTGGGAAGCGTATGACCGCCTCGGTAGCCCCGAAGGAGAACTGGCGATCGCAACGGCCATCATCTTCATGGCAGTGGCGCCGAAGAGCAACGCGGTGTACGTAGCGATGGCCGAAGCCAAAGAAGATGTCGAGAAATATGGCACGCTCGATGTACCTCTTAGGTTCCGAAACGCGCCGACGCGGCTGATGAAAGAGCTCGGTCACGGCAAAGGCTATCGCTACGCGCACGATGAGCCCGATGCATTCGCGACCGGTGAACGCTACTTGCCGGACGAGATGCCGGATCGGCGCTACTATCGTCCCGCGCCGCGGGGCTTGGAAATCAAGATCGGCGAGGCGCTCGAACGCATGCGCACAAAAGACACGACTCGTAATACTGGCGGAGACAGCAAATGAATTTGGCCGTAGTCGTCGGCGCCGGCGGTGCGGTCGGAAGCGTGTTGCGCTTCCTGGTCACTACCGCTGTGGCGCGAGTTGCGGGCACCGCATTTCCTTACGGCACCGTGCTGGTGAACATCGTCGGCAGCTTTGCGATCGGCGTGTTGTACGTCTGGTTGATGGAGCGCGCTGGAGCGAACCCTGAAGTGCGCGCGTTTCTCATCGTCGGCGTGCTCGGCGGCTTCACAACCTTTTCAAGCTTCTCGCTCGAGACGGTTACTTTGCTGATGCAAGCGAGTTACACCCGCGCTGTCTTGAATGTGATCGCGAGTGTCTTGCTTTGCGTGGGCTGCACCTGGCTCGGCATTCAATTAGCGCGGCAGTTTGTCTGATTCTTGGTGCGAGACGCGCGGTAGCGTAATCTTCGTCGCCGTCCGTTAGACCTTGAGTTGAGCACACTGTCGTGATCGATCCCAAACTGCTTCGTGCCGATCTTCCCGGCGTTGCGCGTAATCTTGCGCGGCGTGGCTTCAATCTCGATGTCGCGGCCGTCAGCGCGTTGGAAGAAAAGCGCAAACACTGGCAAGTCGAGACCGATCGAGTGCGATCCGAGCGCAACAGCCACGCCAAGTCGGTGGGCATGGCGAAATCGCGGGGCGAAGACATTGCCCCCCTCATCGCGCGCGGCGAAGAGCTTACGCAAGCGGCCTCGAAGGCGGAAGAAGGCCTCAACGCCGTGCAAGCGGAGCTCGAGCGCTGGCAGCTCGGCGTGCCCAATTTGTTGCATGACTCGGTGCCGGAAGGGCGCGACGAAAACTCCAACGTCGAGGTGCGGGCCTGGGGCGAGCCCCGCAAGTTCGGATTCCAAGCGCTGGATCACGTCGCGATCGGCGAGAAGCTGGGTGGGCTGGATTTTGAAGCCGCCAGCAGAATTTCCGGGGCGCGCTTCACGGTGATGCGAGGCGGTGTCGCGCGGCTGCATCGCGCGCTCGCCCAGTTCATGCTCGATTTGCATACCCGTGAGCATGGATACAGCGAGGTGTACGTTCCGTATCTCGTGTCGAGACAGGCGCTGGTCGGAACCAGTCAGCTTCCCAAGTTCGAAGCAGACTTGTTTGCCGTGGGCGATGCGTATTTCTTGATTCCCACCGCGGAAGTGCCCGTCACCAATCTCGTGCGGGATCAAATCGTCGCCGCCGAAAACCTGCCGCTGAAATTCGTGGCTCACACGCCGTGCTTTCGATCGGAAGCCGGCGCATACGGCAAAGACACCCGCGGCATGATTCGCCAGCATCAATTCGACAAAGTCGAGCTGGTGCAGATCGTCAAGCCGCAAGATTCTTATCAAGCCTTGGATGCGCTCACGTCGCACGCGGAAGAAGTCCTGAAGCGGTTGGACTTGGCCTACCGCGTCGTTGCGCTTTGCGCAGGCGATGTCGGTTTCGGCGCGGCGAAGACTTTCGACCTGGAAGTGTGGCTGCCGGGGCAGGGCGCGTTTCGAGAGATCTCTTCCTGCAGCAATTACGAGGCGTTTCAAGCGCGCCGCATGCAGGCGCGCTGGCGCAATCCGGAGACGAACAAACCGGAGCCGCTACACACGCTCAATGGCTCAGGCCTCGCGGTCGGCCGCACGCTCGTTGCGGTGCTGGAGAACTACCAAAACGAAGATGGCTCCGTGACCGTGCCTACGGCATTGCAGCCTTACATGGGCGGGCTTGCGAAACTGTCTTAGTCACAATCGGGCGTAGCGCTTTGCAACGCTGCTCCTGCTTGGAGGAGCCGTGGCAACGAGTGGGGATCGAGGCAGAACTCGCAGCGTCATCGCGGCGTGGATGGTACTGTGCGCTGTTTCTTCTGCCGGTCGTTGACCAGCAATTCATCGACGATGCGGATCTTCACCGGAATTTTGTAACGCGCCAGATGTTCGGCGCAGTGTGTACGAATCCGCTTGATCGCCCCCAGGGAATGGACGGTGGAGGTCAGTGCTACCCGGGCCGTGACGATTTGGCCCATCAGCGCGTTCTTCTCGCCTTCGACGACGGCGGAGCGAACGAAGTCCAGCTCCAGGATCGTCTGCTCGACTTCCGTCGGCGCCACTTTCTCGCCGCCGACGTTGATCACGTCCGACGCTCGGCCGCAGAACCGAATCCACTCGCCATCGACATCCACTAAGTCGCCGGTGTTGTACCAACCGTTCGAGTCGAGCGGCGAGGGCGCGTTGAGATAGCCGAGGACTGTCGCGTCACTCCGGATCCATAGTGTGCCTGCGACGATTTTGGTTTCGACACCGGCGCCGAGTTTGATCCACAAGCTGTCGTTGCCGCGTGAAACGCTCCTAGGGGAGCCTGTCTCGGTAGTGCCGTATTTCTGGCTGATCTGCAGATTCGAAAATCGCTGGTTGAGCAGAGCGAGCGTCGGCGGATCCATCGGCTCGGAGCCGTAGGTGATGATCTTGAGACTGGACAGATCTCGTTTCTCATCCGCCTTCGCCAAGCACAGCAGGCGCAGGAAACTGGGAGAGGCGGGCAGTACTTCGGCTTTGTAACGATCGATCGCATCCAAGATGGACTCAGGGTCGCGCTGCCGAGTCAGCACCAGCGCACCACCGCTCGCAAGCGAGTAAAACAATGTGTCCAAGCCTGCGATGTGATCGAACCTCAGAAACGCGAGGGTGCGAAAGCGCCGCCCGGGCTTCGTAAACTTGGACAAGAAGCGTTCGGTGGATTGCACCGCGGCTTTGGGTCTGCCCGTCGAGCCCGACGTGAACACCACGATTCCACTTTCGCCCCGCGCTCGCATGCCCTCGAGCAACGGATGGTCGCAATCGATCGCGATACGCTCGTGGCGCCATTGGCCGTCCGTGTCGATAGTCAAAAATTCGCTGACGCATGCGTCGTTGAGATAAGACTGCAGATCGCGATCTCGCGGCAGCAAGGCCACCACCGCGCCGCGCGCAAGCAGGGCGAGCATCGCTGCCGTGGCGCTCACCGAGTAGTCGGCGCGAATTCCCACCACCGACCCGGACAAGATATTCAAGTTCTCGCAGTGAGACTTCCACTGCTCGCAGTCGGCGAGCAAGTCTGCATAGGTGTGAGTGCCACTTTCGCTAACGATGCACGGTAGCGACCGGTACCCATCCATGGTTGCAAACAACTTATCGAGGCGCCTCATGGTCAATTGATGCCCCCGAGATAGAGTGTTTGCCCGGTGATGAAATCGCTGTTGGCGGAGATGAAGAAATCGATGACATTCGCGACATCGTCATGCTCACCCATGCGCCGAATGGCTTGAGTTGCGATCAGCGCGTCCATCTTTTGCTTTGGCACGCTGCGGATGAGATCCGTCATGACCGGTGTTGGGCCAACCGCATTGACTGTGACATTGAACGGCGCCAATTCGCGCGCAGCGATTCGAGTCAGCGACTCCACGGCCGCTTTCGAAGCCGCATAGGCCGCTTCGCCTTCCAGGTTTAGTGGAGTCGCGACCGTCGCGAAATTCACGATGCGCCCGTACTTCGCGGACATCATCACTTTCGCCACCTCGCGCATGGTGTTGAATGTTCCAAACACATTCGTGCTGAACACCCGCTGCACAGTAGCGGTCGGCGTCAGAATTAGATGATTCATCGATGCGATGCCCGCATTGTTGATCAACACGGAAATCGGTCCGGAGCGCTTGTTCACGTCACGCACCATCGAGATGACGGCTTTTTCCTCCGCGACGTCCAAACAATAGTGCGAGTAGTTCTTGGGCATCGGCTCTTCAAAGCCTTCGCGGCTGCAGCCGGCGACCAAGTAGCCCTTCTCGAGATACCGATCAACCAAGAATCGCCCGATGCCCTTGCGAGTGCCGGTGATCACCATGACTGGCAGCATCCTTACTCTCCCATGCGTTCGGTGAGCAGATCCGCAAGTGTTCCGATCGATCGAAAGGGGCTGTTGCGGCTCGACATGGCGCGCTCATCCGCGAGCACCACGCGCTTGCCGAGTTTTTCTTCGGCGACACGCTCCACTTCCGCAACGATGCGCACGAGCGAAAGCGAATCGATGCTATCCGGCCCACTGAACAAGGCCGTCTCGGACGATACTTCGTGCAGTCCGTCGTAACCGAGCTCCCCACTGAGATCCTGGACGACCGATTTGACGATCTGCAATGCCTCTGAATTCATTTGTGTTCTGCTCCTTCAGTTTGCCCGGCGCTGAAGAATGACCTTGGCCGGATTCCCTTGGATGATCGAGTTGGGCGGGAACTGCCGGTTCACGAGACTGTTGGCGACCACGATGGAGTTTTCGCGGATCACGGAGCCATCGAGAATCACCGAGTTGGCGCCCACCCAGACATTGCGCCCTATGCGGATACCTTTGGATGTGTGGCCCTGTTCTTCCAGTGGGACATCCAATTTCTCGTAACGATAATTGCTTGCGATGATCGAGCAATTCGGTCCGAAGATCGTGTGATCGCCGATGCGAATACCGCCTTCACCGGAGGAGACGAAGCAGCCGGTGCCGAAACCGCATTTCTCGCCGATCTCGAGCGGTCCATCGGTCGCTTTGATTTTCGTGAACGAGCTGACCGTTGTGCCGCGCCCGAACCGCAAATGCGGCGTGAGCTCCACTTCGGCTCGCGGGCTGATGCTCGCCTTCCATTTCCACAGCGCATAAACGGTGACGAACGGGGCAGGGACTAAAAAGCGTCGCGCGATCAACGCGAACTTGTGACGACGCGCTTGCGCCGACATGGAAGTCGTATTGGAAATTGCCATTGCTTTGCCTGACGTAAATGAACAAAGAATCCAGCACGCACGGAGCGGGCCCGGATTACATCGGCCGCATCGCGGGAAGTGAACAGCGCGCGAGGACCGCGAGGCAAGGAGCGGCTAGGTTGGCGCTTGGAGGGAAGCGCGAGTAAACCGGAAACCGCGTACAAACATGCCGAACTGGCGAAGACGCGCTAGCAACCCCGCGTGCATACGGCCGAGCGCACGATGCGCATGACTGCTGCGCGTGCGGATCGATCGTTGATGGAGGCTGAAGCGTGTTCTCATCTTGAAATTCGGAGTGCCAGTCCGCTTTGTAACGGTTAGCAGAAGATTGAGTTCCCGAGGATGTATGCGCCTTCTGTGCCAGCTCGTGCAAAGTCTTTGCTCGATATACAGACTTTAGTTTGGCATCGACTCAGGCCGAGCTCGCGACAGGGAATCGGAAGAGCATTAAAGCCTGCTATTCAGCGGGTATTCCCAATCGGTTGAAATGCAGTGCCGGTGACCATTAGTAGTGCGCACCGTGGATAAATAGCCATATGTCGAGCCACGATCTGGAGCAGTACCCGCGCAGGTGGATTCTCGAATGAAACTTTTACCGGTCGAGCGTTCCGCAGTAGGGGCGGAACTGGCTTCCGTCCCACTTGTTGTCTGGTCATCCATCGGGCAGGCGATCGGCGCGCTAGCATGAGAAACCCCACACCGTTTCATCATTATGCGTTTCTAGAGGCTCCCTCCATTTTCGGGCTCCGCTCCACCGGCGTGGAGCAACTTCCGGCGGCCTTGCTGAAGCATGGACTCGCCGAGCGCTTGCACGGCCGTCGCGTTGGGCGCGTCGAGCCGGGCGCACCACGACAGTCCGAGCGTGATCCTGAAACAAAGACGCTGAATGCACAGGCCATCGCGAACTACACGCGAAAGCTGGCGGATGCGGTCGGACCGCTGCTGGATCAAGGTGAGTTCCCTGTACTGTTGGGCGGAGATTGCACCATCGTACTGGGGCCTGCGTTGGCGCTACGGCGGCGAGGGCGGTATGGGTTGTTGTTTATCGACGGCCAAGCGGATTTTTTTCAGCCCGATGCAGAACCGTACGGCGAAGCGGCATCGATGGATCTCGCTTTCGTCACCGGGTACGGACCTGCGCTACTCACCGAGTTCGATGGTCGAGCGCCGCTCGTAAGAGAGACCGATACCGTCGCATTCGGCTTCAGAGATGCGGAAGATCAGGCGGAATACGGTAGGCAACCGCTGCCCACGGCGCTTCGCTCGTTCGACTTGCCAACCATCCGCCAAACCGGAATTTCCGCGGCCTCGCGTGACGCCGTCGCGCACCTGAGTCGCGAAGAGCTGGATGGGTTTTGGATCCACGTCGATGCGGATTGTCTGGACGACGCCCTCATGGCCGCGGTCGATTTCCGCCTTCCCGGCGGCTTGAGCGCGGAAGAGCTCGAGACGGTGCTGACAACGGCACTGACTAGCGGGCGCGCCGTCGGTCTCGAGGTAACTATCTATAACCCCGCGTTGGATCCTGATGGCCGGGCCGGCAAGCTGCTGACCGGTTTGCTGGTGAGCGCGTTGTCGAAGGCCGGCGCCTGAGCTGCTTCGCAAATGCTAGGTGAATGAAAGCGTCGCGACTGAGACTTGCGCGCGCTGCGCTCGGAATGCTCGCTTTATCGTGAAGCATCGTCGGCCGTAGCCACTCCGGCTTCCGCTCCGTCCGCACAATATCTCGCGACGGTGGCTCGCAATGCTTCGATCTGCAGCGGCTTGCTGAGAAACCCATCCATGTCGCCGGCGAGGCAGCGTTCCATTTGGCCGGCCATGGCATTGGCTGTCAGCGCGACGATTGGTGTGCGCGGACGCAAGCCTTCCAAAATGCGAATCCGGCGCGTCGCCTCCAAGCCGTCCATAACGGGCATTTGCAGGTCCATGAGCACCAAATCGTATCGCGCGGCTTGGAAAGCCCGGACCGCTGCATCGCCGTCGCCGGCGATCGCGACACTTAAGCCCATCCGCTCCAGGTAGCGACGGGCTACTTTCTGATTCACCACATTGTCCTCGACGAGCAGGACTTCGCCGCGATAACGCTGTGGGGCAAGCTGCTCTTTGTTGCTGTTGCGTGCGACCAGTGGCCGGATGTGGTCGTGCCCCTCACATACTTCGCGTGACAGTACTCGGTTCAGGCATTCGAGCAGCTCGCGAGGTCGTACCGGTTTGGTTAGATAGGCGGCAAATCCCGTGGCCGCGAGCCGCAGCGCGTCGTCGTTACGGTCCATCGATGTGAGCAGCAGTAGTTGCGCTTTTGACAGATGGGGATCGGCGTTGATGTGCTCGCCCAATGTCACGCCATCCATGCCGGGCATTTGAAAGTCACACAGAATCACATCGAAATGCTGATTCAGGGCTAGCTGCTCGCGCAGCAGAGCAAGCGCTTCTGTGCCGCTTTCGGCGGTTGAGGTGTTGTAGCCGGCATCGGCCAGTTGCCGCGACAACACGCGCCGACTGGTCTGGTTGTCGTCGACAATCAGTACACGCCTTCTCTCATGCATCCCGGCAAGTACAGGCACGGTGTGCGTCGCACCGATAACCGGTTCCAAAGGCAGCGTAAACCAAAATGTCGAACCCTCGCCAGGAACGCTATGCACGCCAATGACGCCGCCCATCATTTCGATCAGTCGCTTTGCAATGGATAAGCCGAGACCCGTGCCGCCGAATTTGCGCGTCGTGGAGGAATCCGCCTGGGTAAAGGGCTGAAACAGCTTCTGTGCCGCTTCCGGTGTGAGGCCGATGCCTGTGTCACTGACTTCAAAGCGCATCACGGTTTTTCCGTTCTCATGGCCGGCGGTGGACACCACCACCACCACCTCTCCGTCCCGTGTGAACTTGATGGCGTTGCCCACTAGGTTGATGAGGCATTGACGAATGCGCTGGGTATCGCCCATGACGCGTTCCGGTACATCCGGCCGCACATCAACAATGAACTCCAGATGTTTGCTGGCGGCCTGAAGCCCCAGCATCACGCTGATGGCTTCGACGTTTCCGCGCAGATCCATCTCCAGAACTTCAATATCGAGCTTACCGGCTTCGATCTTGGAGAAATCGAGCAGGTCGTTGATCACGGTTAATAGCGCGTCGGCGCTGCTGCGCACGGTCTCGGCAAACTCCTGTTGCGTGCGATCCAGAGTCGTATCAAGTAACAGGTTGGTCATGCCAATGATGCCGTTCATCGGTGTGCGAATCTCATGGCTGACATTGGCCAGGAAAGCACTTTTTGCGCGATTCGCCGCGTTGGCCGCTTCCGTGGCGCGGACAAGCTCTTCGCGCGCATCATGGGCTTCCGTAACATCCTGCATGGAGCCTGCTATACGCACGGGATTTCCGGCCTCGTCGCGCTCCAAACTGCCGCGGACGTGCGCCCAGATCCACCGGCCGCTCTTCGTGCGCATCCGATGTTCGATGTCATACGGAACATCGAGCTGCATCGCGCGGAAACGCATGTCCACAACCCTCGGCATATCTTCTGCGTGAGTCTGCTCATCGATATCGGTGCCGGTCCAATTGGCAATCTCCTCAGGCAAGTAGCCCAACAAGATGGCGAAGCGCGGCGCGAGCCAGATTTGATGTGTATGAAGCTCCACTTCCCACAGCGCGTCCTGCGTGCCGTTGATCGCGCGCTCCAAACGCGCCCGGGCGGCGCTGAGTTGCTCTTCCGCATGTTTTTGTTCGGTGATATCGCGTATCGAGCCTGTCATGCGCAGGACTTTGCCGTCAGTGTCGCACTCGGCCGCGCCGCGCGCGTGCATCCAGCGCCAAGTGCCATCTGCGTGGCGCACACGCACAGTCTGCTCATAGAGGCCGGACAGCTGCGTGATGGGAGTCTGTGCCTGACTTCCGATGTCATCCGGATGCACAAGCGCTAAATAACGCTTCATCGTACTGACGTCGTAATCCGCTGAGTATCCCAAGAGGCTGCGCCAGCCGGCCGACACCCAATGCGTGCCTTGCGCGAGATCCACTTCCCAATGGCCTTCCTGGCTGGATTGCGACGCGCGCTCCAGGCGGCGTTGCGCGTCACGCAATTGCTCGGCTTGTTGCCGGAGTTGCTCGGCCGTGTTGACGGCATCGGTAATATCGATGCCTTCCTTGCGACTGCGGCGAACCGCAAGGACACCCAGAATGGCGACGCACCAGATCGATATCAGGGCCAGAAAGACACTGAGTGCTGTGTTCGGTGGCGACGTAACGTTGCCTGGCGTTGCGAGGAATGATTGCCAGACCACCAATAGCGTGCCCATGGCGGCCGTCAGATAGGTATGCACGGTGCGAGACGAGAGCAGGCTAAACACGACGACGCACGTGAGAACTGCGCTCAGCGCAGGTACGACAGCCATATGCGGCGCCAAATATGCCAACAGCAGAGTAAAGCTGACGATCGGCGCCATCAGATTCCGCGGGCCCGAGGGTGCAGCCGGATTCACAGGGGAGGGCAACTCCATCATTTGCCGGTCTAAGAGTTGCCGGAATATCCGGACTTCTAGTGCTCTATATCGTGCGAGCAATCAGGTTCTTGAGACATAGAGGGTTGCAAAGTCGATAGCCGCCCGCTGCTAACCCAGCCGAACGAGTGCTAATCCCAGTGCCAGGTTCCGGTATCAGAATCAAACCCGTAGACCTGCAAAGCACTCCTTTGCTTGGCTTTCGACGCGGTGTTTATCGACCGTAAACGCGATCAAGAAACCTGCGAGAACGACGGCAGGTGTGCTCTGGAGGACTAAAATCAGAATCTTGAAAATGCGCATCCTATTGCCCATGACATGCGCATTCCTGTCTGCATCCAGTTTTTCTTGTTGCCACAGAATCCGGTAGTGGCGGAAGGGGTGAGATTCGAACTCACGAACCCCGTAAGGGGTCTCCGGTTTTCAAGACCGGTGCATTCAACCGCTCTGCCACCCTTCCGAAACTCGACTGTTAACCATTCAATTCGCTGACAGGCAGCAAATTTACCGTGAAACGAGCTGCGGTAATACCCTGTTTTTGCTGCCCTTCTTGCGCCGCCGGTGCATTTAATACGGTACGTTTCAAGACCGGTGCAATCAACCGCTCTGCTACCTCTCCCGATCCGATCGAATCGCTTCGTATCGGGCTGCCCTCAACGGGCGTGCATGCTACCAAATTCGCCCGCAACTCGGCCTAGGCCAACGCTACGGAGAGCAAAGTTCTGGCGAATCTTATCCGGCCTGTCGGATCGGGACCGCGGCCGACGTCTTCTAAACGATGGCTGCCGCCCCGCGTGGCCACCCCATCGAGGAGAAGCTCATGTGTCCCGCTTGTTTGACGACCGCCGCGCTAGTCATGGCCGGCACTACATCGGCCGGTGGCATCACCGCATTCATCGTGCACAAGCTGTTCCGGCGGCGCGCGAAGAGCCCGCCCGGGCGAATCGGGCATACTGGCCCATCATCGAAGTAGTCTCGAGGATGTCGCACTGTGACCGATCTCACTTGGCTCGACGCGGCACTAACGTCGGCAAGGCCACAGGCCATCGCAGCATTGCTGCGCTATTTTCGCGACCTCGATATCGCCGAGGAGGCCTTTCAGGAAGCGTCGCTCCGCGCTCTGAAAAACTGGCCGGTGAACGGTCCACCGCGCGATCCCACCGCATGGCTGATCTTCGTGGGTCGAAACTTCGCGCTCGATCAAACGCGCCGCCGAAGCAAAGACCAAGCCCTGCCGGACGACGACATGATTTCCGACTTGGACGATACCGAGTCTGAGCTGGCCGAAAGGCTGGACAACTCGCATTACCGCGATGATCTTTTGCGTCTGCTGTTCATTTGTTGTCATCCGGACCTGCCGGCTATTCAGCAAGTGGCCTTGGCGCTGCGAATCGTCTGTGGACTCTCGGTGCGCGAGATTGCGCGAGCCTTTCTCGTGACTGAAAGCGCGATGGAGCAGCGGCTCACGCGCGCCAAGCGAGTGGTCGCGGCGGCGGAAGTGCCCTTCGAAGCACCCGGTGCGGTGGAACGCGCCGAGCGGCTCGCGACCGTCGCGGCGATGCTCTATCTACTCTTCAACGAAGGTTATTCAGCGAGCGGCGGTGAGGCGCATATCCGCGGTTCACTGTGCGATGAGGCGATCCGCCTCAGTCGGCTGTTGCTGCGCTTATTTCAGAGCGAGCCGGAGATCATGGGGCTCACGGCGCTCATGCTCTTTCAGCATGCGCGCACGCCCGCGCGCCTCGATGCGGAAGGCAACATCGTCTTGCTCGATGATCAAAATCGAAGCCTTTGGAATCGGGTGTCGATTTCAGAAGGGCATGCGTTGATCGAAAAAGCATTGCGGTCGGGGCGGCCGGGGCCGTACCAGTTGCAGGCTGCAATCGCCGGTGTTCATGCCCACGCGGCGAGCGCACAAGACACTGATTGGGCGGAAATCGACTTGCTCTATGCGACGCTTGAGAATTTGCAGCCATCGCCGGTGGTCACGCTGAACCGCGCTGTCGCGGTCTCCAAAGTTCGAGGTCCCGACGCGGCGCTCGAGATGATTGAGCCGCTGGCAAAGCCGCTTGCCGGCTATTTTCATTTTTATGGATTGCGAGGCGGGCTCCTCATGCAACTCGGTCGCAACGACGAGGCACGGGTCGCGTTCGATAAAGCAATCGCGCTCGCGAACACGGCTGCCGAAGCGGCGCATATCCGTTTGCACATCGATCGCTTGATGAAAGACGGCGCTGCGAAGAAGAGCGCACCTCGCAGGCACTAAATCTTCTGCTCAAGGCAGCCTGCGGCTGTGCTTTGTCGACCGAAGGTCGCCTACGGCGCTTTCGATCCACGCGCGAAAGGCGCGACTTTTTGCCC
>Ga0307515_10019076_pt1 | contig 12373 bp, 2 predicted proteins | sample 17_EM_MG_FD_194513 | JGI IMG/M metagenome (GOLD analysis project Ga0307515, IMG submission 194513) | Populus trichocarpa ectomycorrhiza microbial communities from riparian zone in the Pacific Northwest, United States - 17_EM | ecosystem: Host-associated > Plants > Roots > Unclassified | place...
ATTCTTCTAGTAGCTTATTATCTTTGCTATACTAGCACTTTATCTACTTATTAAGGTACTTTAGGGGTCTAGGTTTATTAGAGTAACGGCTATAAAACTCCTAAAGCTTATAGGGACTTTCTATAAAGTTCTATATAGGGTACTAAGTGGGGTCTAGGTTATATCCTTTCCAACTAATATAATATTTTAATATTCCCCTTGCAAGCTTATAGGCTAGTGTTTCTTTAATTTCCTATTCATTATTGCTATTAACTTAAATTAGTAGAGGATGTTTATTCTTTTATCTAGGTAATAGGTTGTTTATAGCTTTTTATAGCTTATTTAGCAAAAAAATAGGGTAAACCTTAATTAAATCTGGGAGCTTTACTTTATACAAGTTACCTATCTTTTTAAGGACCTTATACAGTCCCGCTATTTAATAGTCTAGCTTATAGCTAGGCCGTTCTATTTTTTAGTTCTTTATTATAACCTAAACTATATCGCCTACAGTAAAGTCAGGTTCGCGCCTATACTTATTTACCTATTATTTTATTAATTTCTAGGCCTTTCCTAGATTTATATAGGCTACGGTCTAAGCTTCCTCTAAGCGCTTAGCGTACTATTGGGCTTCTATATAAGACAGTTTCTTGCGTATAGTCTATAGTCCTTCTAGTCTATTCTAGTTAAAGCTTATTTAAGGTAAATACCCTATTTCTAGTTAGATAGGTGCAAATCCCATAAAGTTATAGAGTAAGGTCGCTTGGGTATAGTCTATTAGGGGTAGTAGTTCGCCCTAGTTATTCTAGAAGTAGTTAATAAAAGGCCGGAGTCTCTAATCTAAATATTAATTTATAATCTCTGTCTAGCCATCTGTTTAGGGGTAGTATACTATAAAAAGCTTTAGCCTAATACCTAAAATCCGGGTAAACTTATTCTAGAAGGCCGATATAAATTATAGGCTGTAATTAGATATAATAGTATCTAGTAGTCCGTAAATATAGTAAACGTAGTAAATATATAGTTAGGCCACCTCCTTAGTATTAATATTCTTATAATAGGGAATTAAAAATAGGCGCTTGCTAAAGCGGTTAACTAGAATTATAACTATATTATATCCGTCGCGGTCTATAGGTAGCTTATAAAAGTTTATAGAGATATACTACTAGGGGTAGTCGGGTATTAGGAGAGGTTTTAATAGTCCTAAGGTCTTATCTCGTGGAATTATAGACCTATAGTAGTCGTTGCAGTTCCGTACATAACGGTTAATATTTATAATTATTCTAGGCCAGTAGTAATGGTTACTAATAATCTTATAGTTTTTATTTTTTCTAGGGTAGGCCGTAGAGACCTAGGTATATACTTTAGTAATAAGCCGGGTTTATAAGTTCTATTCCTTTACTACTACTAGCCGTTCCTAGTACTTAAGTAATCCATTTTTAAGAGACCATAGGCTAGTAACGTCCTTTGCCTTTTCGCGATACTCTTATAGAGAAGGGTCCATATAGTTTGCTTATAGTAGTTTATTAATAAGGTCGAATTCTATAGGGTTAATAGGATATATCTTAGCGCTTAAAGATTTAGTACTCAGTTCTTCCCGTATCTAAGGGTTAAGGTACTCTAGTTATAGTAGCGTCTAGGTCCATAATAAGATCTTTACAGCCGCCTAATTATCTAGGTCCTATTTACGCCTTATAAGGGCGTTTGCACAGTTAGTAGCACCTAGCCTATATATAATTAGGAAATTAAACTATAGGTATAGGAGAATAAGTAAAAGAAGTTATTTAAAGAACTTAAGAAGTTGTTCACCTAGGAACTAATCCTTAAAATCTACCAACTAGGACTAGATACGGTTGTAGAGACAAACGCATTAAACTACGCACTAGGAGTATATTTGCTATAGAAGTATAGGGACGCATAGCACCCAGTAGCATACTATAGTTAAAAAATAACATCACTAGAATTAAACTACGACATCTATAACAAAGAGTTGTTAAGTATAGTTACAGCACTTAAGGAATAAAGAGCATTCTTATAAGGCGCAGAAAAACTATTTATAATTAGGATAAATTATAAGAACCTAATAGGGTTCCTAATAACAAAAAAACTTAATTAGAGATAAGTTAGATAGGTAGAGATGCTTACAGAATACTATTTTAAGATTTAGTATACTAAAGGCACTAAGAATATAAGAGCAGATATATTAAGTAGAAAGGCTAAACTACAAAACGATAAGAAACTATTAGGAGCAATACTACGCAAAGATAAAGACGGATTAATTAGATACAATTACCCCAAAATAGTAGTAACTTATAAGAATAGAGAACTAAAAAGAGTTTACGAGATACTAGAAAGCTTTTAGATATAGAAAATTCTAGAAGCATAGCTAGAAGACCTATAGGTAGATATATACAAGAACTAAGAAGCGAAGTATATCTTAAGAAGTATAGCAGAGCATTTTATAGAAGATTTCTATAAGGGAATAACTTAAGGACACAACAGAGTAATAGGATTAGTGTTAAGACTTTAGAAAGAATCCATTATTAACGGAATCTGGAGCATAGCTTAAAAAGTAATAAAAAAGTGTCTAAATTACTAAAGGAATAAACTAACGAGGCATAAGCCATATAGAGGGCTATAACCTATTAAAATACTAGAAAGACTATAGGAGGTTATATTATAGGGCTTTATTATTAAGTTACTAAAGTTAAAAGATCCTATTACCGGATAGGAGTATAATATAATCCTTATAATAGTAGACAAGTTAACTAAATAGGGCTACTTTATAGCATGCACAGAAGAAATCTTAGTAGAAGATGTCGCTAGAATCTATGTTAAAGAAGTATTTATAAGATATAAAGCACTAAGTAAAATTATATTAGATAGGGATCTAAGATTTATAGCAGCATTTTAGGAGGTATTTTTAGCGGAATAGGGAGTTAGAGCAGCAACTTCTACTATATATTACCCGTAGACGGACGGACAGATAAAGAGATTAAATTAAACGCTAGAACAGTATCTAAGATATTATATTAATTATATACAGAATAATTAGGTATTATTATTACTAATTATATAGTTTATATATAATATAACACTATAAGAAGGAATAGGCATATTACTATTTAAGGCAAATTATGGATATAAGCTAAGGATATTATTGTTACTATAATAAGTAAAAAAAATAAGTAGCATAGCTAAAGAAAGAATAAAGACGTTTATAAATCTTTATGCAGACCTTATAGAATTAGTGAAAAAGGTATAAAAAAGAATAAAAAGGTATTACGATACTAAGAGATCTAAGGGACTAGATCTTAAGAAGGGAGATAAAGTATAGCTACTATACAAAAATTTCAAGAGTTAATAACTAAGTAAAAAGTTAGACTATATTAGACTAGGACCTTTTAAAATTATATAGAGAATTTTACTGGTTATATTTAAGTTAAACCTACTAGCCAGAATAAAGATCTACCCTATATAGTATATCGTAATGCTAGAACTAGCACACGGGAATATTAAGCCACTAATTTATAAAGTGGACACGTATAGAGGATAAAGGGAAGACAAATAGTAAATTTTAAAGATTGTTAGTTATAAGGACATTAACAATAAAATATAGTATAAGGTTAAGTAAATAGGCTATAATAAGACTACCTAGGAACCATTGCAGAATTTAAAAAACGCTATAAGAAAGGTATAGGAGCATTAAAAGAAATTAGGTTGGGCAATATTAATAAAGAAGGATCGCTAAAGAATAAGTCACCTAAGGGGCATATAGGAGGAAGAACGACTACCAAACTACTTAGAGTTATTTCCCTCTCTACTGGACAAGAATCCGTTCTTTTATCACTAAGTTCCCGTAAACCTTATTCTATAAGTTTCTACTTCTTAAAATAAACCCTTTTATAAACCTTCTTAAGACAAAGTAAACGAGTAGACGTAGAGATCTAGGCCTCTAAAGCTCTCTACTTAGCATTTTAAAAACGCTTAAGTTCGGCAAGAACCTAAAACAGTTTACCATTAAGCTTTATAGTAGTAGATTAAATATAAAACCCTAAAATAAATTAACCAGAGTACTAGATGATTATTAAGGATTATAGGGCGCGTATACTTAGTATTAGATATAGAACGAACATTATAAGATAATTAGACATTTGCTTTAGTGCACTTTAAATAAAAAGAGGGTTACCGCAAGGAAGGGCTCGCTAGTGCAATATAAACTAACCCCTTTTTTTAAATAACGAGAACACGGAGACGGTATAATTTCACTAAGTAATAATATAGCAGCAACAGTACGAGCATAACGTTGCGCTTATAAAGAGGAAGGAGCTTTAGGTATAATAAGTAACGATATTAACTAAATTAATTAGATAGATATTACACCTCTAGTAGACAACTTAAAGATATTAGGAATGTTTAAGGACAAAGTTAAAGAGGAGGGAGATAGTGTTATAAACGCTTTAAGTACAATATTACGACTACTAGGAGAGGAGTTAAAAGCAGCTAGTTAGTTAAATAAAGCATAGTCTAAGATAGAACTGGTAAAACTATATAATAAGGAATGGTAACTAAGGTTATATAATATTGTACGTAGTATACGCGAGATATATAGAGTATGTATATATAATACGTATAACACGTACTTTATATATAAGGAGGATTTCTTAAGAGTACGGTTGTGTATTTAAAGGACCTTAGTCTCTACCTAGATAGTTCTCTTCCTTATAGTAAATCTTAGAATATAATTGGAGTTAAACTATTGGGAAACTACTCTACTAGTTATTATTACATTGTTAACTTTTTGTTTACCTATATACCCAGCCCATTAACAAGTCTACCGTAGTATTCCCTACAAGGCTTCATTATAGTAAAACTATTATCTTATGCAAAGATCTTATTAATAAATCCTATACCACTAGCTCCTATATTAATTAGGACTTAAGTATTAGCCTACTAATTATTCTACTAAAGGCGGCAGTTAACGGTTATACTATAATCCTAAAAGTCAGAGTTTGTAATATTTAAAGTATTTAATAAGATCCTAAGATAGAGTTGTTTTAGAGAGCAACTTAGCTCTAGGACCTTTCTTTTACAGGTAATTAGGGCGGAGTTCTTATAGTATATTAGTTGTAGCTTTGTCCTTATAAGTAGTGCTTACTAAGCGTAGGGCTAAAACCGGATAAGGAAGGCCGTAAGTGATAACTTAAGGTTAGGCGCGGTAGATAGTTGCCAAAATTAGCCGTTTATAAATTATTTTAGGGCGTAGGCAGAGGGATAGAACAGTTTCTTAAGATATAGTCTTTACTTTCGCACTTAAAGTAAAGTCCTAGCTTAATGCGTCGTTCTTATTTAGAGGACCCTAGTAGAGCATACTCTAGTATTCTAGTGTTAATGTTTATAGCGTCCAGATTCTTGCAAGTCTTAGGCGGCTAGGGGGCGGAGTATTAGGGTATATTTTAGGGTAAGGCGTAGTATATCTGTAAGGCAGTATTGCTAGGGTGTACGGTAGGGAGCAGGTAAGCCGAGCATGAGTTATAAGGAGAGTCGATGGAAGAGGACGATATGGTAATAAGGGTAGGCAATAGCCTAGTACAGAGACGAACCGATGGGAGAGGAAGGAGGCTGCAAGCCTGAGGTACTTATAAGGAGGTGCTAAGGGCTAGCCAAAGGCTAGCCTTGGCGACCCCTAAGAGCCCCTAGGCGATGCAGCCGAGTAAGGGCCAAAATAATCCTTACAATATCGTTATATAAGCCGTTAATAATATTAGTATAGGTAGTAAGGGTATTAAGTAGCTTAACTCCTATAAGGGAAGCCTTTAGTTTAGAGTTTAGGGACTTTACTAGGCAATTAATTAAGGCGGGTTTATTCTATTTAGTCTTTTTAGCATAGTAGTGGAATTTAGCGAAGTATAATAAAAAGCTCTTAGAGTCTTATATTATCTTATTTAGTTTTCTTTATACTATAGCAATTTGGTTAAGGTTGCCTTAAAATACTTTTAGTATAATAATTAGTTCTTTTATAGTTCTCGGCTAGAACGGGTATACAGTTTCTATAGCATCTCCTATTAAGCGACTTATGGCGTAACGTAGTTGGCTATTAGGGGTAAGGTAGCGGTCGATATTGCCGTTTAGCTTATTCTTAAGTTAGTTAAAAAAGGAATATAGTTTACTTCTTTTATCTAAATAGGTGGGAGGATTAGGGAGGCGTTCGGTTAACTTCTTTCTAGAGGCACTAATTAGCGAATTTAGGGTTAAGGAGTTAATTTTAGACATATTCTTTCTACCTAGTGTTTATAGGTTAATACCGGTGGCAGCGGGTAGGGGTAATGGTGGGGTAGATAGTAGGGTAGACGGTAGGTTTCAGCGGATCTCTTTAATTTCTTTTTTTAGAAACTTAATTAACTTATAATATTGGGCTTTATAATAGATAAGGATATCCGTAAAGGCCTATTATAGAGTCTTTATTTGTTCGGTAAATATAGCGTATAGGTCTTTTATAGATATAGGGGCTTCTAGGTTGTTTTATATGCTAGATGGGGCGATATAAGGTAGGTTTAACGCAACGTAATATTACGGAGTAAGTATAAGCGGCGATAATATATAGCGGAGTAGATATTATTAAGCTATATATATAAACTGTGTAATAAGATTAAGACGTTATATAAGAAAAGAAGCTAGAAAAAACGGGAAGAAAGGGTATATATTGTTAACTTAGTTGCTTAATTAACATATGCACGGAGCAGAATAGGATTTGCGTAGTAGTCCTAGTAGAACTTAGTAGAATATAGCAGAATTTGGTGGAACTTGGCGGAATATAGCAGAATATAGCAGATTGCCGTTAGATTGCTATAGGTCGCGGCGAATTACAGTCTCATAGATAGTAGAAACAGGTAGGTATATATAAGGTGTTATATAGGTGTCCTATAACAGCTAACCAGTATTACTCTAGGGCTATAAAGCCTACTTACGTTATCCTTTTATAGAGTAGTTAGGTTGGAATCTGCCCCTATTACTAAAGTTAGGTCTAGTCCTATACTTTTTACTATTAGCGTCTCGTTTCTTTTACTTACCTAAATAATCCCTTTTAGTATTCTTAATCTAAGTAGCTTTAGAGATAAGCTTTTCTTAAAAGGTAGGAATTTCGCCCTTCTCCTATATAGCCTATTAAATCTTAGGTTATAACTTAGTAAGTAGCTAGTAAAGTTATATAGCATTATCCTATAGGTCTAAGTGGGGTATATTATCTTCTAGCTCTTCTAGTAAGTAGTTTATAAACTAGACTATACTCTAGCCTTCTTACTATTTAGCGTTATAGTATCGCTGGTTATAATCTATCCCTTAATTAGTAGGGTCTTAGACCTAATTAACTAACCAGGACTTAAGTTTACTAAATTTAAGGGGTATAGCAAGTTTCTTCTCGTAGCGTGTTTATAACCTCTTAACGGTGCTATACAGGAAGGTAGAAGAAATTAGTATTTAATTATACTTATTAGAGTAATGTTTTAGATCTAGCTAAAACTTAGTTTTATATTAACGGATAAAACGATTATAGTTCTAGAGACTATTACTATTATACTTATTATGTTCCTTTATACGGAATTTAGGTTTTTCTAATATTACAATATAGTGTAGCGTTGCCCCTTTAAGTCCGCTTCGTATCTAGGGTGTCTATACTTCCCCTAATTATCTCTATAATTGTTCTTAGTAGTTTTAATAGGCTTATTTTAATCGTATCTCTAACTTCTTTATTTTTTTAATAGGGTTTTATATAGCGACCGTTCTAATAACTCCCTAGCGGTAATTGTTCCTAAGGGTTTTATAAAGTTAAATAGACTAGCCGTAGCTTCCTAGTCTACTCCTTTACAAGTGGAGGGAATGCGCTCCTCTAGAGAGACTCTCTAAGCCTCTTATAGTAAGGGCGTTACTTTAGGGGGTAAAGGAGTATAGTCCATTATTATTAATTAATAGCCGTACATTCCTAACAATTTGTAAGCGATTAGAATTATAAGAGGCCAGTTTAACCGGAACGTATAATTATCTAATTAATATTATAACTAGTAAGTGGAAGGTAAGTTAAAGGTAAGTTAAAGGCAGAACGAGTTTTATGTATTAAAGGACAAATGCTTTTAATTACTTCTATTTAGAGACTAATTGCTAGTTCTTCTCTAGAGGAGAACTAGCTTCCTATATATTCCTTTTAAGATGCTAGTAAAACCCTTTGCCCCTAATTTATCTAATTATGTCTTCTGGGATATATATGGGATATAGATAAAACCTTTTATTATCTTATCCGATATATACCTTTTAGGGAATTCCGTTACAATTATACTGTTCCTAATATTATACTTAAGATAATAAGAGAGAATACTATTAATAGTCCTCTTTTTAGCGCTTAATACGCAATTTATAGAGTTTTAGATAGACTTATATAGAGAGTTTAAAGATAAAATTTATTGCTTTATATTTTTAAGTATCTCAATTCTTCCGAAGGTCTATTTAAGTGGGAAATCTTACGCTATAACCTCTCGATATATCTACTATATTATTTACCTCTTTCTCTAATCTTAGATAGTAAAATTTAGTAGTTAAAAAGGCAGATTTATCTAATACCCAAAACGCGGCTATAGGAGGTCTATAATTATTCTTAGGAAGTCTATAGTTAAAGATAATTTAAATATATCTTCCTACTTTTGTAATTAAATGCTATATAGACTTTATATCTACCGCGGTGTTAATAAAACTAAGCGTTTGCTTTAGAAATGTATAAATTAACTTTATATCCGCGTAATTAGTATTTAATTAATAAGAGTTAAGTAGAGCCGGGCGAGTAACAATAAGAACTTAGATTAGGGGCAATATAGTAGATTGTATTATGCGCGCGATAGTTAAAGCTATAGGTATATTTAAGGAGGTCTTGCGACTCTAGAGTAGGGTAGGTATATTTATAATAACTCTCTACTTAATTTAGTACTCCTTTGGTCTATATAATATTGTCACCCATATATTATCCGCCGTAGCTATTTATTTCCTCCTAGACGTCCTAATCTATATAGCTATAGCTTATAAAATAGTAGGTGCGTATAAGATATATAAAGCCGTAAGCACTAAGGTTGAGTGGGTAAAATGTATTTATAAGTTTAGCTATTTTTTAAGTTGGAACTAGATTAAATAAATATTTAGCTAAGGCTTAAAAATATTTAGCTTTATTTACCTTATATTAAGGTAGTTAGCCTATATATTTAGCTATATATTTACTTCTCACTCTAGGGTCTTATATATTTAGCTTCCTATAGAGCCTTATTTTGCGATTATATCCTATAAGGCACTAGATATATTTAGTACGGCATTTAATAAAGATAGAGGCCTTATAAATTTTGCCTTAACCAGTGAGTTTTAGATAAAGACCGCTATATATAAAACATAGTTATTGTTTATATTTAGTAGCTTTCTATAAGCAATTTAGGCTAAGAAAGCTAGTAAGCCCTTCTAGTATTTGCCTTTATATAGACGTAAGGTAGCAGCTAGTGCTAAGGACGTGTATAGAAGCTAACTCCGTCTCTTTTATTTACTTAGCCCCTAGGTTCCTACCCTACCTCCTATATTCTTTAAGCTTATAAATATATCTTTATAATCGCCTAAGTTCCTACACTAATATTAGTTTAGTAATAATCTTTAAGTAAGTAGCGGAAGTAAACCGCAGTTTTTGTTAGGGCGATATTCTCTATATAGCGCGTTAGATATATCTAGCTGCGTAGAAAATAATTCTAATCTTATATTACAACTATATTTATAGGGCACCTCTTTTGCGTCTCCTAATATTTTATATACTAAGCTTTTACTATATATTAAAGATAAGTACTTTTATAGTGAACTTTAGTATAATTGCACATTGTGCGGAACTGTAGAAAAATACCATTATACTAAAGAAAGAATGACTTATATATTTCTTAGAATGTATATAAACTCTTTAGGTTAGTTTTTAAAATAAGGGGGTAGATATAGGAATTGTTAATATTTTAGGTTACTAATTTATACTTAAAGCTAATATAGGCCAGTCTAAATACGGCGCTAGTAATTTTTACCGTGCTTAGCGGAGAGTTTGCTACCTAACCTAAATAGTAGAAATATATAGGCACTAATAGCGGCAGAAGATATAAATTAATGCGGTATAGCATTTTTATAAAAGGTAGAAGTTTTACGTTCTATATAAGCCGACGATTTTTATACTAAGTATTACGCGTTAGTATATAATAGCCTTATAGGCTCCCTTATATCTATACCTAACTACCTATTATAGAAGTATTTAATTAATAATAGTAAATAGTGTAGACTATATAGTCATTTAGGGAGCAATTTCTCTATCCCTTATTTAATAAGCGCTATTAGCGATAAAGGATATAAAAGTTAAAAGAGAAATGGATAAGTATATAGGGTATAAGGTACTCCCAGTCTGTTACAATATACGGGATAAGTTTATTAAAGTAAGTTAGGCGTATTATTTGCTTAATGTTTGCTAATATATAGTAGAAGAGAAGTAGCGAATTCTCTTTTACTAAGTTCCTGCGCGTAAACCTATTCCTTAATTTTAATCCTTCTATAATAGAGTTTTTTTGCAAATTAGCTCTAACTACTAAAGGTTCTAGTAGAGAGAAGGAAGTAGTATATATTACTATAGCCCTAACTAAACTTAAACCTAAAAACGGCTGGTATATCTTTATTAAAGGATCTTATAATCAGTCGCCTTTGGCGACGTCCTCCTAGAAAAAAGCTCTAGTAAGACTAAATATGGGTGACGTAATGGTATAGTGAGGCGACTTAATATACCTTTGCCCTCCTAATAGAGGAGGGATATTTACGACGTTGGTATATAGTCTAGTACGGTAAGGAAATTTATCCCTATAATAGGTAGTGGGATAATATTATAAGTTTAAGGGCGTATTAGGTATTATAAAAGAGTTATTAACTATTAAGAGCCCGTCTAAGGGCCTATTTAAAAACCTATTTAAGAGCTACTAATTACTTAGTTTTACTTCCTTATTTCATTTTAGTACTAACTTATCTAGTATCGTGTTTAAAAAAATCTAAAATGTCTTTATCTAATATATAGTCCCAATTTAGACTTATAGAAAGTGTCCTGGTGTAATTTTTAATTAAGTATATATTTATTAGGGAAGGTATACGCTAGTAGCTATCCTCTGTCCCTAAGTCTAATCCTTATTATATTATAGAATCTTATCCTCTAACATTATTAAGTGCCTTCTCTATATAGGAAGTAGTTATATATAAAGAAGCGCCTTCCGGCGGAGATCCTAAAGGGATTATTAAAACTCTATAGAAATTTATCTCTCTAATTTAACTTACCTAGGATATTATGCAATTAATTATTTAAAGCGCTGTTATTATTAATATAGACTTTTTAGGCTGTAGATAAAACCTTAAGCGAAGGGAAGCTAGTAGTGCTATCTTTATTAATCTCGTAAATACGAGGTTCTAGTAGATCTTTAGGTAGAAGTTTATAGGTTATAAAGTTAGTAAGTCTAAGAGCCCTATAAATATTAAAGTATTTGCAGCTAATCTTAGTTTTAAAATACCGTAAACTTTAAAGTGCGTAAACTTACTCCCTATACTAGTTATAGCTTATCCTATAGGCAGGATTAAATAGTACGTAGGTTAAAGTAGGAATTATATCTTATTCTAGCGCCTCTACTACTCCCTATGCTATTTAAATACGTATCTCTTATCTTAACTCTACTATATTAGTAAGGGCATATTGCTTTCCTATTATTATATTAGCGATTATATTATAAGGTAGCCTATATATAGTCTAACTTATAAGAGCTATATAGATAAGTAGGGCTTTCTATTCCTATTTTATAGCTAGTCTATTAACTACCTAATTAACTCTCTTAGCTATTTTATATCCTTAACGGCGCTTATTATAACTAGGTTAATAATTTAGTAAAAAAGTTAGTAATAGACCCGGAGGCGCATTAATATACTAAGTACTAACCTTCCCTCTATTAAACTTTTGTATAAGGTAAAAACAATTTTTAATAAATTTAACCACTATATCCTCTCTTTATTATACCTATTTAAGGCTTTCTAGTCCTTATTTAAGGGGTTGGCGTAAGCCTTAAGTAAGCCCTTATATTTAACCCCTATAACTCCCCTCTATAGCTAATCCTAAAAGGTTACTTAACTAATGCTATTAACTTTTACCTTTAAACCTTTACCGCATATGCAACCTTACCAAAAGGTGGCGCCGCACTTCAAAACTCACGTACACCCATCTTCCTATCAAAAACAATCGATTTTCAGACTCTCAAGACCTAATTCCTACTGCCTAGCAAGCTAGAGGCGGATTTATTTGCCCTTTTACCCCCTTTTTACCCAAGAG
>Ga0307515_10019077_pt1 | contig 12372 bp, 17 predicted proteins | sample 17_EM_MG_FD_194513 | JGI IMG/M metagenome (GOLD analysis project Ga0307515, IMG submission 194513) | Populus trichocarpa ectomycorrhiza microbial communities from riparian zone in the Pacific Northwest, United States - 17_EM | ecosystem: Host-associated > Plants > Roots > Unclassified | place...
GGGCGCGAGCGTGCTCGCTCGAGGAGGGTTTGCGCTGGGGGAAACCTTGAGGACCGGAACACCCGGAGGCGAGCTGCCTACTGCCTTTGCCGGTATGGCATTGAGGCAAAGCGAAGGGCCGCGGCAGAGGGGCTTTGGACTTAGCACCACCATCCGAAGGTAGTGTGATGCGCATTGGAGATGTATCTTGTGTAATATGTTGGCATGAGTCGCTTTGGTCCTGCTGCTGCCTGCTTCGGCTCTGTGACTGAGGAAGGTTTCTGCCATACAAGGAGCCTGTTCGCCTCTGTTCTCATTGGAATTTCGTTACACACTTCCAGTGTCCCTGAGCCGCATTTCGAAAGTTGTACAACATTGTGTACGATGGAGGTACGTACGCAGGAACAAGAACGATGAACGGCCAGAATAAACTGACGAGAAATACCTGGGAGTCGGAATATATCCAACACCACTTCTGAAGTCGAGTATATGGATATGGGTTAAGGTATTGTCGTACGGGTTACTAGCAAAAAAAGACATGGAACCAAAGACGTCAGATAGTACTGCGGGAGCACTCGTGTTGGTATTGGGGCGTGTGCACTGGTATTTGGGTTTAATGACTCCCCTCACGAGGTCGCTCAAGTGCTTTGATGTCATTCTGACTGAACTCGAGAAATGGCCCCCATGTCCCATCCTATAATTCCGGTGTTTGGATGGTTTATCGGTGCGCCAATGTAGGGAATCGAGGTACTGTTCACGATGAGCCACGGTGGTTCCGGAACGTCCGGCTGACGGCTCAGACGTACCCAGCCTCATTACATCTTGGTAAATAAAAATAGCTGAAGACGTCAGCTGCAACACTTGGTTTCTGTCACCTCATCTTGCTGATCGCGGCTCTCCTTACCAAGCATGTCAGCCCCAAGCGTTGAGATTATTCCACACGACCAAGAAATCCAGCCACTGCCCCCATCGAGCACAAACCCACGACCGAAGGGTATACTCAAGAATGCGCCTTCATCGGGCCCAGCGTCGTCAAGCTCTGCACCAACCTTACCTCAAAGAGCATCTTCCTCTGGCGGTTCTGGACAGCAGTACGTCCTCTTTCGTGTCTCAAGGTGCCCCTCGTAGCAACGCTGATCAGATCCACGCGCGTCATAGTCTCCAATGGGACGAGGAGAACCTCGCATTAACAGAGATACAGAAGGATAGTTTGATGAAAATAACGGAACCCAAGACGCCGTTTGTACGTTACAACGCCGAACTTGATATCGTGGAGAATTTGGGAGGTCCGCTCTCTTTCTAAGGCCCTGCGTCGCTTAGCAGACCGATTTCTGATGCTCGTATTCCCTGATAGATATTCCGGGGTTCAACCTCGATCGGCGAAATTCGAATCCCCCTACCCCGTCCTCCCCGGCCTTCGTCGTCGAAGACCCTGCATCCATCACCAGTAAAGTTGACGGGCAACAGACTATGTCACCAGAGGCGCAAGATACCGAACTGCCGCTAGCGACTGGTTCGGAAGAGCGAAGGGCTTCTTTTACTTCCAAGCAACGCTCCAACTCAGCCGGGAGCAGGAGCTCAAGTCGAAGCACCTCGTTCCATCTTCCAGATGATGACCGTCTACGGTTGAGGCGGAAGACCTCCTCGGGAGGCGAGGCCGTTGACGGTGACGATGATGAGCTTGATCCAGAAGGTGGGTGGTGCTCTCCGTTGAAGCCGCCCGGCCCGTTTAGAGCCCAAGGCCCTGTTCCTTTTATATCTCTCAAACCTGGTTGTGCAACCGAAGCCTTCTCGCTTCTCGGTTCCTCGCGGGATGAGCCGGCGCCGCACTGTCTAGACCGCTCATGCTTCTTGGTACCCGTTGTCAAAGAAAGGTGTTGACGAGTTTCCTGTTCTGTCCAGCCCAAGCCAAACATGAGGCATTCATCATTGCAAGAGGCCGACATTATTCGAATGAAGCTGAAGCCATGAAACTCGCTCAGCAACTCATTGCAGATGAAGATGAAGATGGGGAGGGTTCTCCAGAATCTATGGACGTAGATGAGCATACGGGAGAGCATGCACCTCGCACCGGAACGAGAAAGGTACCTCCTGTGCCACCGCTCCCCAGCAACGTAAACGGTGTTGGGAAATAGCACAGTGGAAATTTAGTTTGTGTAGTCGTAGGAGAACCTTTTGAATGCAATTGCTCACATTTCTCTGTATACATTATTCGCTGTGGAAGTTAAATAACTACATATCATTTTGGTTTAACCCATATGGTCGATGTAATATGTTACTGGACGCACCACTGGTCGCCAATGATCGCCAGATGTCACCCTCTCTGCTTTGTTCATGGCTCTGTCCCAACCAACTCCGCACGTTTCGTCGAACCATTTGAGTTCCTTCACGCCTATACTCCCTCATGAGATCTGGCGTGAGATCTTCCAATTTGCGACGTTGATCCCTGACGAGCTGGAGATATCCCACATGTTTTACCCAGGCGTCTTCGGTGACCAGCGCCAGCGACAACTGGCAGCATGGAAAAAAGTCCTTCCACTTCGTGTCGCTATACAAAATGTCTCGCGCTTATGGCATTCCATCGGTGTGGAAATCCTGTATCAATCATTTCACGACGGCTGCGATAATTGGAATGTATCACGTCTTGTATCAACTCTCCGCACCAAACCTTCATATAGGGTACTTGTCAAGTGCCTAAATTTATGGCTCGGCGTGGACAAAAGAACCCACGCCAACGTCGACTTCATCCTTCGAAGCTGCCCGAAAATACTCATTCTCAGCATGAAAGTATCCAACACCACTCTTCGGGTGTGGTTGAATGCATGCTCACTTCTGCCGTTACTTCGACTTCTCCAGGTCGACCTCTACTACCCAGGGGCCTGGCCCTCTCCAGTTCCAGTTCCCGTCGGGCCCTTTATCCTGCCGAATCTTCGACATTTTCACCTCAGTAGCACGAGTGGTCGGGGTGGCATTTTGACCATCGAACGATTATTGAGCCTCCCTCGCCTTACGTCTCTCTCTTTGGAACTACGTGGGCAGTCGCCAGCACCCTCACTTTGCAAGGACCTCATGAGCGGCCTCACCCACCTAAAACTCAAAGGACGTGGTCTCCTACCATACCTTTTTCAAGCAATGGAGTTTCCCCTCCTTCATATATTCCAATTCGATGGATGCCGAACACCCCAAGGGACATTATTGTCCGAGTGTCCAAACTTACCAATACAACAAATCGATATCCTCATCCTTGCCTTGCCTGAATTTCGCATTAACCGTCCCCAAATCCTCTTTGACCGGTTCCACGAATGGTGGGCGAGTGTCCATTGCATTCTCACTGAGGCTCGCGATCCCACGTTGATGCCAAAGCTGAAACGTGTTATTCTCGAGGAAGGATCATTTCCATGCGTTGCTCCCGAGGATATGTATCCGAGTTACGGAGACCTCGTTTCGTGCTATGCTCCCTTGGCAGACACGTTCGATTCGCGAGGGGTCGAATTGTCCGTGCGAATGCACGATGGAATTTGGGATTGGGAGGTGGATGTGCCCATTCGCGATTTTATTCTGCAAATGGAGAGTCGCTTCCCATCCTCATCTAGTAGAAGGCGAGGGGTAAGTATTTGTGAATGACCTCTGTGAGCATCCTGAAGTTATCATCAACGGTGTTGACGGGCCATATGGTTCTGCAGCGCGTTTTCATTAGAGAGCTGAGATTCATTATGTGAAGGATGGGTGATGACGCATGGGGCACCGAGGTGTGGCACTGAGGTTGATTTGTAACTTTAGGGGTACGAGACATGAGGACATTTGAGCTTTTTCGAGTCGTGGTCATCTCGCTCTTAAACCACCGAAGCCTTCTCGCTTCTCGGTTCCTCGTGGGATGAGCCGCCGCCGCACTGTCTAGACTGCTCGCCCCTTTTGTGACCCGTTGTCAAAGAAAGGTGCTGACGAGGCTCCTGTTCTGTCCAGCTCCAGCAAAGCATGAGGATTTCCTCCTTGCAAGAGGCATGCAGGCATTATTCGAGTGAAGCTGAAGCCATGAAGCGCGCTCAGCAACTCGATGAAGATGAAGATGCGGAGGGTTCTCCAGAATGTATGGACGTAGATGAGCATGCGGGAGAGCATGCGCCTCGCACCGGAACAAGCAAGGTACCTCCTGTGCCACCGCTCCCCAGCAACGTAAACGGTGTTGGGAAATAGCACAGTGGAAGTTTAGTTTGTGTTGTCGTAGAAGAACCTTTTGAATGCTATTTCTCTGTTTACATTATTGGCTGTGGAAGCTAAATAGCTACATATCATTTTTGGTTTAACCCATATGGTCGATGTAATATGTTACACTGGTTGCCGATGACCGCCAAAATGCCAAATGCCACTGTCTCTGCTTTGTTCATGGCTCTGTCCCTGCCAACTCCGCATGTTTCGTCTAACCCTCTGAGTCCCTTCACGCCTATGCTCCCTCATGAGCTCTGGCGTGAGATCTTCCAGCTTGCGACGTTTATTCCCGACGAGCTGGAGATATCCCATATGTTTCGCCCAAGCGTCTTCGGTGACCAGAGTGGGCGACAGCTGGCAGAATGGAAAGAAGTCCTTCCACTTCGTGTCGCTATACAACGTGTCTCGCGCTTATGGCATTTCATCGGCGTGGAACTCCTGTATCAATCATTTCACGACGGCCGCCGGCTTAGGAATGTACAATTTCTTGCGTCAACGCTCCGCGTCAAACCTTCATATGGGCTGCTTGTCAAGCGCCTTACATTAAGGCTCACCGTGTTCAACACAATCAACGCTGATGTCATATTCATCCTACGAAGCTGCCCGAATGTGCTCATTCTCAGCACAAAAGTCTCAACCTCCTCTAGTGATGTTCTGGGATGCGTGTTCACTCCTGACATCACTTCGACATCTTCAGGTAGACGTCTACTACGTTAATCCTCCTTTTCCGCTCGCGGATCTCCAAAAGGGGGAGGTTATGTATCGGGGGAAGGATGAAACACCCCCAGCTCCGGTTGGGCCCTTTATCCTCCCGAATCTTCGACATTTTCACCTCAATAACTGGTGTGATCAGGATGTCATTTTTACCATCGGAGGAACATTAAGCCTCCCTTGCCTTACATCTCTCTCTTTGGAACTACATGAGAGATCGTCGGCACCCTTGCCAAGCAAGGGCCTCCTGAGACGCGTCACCTATCTAAAAATCAAAGGACGATACCTTTTTCAAGCAATGGAGTTTCCCCTCCTTCATATCTTCCAGTTCGATGGAGACCGAAACCCCCAAGGGACACTGTTGTCCGAGTGTCCAAACTTACCAATACAACAAATTGATATCCTCATCCTTGCCTTGCCTAGATTTAGTTGCCATTTCAGCTCTGGCCGATTTTATGAATGGTGTGCAGGGGTCCATTGTATTCTCACTGAGGCTTGCGATCCCGCGTTGATGCCAAAGCTGAAACGTGCTATTCTCGAGGAAAGATTAACTACACGCATTGTCCCCAAGGACTTGTATCCAAGTTACAGAGACCTCGTTTCGTGTTATGGTCCCTTGGCAGACGTGTTCGAATCGCGAGGGGTTGAATTGTCCCTGCGTATGCAGGTTGGAATTCGGGTCATGGATGTGCCCGTTCGTGATTTTATTCTTCAAATGGAGAGTTGCTTCCCGTCCTCACCTAGTAGTACTAAAACCTAATTCTGTGATGTAGCTTTCGATTGGGCCTTAATGCAATGTTGGAATATTCAACATTACTTACACCATGGGGAAGGGGTGCCATGATATAAGGTTACGCAGCGCACGGATTATGCAAGTTAATTCTCATAGTTGGCTTCTGTCATTCCTCCGAATGGCAGAGACAAATAGCCATATGACCTCCCACTACCCATTGAAGGTGAGGGGTATGAATTTGTGAATGGCCTCTGTGTGGTTATCGTTGACGGCGTTGACGGCCATATGGTTCTGCAGCGCGTTTTTATCAGAGAGCTGGGATTCACTGTGAAAGGGTGACGATGAGAGACTGTGGAGGCCGGTACGTTGACGAGATTTCGATGCATCATATCCTAAGTACTTGTCGCAACACTCCCGACCTGTATTATTTTGGGCATCAGATATGTCCCTTTTGAGGCAGAGCGTGCAGTGAGCCGTTGATGCAATATGTCGGGTGGAGAAGACGGCGGTGATGAGCCTAGGATCGGCACGACTTAGGAGCTAGGATCGGGGTTCAGTTTCACATATTTCTCGTTTGTATTACGGATCTTGGAGCTTGTATACCTGTAATAATACACTCCCAAGACAGGGTCCTGTTCATGTCCACCAAACTGGACATTACGGAGCTCGAGGAAGATAAGATAATCATAAATCGGGCTCCTCTACGTAGAGAGAGCTGAGGTAACGGCAGCATAAACGTACGTGGTGCGCGTTTTTGTCCCAGATGGCATAAGCACTGAAGAGAACAGGCCCAAAGTGCTTATCTTATACTCCCCAGGCCAGGTCATTGTTATTAGACGTGGTCCACTGTCCGTCCACAACCTATCTCGATAATTCGTCAATAGCATGAATCCATATAAGAGCGGGTGCTCACCTCACTGAGAGAATCAGGCCCATGCGACAAATAAAGCTAGTCGGATGCAGGTCAAGCCTTTTGGGAGATTCAAAGACGCTGTCAAATTTGGACAGCGCAGTAATACAGTGTTCGTATTTAGAAGCTACATTTCTACAATATAATGACAACTACACAGCGCGCGACTTTGGCGCCGATTTATGATTTCCTCTCGTATTCTATACCGTTGCTCGTCATCAAAAAAAGTCCACCGAACCCTACACCTCGATATTCTGTGTCATTGACTCATCCGAAACCTTCCTCTCCCTCTCGTGTTCCTCTTCCCGTTGCTCATCACTCGGTATTGCGTGGGACCGGAAGAATCCAAGGACAGCAAGTGTCTCGAGTACCACGATAGCAAAGACGAACCAGTATGCCGCCGTTCGTCCGCGGTGTGCGGATGTCCACTCGGCTTTGGTCGTTGGAAGGCGGAAAGAGGCTGTGTGCGACCCATCGTCATCAATCGAGGTCTGGATTGAGGTAATCGCTGCAATGCCGACTGCCGATCCCAGTTGCAGAGCGGAGTTGAAGATTGCTCCAACCGTGCCGGCCGCTGACGGCGGTGTGGAGGCGAAGATCGCGATACTAAACGAACGAGATTAGAACCGAGTCAGTAGATCAAAGGTAAGTGTAATGCTTACTTCGAGTTGCTGTACATGATCGTACAACCAATCGTACCAAGTGTAAAGGCGGGGAAGCTGAGTCTCCAGTATGTATCGGGAGAGTCGGTGAATGGTAGCATCGCCGAAGCTGTGATCAGGAGAGCACCTCCGACGAGGAGGATGTATTTATGATCAAACCAGCGGGGTAGAGACCCGGTGATGAGGGTGGCGATAAAAGACAAAATGCCAAGCGGGAGGCTAGAGGTGCATTTAGAAGACAGAAAGCAGGAAGGAAGGATGACGTGACTTACAAATGGACAGCGGCCTCCAGGGCAGACCACCCAAACCAATTTTCATACCATGGCATATCCTGGATGAAAATACCGATCCACCAGAAGTAGGGTAGTAGAGCAACGGCGGCGAGAACCGGTACATTCGGGTGTCTCCATAGCGATGGAGGACTACGCACATGAAACATCAGTACCATTCCATTGCGAGATGAAGGGACAAGAATGACACGTACATAGCAGCATCCACCTCCTCAATGTGAGCCTCCCAAAAGAAGAAGGCGACAACAAGGAGCACGGAAATGATCAGTGGCGTGAGGACGTAGGCAGTGGCCCATCCTTGAATCGAGCCAGACGTAAGGGCGAAGATGAAGAGGACGACGGCCGCTGTAGAGAACGTGAGTAATGATATCGCGGCGACGGGGAACGTTAGACGACCCACAAGACAGCGTCCCGACACCAACGAAGTCGAAACGGGCGTTGGAGACGGACTTTGTCGAATTTGGGATGAGAATGAAGCATGTGATTCCGATAATAAATCCCATGATCGCCGTGAAGTAGAAGATCCAATGCCAAGTCGTATATTGGACGAGCAGAGCACCGATGATTAATCCCATTACTGTTGAAACCCAACGAATTAATATTGTGAGTCGCTTGCAGGAGGGATAATAACTAACCATCTCTAACAGCCCCAGTGCCTCCAAAGATGGCAATGGCTCGGCCTTGAGATCGTGGATCAGGGAAGAGGGCGACAATCATGCTCAGTGCGGAAGGGATCGTCAGCGCACTCCCAATTCCACCCAAAGCACGGAGGGTGAACATAACAATTTTCTGCCGCACGAAGCCGGCTCCCAAGTGAGTTAGAGCCAGGATCATCGCGCCGGATACAAATGCGGGTTTAGGGGAGTAGACGTCCGATATCCTGCCACTCTTTATGATGTTGTTAGTATTGTCGTGAGGCCGAGTGGGGACGGAGATACGTACCACAAGCAGGAAGGAAGCAAAAGTCAGCTGGTAGGCGCTAACGACCCACACCGCCTCAGAAGGAGCGAAAGACAAACTTTTAGACATGTCGGGAATCGCAGGGAACAGCGCGCTGTGTGGAGGTGAGCGAGCGATTAATTATTACGGGGTTTCTGGCAAAGGCATGCACAAACCTATTGTTAAACACATCAAGAAACTGAGCAGCTGAAAATACTGTCATAAGCACGAGTTTTCGAGCTATCGAGGCACTGGCGAGGCCGTCGTATTCAGGGTAAGGAATGTCGCGGTAAGGAAAATTTGCGGTAAAACCGTGGCGGTGCGGTGCGGTACGTCATCGGTTTCTAGAACATCAGAACCGCATCGTGCCGCACTTCGGAAAATATTGTATATATTATAGATAATGTTATTCAAGGTGCTTCAATGGAAGCGCCGCGCCTGTTAGTTAGTACCGCTGCTTTCCGCAATGGTTTGAGGAAGAGTTCTATCTGACGGACACAAGAAGCGCTCAGTAAGCCCGCAACAGTGAGGAATCAGCACGTGATCACATATATATTTGTAAGATGGTGTTATACATGAGGTACTGGGATGGGAAGGAAGCAGGGCTGTGGACGGAGAGCCTGACGGAAAATGAAACTCCCTTACTTCGTTATTCTATCTACTTCTACGGTAGGACTACTTATATAGTAATAACAGCCAAGCCACAACATGAAACCAGTATCAGAATACGCGGAAGCGGGTCGACAACCCTGTACATAACCGATATTAAGGAACCGTAATTAAACCCAAACTGTACCTACTATGACGAGAACATCAATATTCCAACACAGCCACCAAGTCCTTGCTTCGTAGACTATTGCGTGATAGGATTAAAGTGGTATAAAAATCCCGGGATGAAGTGCCTCCTCATCCATCACCCAGAAACCCCCATCCCAATATGCCCTGTAATACAACAACCCAAAGGGCCCAGAGTCCTGATGATTTTGACGATGAACCAGTTGCACCTCCTAGAGGTTGTGGTCACGGTCGTGCAACTTGAGCGGCACGACAGTTGTTTGCGGCCGGTGGTCGAGGGTCAATTTAATTGCTCATTAAGATTTCGCAGCCACAACCGTGAGCGTTGAACGCTCATTCATTTGTGCAAGAACGCTCCTCCCCTATACCCGCAACTGACTCACCGGAAGGTCACTTCACGCCTTGTTGTGCCGGGTCATGATATGGAGTGAAATTGGTTGGGTTGATCCCAACGCGCTGACCGCTGAATTCAAGGAGTCTGACCCTGCCCATGTCATTGGAGACCTTACGGACGAGGGAGATGTGCCTGCATACTACGATAGAGTAGCCGTTCGACGAAGCAACCGTTTGCGTGGCGTACAGCCGCCTGTTTAGTCTCTCGCCCATTATTATATGCTCAACTATGTCTAATTATGTCTATGATCTATGTACAAAAAATTTCGGGAGCGCGGTATACCGCGGTTGCTGCGGTTACCGCAAGGCGGTGCGGTTTTTGATTTTCGCGGGCGGTTTGCGGTACTTACCGTACCGCACCGCGACATTCCTTAATTCAGGGGGCAATTCTGCGACGACCATTCTGGGGGATTCTGGAACCTCTCCCGACGGCTTGAGATTCTCCTCTGGTATAGGTGTGGCGACTCGAGTGGCCGGGCTGGATTGGGCAGACATTTCGGCGAGGGCGGAGGTTGCGCCGAGACCGATTGGGATTGTGGAGAAGGAATGAAGCGATACGGGAAGGAAAGAAAAAGGTGTGGAATGTCGAAAGTAACCAGAATTTTGTTGGGTTTTTATAACACCAGCCCGTTGGTCCGCCGCTATCCGCTGCTGATTAATCGCGGATCTGAGTCAACGCTCCGCGTCAAACCTTCATATGGGGGGCTTGTAGGTGCTTGTCAAGCCCTTACATTATCGCTCGGCGTGTTCAACACAATCGACGCTCTGCCCGAATGCGCTCATTGCATTCTCAACACCAAAGTCCCCACCTCCATACATGCTCACGTCTGACATCACTTCGACTTCTCCAGGTAGACGTTTACGGCCTTTACTTTCAGTTTGCGGGTTGGAGGTGTCGCCACCTCCACAGTTCCCGTCGGGCCCTTTATCCTCCCGAATCTTCGATATTTTCACCTCAGCAACCTGTGTGATCGGGATGGCATTTTGACCATCGAAAGAACATTAAGCCTCCCTCGCCTTACGTCTCTCTTTTTGGATGTAATAAATCGGCAGTCACCAGCACCCTCGCTTTGCAAGGACCTCCTGAGACACCTCACTCATCTAAAAATCAAAGGACGTGGTCTCCTACCATACCTTTTTCAAGCAATGGAGTTTCCCCTCCTTCATATATTCCAATTCGATGGACGGCAAGACCCCAAGGGACATTGTGTCCAAACTTACCAATACACCAAATCGAGATCCTCATCCTCACCTTGCCTGACTCTGGCTCTGAACGTCTCCAATATGACCAATTCGACAAATGGTGTGTAAGTGTCCATGCATTTTATTATCACTGAGGCTCGCGATCCCACCACGTTGATGCCAAAGCTGAAATGCGTTATTCTCGAAGAAGTATTACTTCTACGCATTGTGCTCGAGGACTTATATCCAAGTTACAAAGACCTCGTTTCGTGTTATGGTCCCTTGGCAGACGTGTTCGAATCACGAGGGGTTGAATTGCTCCTGCGAATGCAGGCTCGAATGCGGGTCGTGGATGTGCCCGTTCGCGATTTATTCTTCAAATGGAGAGTTGCTTCCCGTCCTCATCTAGTAGTACTAAACCTATTTCTGCGATGTACCTTTCGATTGGGCCTTAATATTGGAATATTCAACATTACTGACACCATGGGGAGGGGGGTACCATGATATAAGGTTATGCAGCGCACAGAAAATGCAAGTTAATTCTCAGAGTTGGCTTCTGTCACTCCTCCATATGGCAGAGACAAATCGCCACATGATCTCCCATGACCCATTGAAGCTGAGGGGTAGGTATTTGTGAATGGCCCATGTGAGCATCCTATGTTATCGTCAGCGGTGTTGACGGGCAATATGGTTCTGCCGCGCGTTTGTATCATCAGAGAGCCGAGATTCAATTCAATGTGTGAAGGAAGATGATGAGGCACTGAGGTTGGCTTGGGATTTCAGGGGTACGAACTAAAGAGAATAGTTAAGCTTTTTCGAGTCGTGGTCATCTTGCTCTTGCGCTTCTTATATCTTTCAAACCTGGAAACCTTCTCGCTTCTCAGTTCCTTGCGGGATGAGCCGCCGCCACACTGCCTAGACCCTTCTTAGTACCCGTTGTCAAAGAAAGGTGCTGACCAAGGATGAGGCATTCCACCTTGCAAGAGGCCGACATTATTCGAATGAAGCTGAAGCCATGAAACGCGCTCAACAATTCATCGACGATGAAGGTAAAGATGCGGAGGGTTCTTAAGGATCTATGGATCGAGCCAGATGAGGATGCGGAAGGGAAAGCGCCTCGCACTGTACTGGAAGGAGCAAGGTACCTCCTGTGCCACCTCTCCAGCAACTTAAACGGTGTTGGGAAATAGTACAGTGGAAATTTAGTCTGTATAGTCGTAAGAGAGCCGTTTGAACGCTATTGCTCCCATTCCCCTGCATACGGTAGTCGCTGTGGGAGTTAAATAACCACATATTGCTTTCGCTTGACCCATATCGTCGGCGTAATATGCTACTGGTCGCCCCACTGGGCCGATATCCGCCAAATGCCACCACGATCGATCCCTGCTTTGTTCATGGCGCTGTGCCAGCCAACCCCACGCGTTTCGTCGAACCCTCTGAGTTCCTTCACTGAGAGAAGTACTTGTGGTGAATTTCACCTTTTGTGGTGATTTCTGTGGTGATTTCCACTACAAGTCGAAATCACCACAAGTACTTGTGGTGGTTTTCACTATAGGTCTAAATCACCACAAA
>Ga0307515_10019078_pt1 | contig 12372 bp, 18 predicted proteins | sample 17_EM_MG_FD_194513 | JGI IMG/M metagenome (GOLD analysis project Ga0307515, IMG submission 194513) | Populus trichocarpa ectomycorrhiza microbial communities from riparian zone in the Pacific Northwest, United States - 17_EM | ecosystem: Host-associated > Plants > Roots > Unclassified | place...
TATGCGGAATATTAGCAGTCAATAAGGGAAAATCGATCCATATATGTTCCGATTTTTCGGGTGTTCCAAAATCCCTCAGTGCCATTTTAGCACTCAGAATCCTCTGCTAATAGTAATCGCCGACACTGACATGATAAGGCACCCGTCCTGTCCACTTGCCTTCTTTGGGCACGGCTTGTACTCCCGCCAACCCCGGGTATATGAGCAAGTCGAAAGGCAACATCTCAGGTCACTACGCTCCTCATCGCTCAGAAACCAGCTCTCTACTCCCAGCTCTCTACCACAGCTCTTCACCAAACACAACCTCCTCTCCAATGGATTTCTTCTTCAACCTCTTCGGCCCTACTCGTACCGAGCTTGACTCAGAAGTCGAGCAAGTTCCAATCGATTTCGAGAATGGAGGTGCTGGTACTGGTGGCTGCGTTGTGGCCTAAGATTAGGAATCATGGGTGAGTCTCCTCCCAAAGCCACTCCGCTTCGATTAGCATAATACTCACTTGACCCAATAGCCAGTCGAGCTCCCTGTTCGCAACTTCGTTCGTAATCCCGCACGCATAGACGGTGGAACGCGCCAGCAGGTCATTCTAGACAAGCCACCTAAACACCCCACAACAACCTCGACTCTGTTCTCACCTTTCGGCCTGTCGACTCTCCTCTTTTCCTCTTCACTCCTTAGACCGACATCCACATCGTTCCTTTCAAGTTGTCCAATGCCTCGTAGCATTAATGTTACCATAGGAATGCAACCTGATACTCGTTCTCTGCTTACTAAAGCCTATTTGCTCTCTGCAGCCCTCTGTTTTACTTCTCTATCACTGTTTCATTAGTCGGGCCACCTTTATTCATCTCTTGGAGCAGATCCATTGTCTTACTGTATCCGCTATTTTCATCTTGATTGAATGCACAGTACTTTGATTTTAAACATTGGCCTTCGCCAAAGCGATGGCCGTCAGAAAGGCTAGGATCGATCGGATGGATTGACTGAGCTAGACGCAGCTGCACGATGGTATGGCGGATGCTCTTCTCAGCAAGAGTGGACGATTAGCCAAATTTGGCCGATAACTCACAAATCGACGCTGGGGGTTATTCGTCACCTTGAGAAGGCAAATAGATTGGTGCATATATTGAATACAGAATACTCGGCCAATATTTATTTATTCATTGTTAGGATAGGGGCAAACATGGCACTTCCCCGGGTATAGCACTCCATTTTCCAAAATCACGACTCATCGTGCTGCAGAACTCCGAGCACTTCGAGATGTATTTAGGGTTGATGACGCGTTTGGCCTGAGTGAGGCGCGCGTGCTTCAGTGCATAGCCGGATCCCAAATCGCAATAGATCGTGCAGCTAGCTGCGCTCCACGTACATATATGCGCACGACGCAGGCACAAGAAAGTGGGGCTGCGTGCAATGCGCGAGCTATTGATTAATACAGGCCAATATACCTGCAAATGTACCCTGCTTGTGCGAGTGGTTTTCGAAGTAAGTATAGGACTGCAAATGGCTATTAAACGACTGAAGGAGAGCCTGCCAGCAAGTGCACTGGTGAGCCATGTACAGCACAGGCCAGGATCCGTTTTTAATGCGTTTCTGGAGTGGCACAAGGCTGCACATTGCGCGCACGCCATGTTGGAATGTGCAAGTTGACTGTATGTCCTTGGTATTTGGGCTCACATGAGCTCAAGGCCGCAGTAATACAACTGTGCCTCTAGAACGTTCATTGTTGTGCTATTCTGCCTGTTCTGAGACCATCGGAATGTACCCGCAAGACACCGGAACACATGCATGTCAACCACTCTTGTGGTGCGCACAGCTAGGTTCGCGCATCCTCCTCAAATACATTTTTCAACGTCCTTGGTGGGCAAGGTGGCCCCCTTATTTTCATCTGGGCGTTTACTTTTGATAGCGATTGAGTGCGAACAGGGACCGGATAGCCACGTGCCAGTGGGGGCGCGGATGCGACAACTCTTGGTGTTGAAAATATCAGATGTCGTGAGTTCAAATATGGTATTGCCTTGTCACTTACTTATTTCGACCTGGCGGCCCGGTGATCCGAGCCGAGAGAAGGTCGTCAAAGGTGGGCGCAGAGAATTCAAGTATCAAGCCCTCAGTTGCGGCTCTCAGAGCGCGAGTATAAAGCAGGTTATGGCATGAAAAAATTCTCGAGCCCCTTGGACCTCTCACCCCCAGACGCCATGTGTTTCGATTAGGGGACGGTCTAGCGCCTGGCCGGCCATACCTGACACGAAGCGCGAGCGCCCCTAGAGCACCGAGAGCCTGAAAACACATTACACCTGGGACATACATAGCCGAGACCAGAACGTATGAGGACATATGAGGCGGCATGCCTTAGCCCGGCCGATGGCGGTCCACGCCGATTCGAAGGTTAATCATTGTATTTGTCGGCGGACTTGGCCGCGCCTCATAGGCTATGCCTTGTCCTACTCTTCACCAGCTCCGGGCGTAATTTGCTTTCCTGTATTCTGCTTCGTGGGCTGCGGCCTGGTCGACCAGTGATGAAATCCGCTATGACCGACTCAACCGGTATTTGCGTTCGGCAGGCGTTGTTCCATCTCCATTCCTTGGCCAACGTCAAATCTTCAAGCTGGACCGTCTTTCGGGCTTTCCGCTGATCCCCAACCCCCAACCGAGCGTGATTATGGGCGGTCAGAAATTTGGGTGCCGCACGATAAGAATGATTCTACTCAAACGTGGGATTTCCGAGAATTGTGGAAGTTCCTCTGATCCCAGGCCTGATGTGAAGCGTGGTTCCGCATTTGGCAGGTCTTATGAGGCATCGCCCATGCAGCAAGGGAAAAGTCGGGAGATCTCAAGTCCTGGATACACCGGACAAGTTGGGCTTCTTGACGACAATAACACGGCTGGATGGAAACCACGAGGACAGCTTGTCCAAAAAAGGAAATGCTCGACGGCCCTTCAAGCTTTCCAACCACGGCTACTCCCCAACGATGCCTCTGGAATATGCAGAATAATAGCAGTTAATGATACCAATTCGAACTACACTTGCTCCGATTTTTCCTGGTGTTCCGGTCCCCTCGGTGCTATTTTGGCACACCCAACCCGGAAAGCACACGGGACAACCACACCTAGGAAAAATTCCTCTGGCGCCAAGACTGACGTATTGAGTCACCCGTCCTGTCCACTTGCCTTCTTGGGCACTGCTTGTACTCACAACGACCCCGTGTATATGAACAAGTTGAAGGGCAACGCTCAGGTCACTACACTCCCCATCGCTCAGAAAAGCTCGCTCTACACGTCCCAGCTCTCCATTCAGTTCTTCACAGAGCGCAACCTGTTATTCTCCAATGGATTTCTTCTTCAACCTCTTCGGCCCTTCTCGTACCGAGCTTGACTCAGAAGTCGAGCAAGTTCCAATCGATTTCGAGAATGGAGGTGCCGGTACTGGTGGTTGCGTCGTAGCCTAAGATCAGGAATCATAGGTGAGTTTCAGATCAACCGAGCTTCGCTTAGCATAATACTCACCCGGTCGGCGACCAGGCGACTTCCCTGTTTCGCGAATCTGTTCGTAATCCCGCACGTATACACGGTGGAAGCGCCAACAAGGTTGTTCTAGATAAGCTATCTAAACACCTGATATGACAACCTCCGCTCTCTTCCCCGACCTCAAATATTCCCCTCTCGACTTGTCAACTTGCTGTTTTTCCTCTCCCTTCCTCGGACCTCTCCATGTCGCTCCTTTGAAGTCGTGTAGCATGGAATTTTTTTTTTCCCGCGGCGCGACTCGATATTCGCTTCCTGCTTACTAAATCCCACTAATTCTCCGAAACTCCCTGTTGCACTTCTATATCGCTGTTTCATTAGTCGGGCTACTTTGTTCATACCTCAGAGCAGATCCGTTGTTGATTGTATCCAGTATTTTTATCTTGATTAAATGCACAGTACTTGGACTTTAAACATAGGCCCCCGCAGGATATTAGAGACCTCTGGATGCGCATCGAGGACCGAGTGAGTCTGAAAGAGGCGTGTAGCCTTGCTGAATGAAATGTGATTGAATCAAGATCGACTTGTAACAAACACAGGTGCGAACGACGCGCAATTTATGCGAACACCAAGACATGATGACGCTAACAACAGGCACTGCAATGAAGCAGGCATCAACAGGAACCACGACGAACGCAACGAAGTGGACGGCAACAAACGGCAGCCTTTATTAACCACCAGGCAGCGACGACTAGCATCGAGCCGATACATGTACCAGTACATGAAAGAATATGAAACGACTTTTAACAACTTGGAACGGACACTTTGCAATGATGATTGCTTGGCAGCAAGGCTGGAGAGACTACTGAGAAGCTGAAAAGTTATGAGCGTCGATCGACATGGTACTCAGATCACCAAAGAAACTAACAAGGTTGACACATGTCCTACTGGTACATGCGTATCCCTGAGGGCAACACCGAAGGCCGCAGCTTGCGGTGCCTATTGCATATCTAAAGAATCAATCAATGGAAAATGTTGGCGATCGGGATCCCGTGTACCTTGAGGACAACAACCTAGGCAAGGAGATTATAAGTTTGTTGAGAGAGGGTAAATCAAACGACGAACCCTCGGGATTAGTGGAGGCGACTTAATTGGCCAATAATGCAGCGCCAGCGCAGAAGGTGCCTGAGCTACGGTTGGAGTAGAGGTCTCGCAGCAGACCTACGGAAGAGACTTGAGTAGTGAATCTCTGTGGAATGCGGGTCTACATACGGGATGTGCCAAGGGGCAGCAGGGCGAAGGTTGTATAGAGGGACATGCGAGAAAGTAATCAGGTCGACGGTCATCCCGTTCGCCGTGTCATGGGTGTCCCAGTAATAGTAAATTTAATTTGGTTAGCTCCGATACAGCTCGTGTGCTGACCGGGTAGTATGGGACATTCAAGAAGTTGTACAATTACAAAACCACATGAATCAGCTTTAACACGAGGCGGAGATCGAACCACTGCGTAGTGAAATGCAATAAGAAACTCCAAAAGTGGAAGATGAGAGGACCACCGAATCTGTCCACATGTATCCCCAGGTTTGTATAGGTTGGAGGGACAGTCGGGCGTTGTGGTGGTACTTGAATGAATCCTTGATGTTGTTGTTGCGGATCCGCGCGGACGATGCATAGTAGTCCCTCCCATCGACACTCTACCTATTTGTTGTTGTTGTTGTTGTTGCGTACACAGCACAATGCCTAGCTCATAGACCTGGACGAAATCGAAATGATTTGACAGGCGCGGCCCTGCCATGCATCTCTTTGGCGAAGGCCTACATATGTTTAAAATCAAAGCACTGTGCATTCAACCAAGATGAATATAGCGGATACAGTCAAACAATGGATCTGCTCTAAGGGATGACAACAGTGGCCCGACTAATGAAACAATAATAGAGAAATGAAAGAGAGGGCTGCAGATATTTAATGGGTTTTAGTGAACAGGGAACGAGTATCGGGCTGCACTGTAAGGGTAACATCAATGCTACGAGGTATTGGACGACTTGAAAGAAGCGACGTGGATGTCGGTCTAAGGGAAGAGGAGGAAAAAGAAAACTTGACAGGCACAAAGGTGAGAATAGAGTGGTGGTTGTCGTCTGGGGTGTTTAGAGCTAGTAGGGCGACCTGCTGGCGCGTTTCACCGTCTATGCGTGCGGGATTACGAACGAAGTGCATGGCAAACAGGGAAGTATTATGCCAATCGAAGGGCAGTTAATTTGGGAGGAGATCGACCCACCTATGATTCCTAATCTTAGGCCAGGACGCAGTTACCACCACCTTGGATAGGATCCTCAAAATCGACTGGAACTTGCTCGACTTCTGAGTCAAAATCGGTACGAGTAGGGCCGAAGAGGTTGAAGAAGAAATCCATTTGAGAAGGGGTTGTGTTCGGTGAAGAACTGTGGTAGAGAGCTAGGAGTGGAGAACTGGATTTTCTGAGCGATGAGGAGGGCAGTGACCTGAGATGTTGTCTTTCGACTTGTTCATATACCCGGGGTAACTGCGAGTACAAGCCGTGCCCAAGGAAGGCAAGTAGACAGGACTGTGCCTTATTACGTCAGTGGTGGTGATTGCAAACAGGTGGTACCAGAGGATTCGGAGTGCTAAAATAGCACCGATCGAGGGGAGTTGAACACCCGAACAATCGGAGCATATATGGATCGATTTGCCCTTGTTGACTGCTAATATTCTGCATATTATAGGGGCACCACTGAAGTACACCTCATGTTGGAAAGCTTGAAGGCTATCTACAATTTAATTTTCGAGAATGAAATTGATAAAGAGACCAGCTATCGTTAGTGTGGCCGTGGTTAGGTTAACCGGTATTCGGTTAGCCGATTGCGGTTATGGTTAGGTTAATTAACCGCCCTGAAACTCAATAACCATAATCGACAGCGGCGGTTATTAAATGATTAACCGTTAACCGTTTATATGACAGTGAACCGCAGTAACTGCCAGTAAATAAAATGAAACACATTATTCTGTCGTATGTTGGCCATACTAGAGCTATTAATAACTAAGAACTCGTCCATCTGCCGCGACAGGTGTGCATTCAGTCACCTTCAAAGCTTCAGCATTCACAGGTTCCGCATCACCTCCAGCCTCTTCACCGTCGCAGTCCAAGAGAGATTCCAACAGCTTAAGAAAGTCATCTCCGGCCACCTTGTCCAACTACGTTAGTGGATCAGGGTTGGCCTCATGTCCAAATGGCGAGCCATCAATTCTTCCACATCTTTCTCTTCTAACTCCTCTTCTAAATCCAACTTCCCCTGTCCCCTGAAGAGCGAGCTTGTAATCATATTTGAGCATTATATTTGCAAGGCATCATGCAAACATCTCCGGGCTGAGTCTGTTGCGACGAGTAGTATCGGTTTCAGCACCGGAAGAGAAAATCCTTTCGCAGGGTATAGATGTAGCCTGGGTATGGAGATAGTCCGGTGCCATGGAAAAAATGGTAGGAAACTCATAGCGCACATTCTGAATGCAGAAGTGGGACCAGTACACCTCTAAATACATCAGGATATACAGCAGTTGCGGATGCAACCGGCCTAGATTGAGCAGCATGTGTGGCTGGAGGCCGGCGAATATATATAGTTCGAATTCGCTTTGAGGCGGGAGTGATTCTGTATATATTTTGCACGATGTTTGTCCCGTATATATCTCTCGGTTGATCCCCCTCTTTTCTCATTGATCAGCTGGCGCACCCCTGCCCCTGCAGATGCGAATTGCTGTATGGATGAAGTTGTAAAGCCGATACTCTGGTTTATACTTCGAGCGTCCTTGTGCTTGGCCGAATAGTATACGGGGCATACATTATGCCAAATTAGAATTGAGACATGCTCCACACACGCCAAAAAAAATTCATTTGGTTTGCTCCGATATAGTTTGTGTGCTGACGGGCAATGTGAGAAATTCAAGAAATTGTACAAACTACAAAACCACATGAATCAGCTTCGACACGAGGCGGAGATTGAACCACTGCGTAGTGAAATGCAACAAGAAACTCCGAAAGTGGAAGGTGATAGGACCATCGAATCCGTCCACATATATTTCCAGGTTTGTATGGGCCGGGTTGGGGGGACAGCCGGGCGCTGTGGTCCGGTGGTGCTGGAATGAATCCTTGATGTGGCTATCCGGACAATACATAGTAGTCCCTCCCATCGACACTCTACCCATTTGTTGTTGTTGCTGCGTACCTGCATAATGCCCCATAGACCTGGACAAAATCGAAATGATTTGACAGGCGCGACCCTGCCATATATCTCTTTGACGAAGGCTTATGTTTAAAATCAAAGTACTGTGCATTCAACCAAGACAAACATAGCGGATACAGTTAAACAATGGATCTGCTCTAAGGGATGACAAAAGTAGCCTGACTAATGAAACAGTAATAGAGAAGTAAAACAAAGGGCTGCAGAGAATTAACGGGTGTTTAGTGAGCAGCGAACGAGTATTGGGTTGCACTGCGAGGTGACATCAATGCTACAAGGCATTGGACGACTTGAAAGGAGCGTTGTGGATGTCGGTCGAGGAAGAGAGGAGAGTTGACAGGCCGAAAGGGGAGAACAGAGCGGAGGTTATTGTGTGGGGTGTTTAGATAGCTTGTGTGGACCTGCTGGCGCGTTCCACCGTCTGTGCGTGCGGAATTACGAAGTTGCGAACAGGGAGCTCGACTGGCTATTGGGTCGAGTGAGTATTATGCTAATCGAAGCGCAGTTAATTTGGGAGACTCACCTATGATCCCTAATCTTAGGCCACAACGCAGCCACCAGTACCGGCACCCCCATTCTCGAAATCGACTGGAACTTGCTCGACTTCTGAGTCAAGCTCGGTACGAGTAGGGCCGAAGAGGTTGAAGAAGAAATCCATTTGAGAAGGGGTTGTGTTCGGTGAAGAACTGTGGTAGGGAGCTAGGAGTAGAGAGCTGGTTTCTGAGCGATGAGGAGCGCAGTGATCTGAGATGTTGCCTTTCGACTTGCTCATATACCCGGGGTTATCGCGAGTACAAGCCGTGCCAAAAAAGGCAAGTGGACAGGACGGGTGCCTTATCATGTCAGTGTCGGTGATTACAAACGCATGGTACCAGAGGGTTCGGGGATTCGGAACACCCGAAAATCGGAACATATATGGATCGATTTTCCCTTGTCAACGGCTAATGTTCTGCATATTATAGGGGTACCACTGAGGTGCACCCCGGGTTGGAAAGCTCGAAGGGCCATCAGCAATTCCCTTTTTGGATGAAGGCGACCAGCTATCGTCGTGGTTTCCGTTCGACTGGCCAAGCCGTTGACGTTAACAAGCCCTGAATTTCCGATATGTCCAGGACTTGGGATCCCCCGACTTGTGCTTATTACTGCATGAGCGTTCCTCATAAGACCTGCCGAATGCGGAACCACCCTTCATACCAGGTCTGGGACCGGAGGAACTTTCCACAAACTCCCAGAAACCCGGCGTCGAGTAGAGTCATCCTTATTGCGTGGCATCCAATTTTCAGGTATTTTCTGGGCCGCCCTTGTGCCCGGCATCACGCACGGATTGTTTGGTCGGGTTCGGTACAATTAGCCGCCCGAAAGGTGTTTCAGTTTGAAGGATTGACGTTGGCCGGAGAAAGGAGGCGAAGCGGAACAACGCCTGCCGAACGCAAATCACGTATCGCATCCCACGAAGCTCGCAGAAATCAGAAGTAAACGACGCCCGGGGCCGCGAGCTGGCGAAGAGCAGGACAAGGCCTGCCTTGCTAGGCGCAGTCACAGGCACAATGATTCCCCGGGGCGAATTGCCATCGACCAACTACGCTGGTGTGGGGGCCGTGAAGGTAGGCCACCCTGGCTAGGCTACGCCCGCATCAGGTGTAGAGAACAAGGAATGTGTTTTCTGGGTCTTGCTACTCCAGGAGCACTATCGCCTCATGTTTGCTGTGGCTGGCCAGGTCTTCGATCGATGCACAGGATGAGAGGTCCAAAAGTCGGGTTCAGGACGGTTGGGTTCGAGCACCATGGGTAGATCCAGTTTTATATTCGCGCATCTGGGACCGACGGTGCTCATTATTGACGGCCATATTTGGAAGCGGATCGTCGGGCTGCCAGACGGGAGAAGTAAGCGACAAAGCAATACCATATTTGTACTTGACATCTCGTGACAGCTTATATTTTCTTCGCCAAACATAGTAGCATCCTCTTATCGGGTCCTCGTTTCGCACGCGCTATCCATGCATGAAGGCCGAATGCAGACAACACGGCCGACTGCCATGAGCTGATCGGGCTTGTCTCGTGGATCCCCAACCTTCGTACGTTTAACAGGCTAGGATAAAAGAGATAGGCTATATACTGTGTGTCACTTTCTTAGCGAGGATGCAACCCTGGGCACGTACGCTCGTCGCGAAGCCTACATCAGTTAGAAAATGTGCGCGTATTCACCCTGGATCTAAACTGCCCAAAATTCAAGCCGGCGAACAGAACCGGGATTGAATCTTGGGCAGCGATATATGAGGTAGGAACCCTTCGCCTGAATGGGAAGGAATCTTAATGCGTTTTCGTCCGTATTCCAATCATCACTCCACCATCCTGTTTAGCAGAGTACCACGAATTTACACTCCAGCGTCGGTGTTTATTAAGTGGCTATTGGGAATGTATTTCCTGCACCTCGACTCTCTTACCCTCGTGCCAATTGTTCGGCACTCTCCATAATTCATGCCACCCTTTTCTGCATCCCTACAGCTACGCTACCTCGACATCCCCTCCTTGTCACTTTTCGGGGTCGCCAATCTCATATCTCCCTAGGTCGTCGCCAACCCCAAGCCCCGGTCGAATCTGCCGCGCACACAAAACCATCAAACCATCAAACACGTATATACGCGCACTATACCAACAACGTGCAGCTGAACGATAACTGTAATTTCAGTTCCGAATACCAGACCCCAATGGACACCGCTGCGATTGTGATACTGGCAGTCGTCCAACTCACTTCGTGGTTTGTTTGGTCGATGAACAGAATATGGGAGTGTAGTGAAAGCTGGCCGTATACCACACGATGTACAAGCCCCTCGCGAATCCACCACTCACTTGTTTTACCTCCATCCAGTCCCTTACTCGCTATTGCTTAGAATGATTGATAGCTGACTATCCCTACTGCCACCATTCAATGCAATCTGTCAATATACAGGGGTCAGGTCAATTCTCCGGGACCACGAAGATTGCATATGATCGAAGATCTATTGACAATAGGTAGTACTGAGACAATAGGATTCAAAATTATATCCTAGACATGTGAGACAGTGGTGTAGTGGGCCGGCAGGTGTGCAAGGCCGTAATCAGCGTTGATGGTGTGTGATATGGCGTTTCTACACACGCAGTGGTGGCAAAGGCATCGCCGGCACAGTTACGTGATGGAGTCCATCTAGGAGCCTATCAAGGAGCCGCATTCAAACCATTGAGCCAATGGACCGATAATGGGTGATCGTGAGCTAGGAGTCATCATATCAACTCAGCAGACCTTACTAAGATCTGTGATCAAAACCAAAGCACTGGGTATTCAATCAATATGCGTATAGCGGATGCAGTAATACAGTGGATCTGCTCTAGAGCGATAAACAACAGTGACCCGACTAATGAAACATTGATGGAGGAGTGTAACAGAAGGCTTCCGAGGACTAATGGGTGGAACGTGTCAAGTGGCGCTACGAGTAACACCAATGGTATTAGGGATTGGACCACTTCAAAAGAGCGACGTGGAGAGTCAGCCCGAGGAACGAAGAGGGAAGCGGAAGGTTGACCAATCGAAAGGCGGATAGTTGAGGTTTGAGAGCAGAGCGGAGGTTGTAACGTGGCCGTTTAGATAGCTTGTGTAGAACGACTGGCTGACGCGTTCCACCGCTATGGATGCGGGATTACGAACGCGTTTGCGAGTAGGGAAGTGGACTGGTTACCGGAGCTAGTGAGTATTATGCTAATCGAAGCGTGGATAATTTGAGCGGAAACTCACCTAATCTTAGGCCACGACGCAGCCACCGGTACCGGCGCCTCCATTCTCGAAATCGATTGGAACTTGCTCGACTTCAGCGTCAAGCTCGGTACGAGTAGGGCCGAAGAGGTTGAAGAAGAAATCCATTGGAGGATAACAGGTTGCGTTCGGTGAAGAACTGTGGTAGAGGGCTGGGAGTGGCGAGCTGGTTTGCCTGAGCGATGAGGAGCGCAGTGACCTGAGGTGTTGCCCTTCGACTGGTTCATATACCTGTCGTTGCGAGTACAAGCCGTGCCCAAGAAGGCAAGTCGACGGGATGGGTGCCTTATCACGTCAGCGTTGGTGATCACAGAAGGGTGGTACCAGAGTAATTTTCCTGGGCGTGATGGGGCTGGCTCTGGTGAGAAAATAGCACTGAGGGCATGAGAACACCAGAAAAATCGGGACATATTCAGTTCGAGTTGTCCTTGTTGGCTGCTAATATTGTGTATATTATAGAGGCATCACTGAGGGGCACTCTTGGTTGGAAAGCTTGAAGAGCCGTCGACTCTTTCCTTTTTAGGATGAAAGCGACCAGTGGCCGGTCCTCGCGGTTTCGATAAACTGCCGATGCCGTTGATGTCAAGAAGCCTGATTTTTCGACGTGTCCAGGACTTGAGATCTCCCCGTTGCTGCGTGGGCTTTCCTCACAAGACCTGCCGAATGCGGAACCGCGCTTCACACCAGGCTTGGGATCGGAGGAACTGTCCACAATCTCCAGAAACCTGCGTTCGAGTAGAGTCACCCTTATTGCGTACACCCAGGTTTCAGAGATTTTCTGGCCGCCCGTGATTCCCGGCATCACGCCGGATTGTTTGGTTGGCCAAAGAAAGGAGGCCGAACAACGCCTGCCTAACACGAACACTGGTTGA
>Ga0307515_10019079_pt1 | contig 12371 bp, 12 predicted proteins | sample 17_EM_MG_FD_194513 | JGI IMG/M metagenome (GOLD analysis project Ga0307515, IMG submission 194513) | Populus trichocarpa ectomycorrhiza microbial communities from riparian zone in the Pacific Northwest, United States - 17_EM | ecosystem: Host-associated > Plants > Roots > Unclassified | place...
ACTGGTGCGAGCCGCGATGGAATTTCGAGGACAACCCAGGCGCTCTGATCGGCGGCGTGGCAAAGCTAGTCTGCTAAGGATACATTATTCATGGCGCAGTGCAGCAACAAATGACCGCCTCTGTACCGTAGAGTGTTCACCAGAGTGGAAGGTACGACTTCGTCGGGTTGTAGCCAGGCACCCAGGAGCGCGGAATGGGAGGATATGGAGTCACTTGAGCTGTATGTGAAGCAAGAAACAGTGAGCACGACATTCAACTTGGAGTGACAGCCCGACGAACCTGGGGACGGAATTTGCGCTTTCGGTCGTGAGACAAGCCAATGTGGATGACACTACTGAGAAGAGAATATACACTAGGCAGCTGTGCAGGACGTGTTACAGTGGAAATTTTGGTGAGACTTCTTCGCCTTTGATTGGACGGAGTGATTTTGTCATGGAACGGGACGGAACATCTGGTTTTCGTTTGGCGGTTTAGTGAGCACGAGGTGGTACAAGCCACGGTAATCGAAGGCGAGAAAAGTTGCAGTCATGTCGGCGCAGGGTCCAGGTGCCTCTTAGCTTCTAGCCAAATGCGGGTGTTTGGCCTTTCGATGTACCGAGACGTACCGAGACGTCGGGTTAACTTCATTCGAGCCTCGGAGAGTGAGCCTGGCACTGCTCTCAGCTCACCTTCCAATTCTGGCGAGTAAAACGCAAGTTCGGTGAATAACGAGCGGCGCTTGGTTATCGCCGCGGGCGCGGTGGAGTAAGTTTCGTGGGTCTCATGCGCTTCTATGTGCTTTCGTAGTTGCTTGCTGGTGATGACGATCCGCTCAGCTGCCGATATGATGGATCGACGTTACGACCGCCAGTGAGACCGCCAAAGCGAATCGTTGTACGTGAACTTGTACGCGAGTGGGTGTTGGATAGGTGCTCTACGCATGTTCACTGTGTAATCTGGGAACGAATGAACAATGAGGCGCGTTTGTCAGGGTCAAGAAACATAGACGCTGCGAGATACTCTTCCCTCTCAGAGATCGACGATCTCGTCCAGTCTCGAATGTTGACTATCACCCCAATACACCTCGCCTTCGCGGACTTCAAGGCGCCCCTAAGCGGTATCTTGGATCCACACTTTTGACGCATTCATCGAGCGAAGCCTCTGTCCGAGCCCTCGTTCAGGCGGCCAGAGAAAACCAGTCTCAAATTCACTACGGTACAGAACACTACAGACGCTACGAACTGATTTCTCCCCGCTCTCTCACTCCTTCGCAACAATCACGATGTGACCAGGTGATATTCCAGTTCAAGATACAGGCCAACGGGCACGTCCGCGTGTCAGGATGCCGCAAATCCAGGGCCGAGGATCCAGAGGAGATGGGCGCATGGTGAATGCTTCGATGACTCGCAGGATACGACTCTACTTGGACGCACCTTGGTAGCCCTCACATACGAATCCACCGATGTGACTCCATCAGCCACGTCCGACCACTCGTTCGGTCTGCCTCGATTCTGCGATTCCAACCGGCGTGGCAGAGGTCTTGCCCATGCAGAGTGTTCAATGAAGAATACCACGTCGGTGATAGTAATGCGGCTCTGGTAGTCGGTGGCGCTCACTGGAAAGGATTGGACGGGGCGTCTCAATCAGAGTGAAGGTGGCGCATCCAGCAGTGCAGTGCTGGGCGCTTAGTTTCATTTCGGCTAGTAAATGATCCTGGCAACTGCCTCGTTCATGGCGCGGTGCTCTAGTGGCTCGTGAGGTTGTACGGATGTAGGGAGGCCGACACGGGCAGGGTGGAGTACATGATGACACATAGAGGCCGAGCTAGCTGTAAGTGAAGAAACGGGCAGTGAGCAGGAGCAGCACAGAGAACGAGCATGAAGGAATTCGCTGGTCTTCTCTGCGGTCCAGGTTCTTTGTCATTTTGGTAAGTATGCGCTTGGTATAGGGCCCAAGGTGGTGATGGTGAGGTTCTTACTGCTACCCGACGAGCGACGAGCACGCGGTGATGCGGCGAGTCCGCGGTATGGTGACCTACCGCCCCTAGGCCGTCCTGCTCGTACACCGCCGTTTGTTCTGAGATCCCACAGCGTGGAAGATGGATAGGGTTCAATGCGCACCCGCCCCACGATTGTGGCCCTGACCGACGTGCTGTGTGTATCACGGTCCACAGTCTCCTCACCAGAACGACGGTCGCACATCCAGAAGCAAAGCAGGACATAAGCTCGAGTTCACTGCAGTCGTGCGAGTCGACTCCCGTGACTGGTCCAGAGCCGTTCGTTCCGAGCGAAGACAGATATCAGCGGGCCTCCTGCCGAGCGACGAGGACCACAGGGACAAGTACGAAAATAGGCGCACTTCGACTCAGGCTAGACGCGAATACGAGGACTGGTGCCAGACCGAACCGCGAGTCGCGTTGGAATTTCGACGACAGCCCTGGAGGATCTGATCGGCGGCGTCGTGACAACGCTCATCTGCTAAGGGTACATGATTTGCGGCGCGGTGCAACAACAAAGTACCATGGGGTTCTCGTCGGAGTGGAAAGTACGATATCGTGGAGCTGTAGGCTGGCACCTAGGATTTGAATGGAGGGAATGGAGTGACTCGAGCTCTAAGTGAAGTAATAAACCGTGAACACGGGATCCAACTCGAAATGCCAGTTCGCTCGACGAAACTGGGAACGGAATTTGCGCTTTCGCTCGCGAGACGGGCCAATATGGATGATATCACTGAGAAGAGGATATGCTCTACGCAGGTAGACAAGACCGATTACAGTGGAAAACGTGGCCAGTCTTCTTCGTCCTTGATCCTTTGATCTAACGATTTTGATAAAGCGAATTCCAAAACATTTGGTGTGCGTTTGGTGATTTTAGTGAGTACGAGGTGGTAAAAGCCACGGGAATCGAAAGCGGGAAAGTCGCAGTACTGCCGGCGCAGGGTCCAAGTGCTAACGATCCCTCTTAGCTGCTACCCAAACCCAACCCTTCGACCTTCGACGGTGCTCTAGTGTACTGATACTTGGTAGGCGGTTGGGTTCACTTCATTCGTGCCCCGGAGCCTCCGGAATACGACGAGCACCCTCAATCCCGAGGATGGCCACCAAACCTCAATGTTCAGCTGTTAGGCGGCATTTCATTCCATCTGCTTTGACTCACATATTCAACATCTTACATTCAACTCAGCTCCCTTTAGCTAAACCAGTGCGGTGCGCGACCAAAATACGAACAAGGGCGTAAGCCGGTCGATATTTAGGACATTGCCACATCGATCGTAATATTGTAATCTGATATATTCCTGTCGCGTTATAGCATAAACCGGTAACCTAGTCTATGTATAAATTACCGGATCCGCTGGGTCGAACCTCAGCCGATCTTGGTCTCTGCTTGATACCCTGTGAGATACCCTACCCGAAACCCCTTTCGAACTCGGATAGCCCAGTACACTACATGCCTCGGCTTAGCCAGAACCCCGAACGTGACACTTGCTAGGTTAGGGAGGGTGGAACAAATGAGACGGTAGAGCCGGAGTTGACCAGTGATTATGGAATAGTTATCCTTGGTCCGCCCTGTGATACCAATTTAATGTAGTAGTGGATAAGTTCAGCGCCGACACAAGCAACACGGCACTGGTTTAATAATGTTACACTGGTTCTATTGGCCCACGAATAAGACCACCTTGTTCCTGCCCGACGCCTCCGTCATCGAAATTATGAGAGTGTGATTTGGTGGATCGACTCTGCAATCTGTAGAACGGTATTAGTGAGGTGGCTAGGCCTCTCTCAGCCATACAACCCCTCTGGTATTGTGGGAGTGTGCCCTGCGAGAGCTGCACCTCTGTTGCACGAAATGGGATCGGGGAGGCAGCGCCATTCCTTGGCCAGAAACGATACGACACAGCCTGTAGTGGTTCCATAAGCAAGTTCTGTGGTAATGTTGATCGCTTCGTGGAGTTATATGGGCCGAAGACGATAGACCACGATGGTTGTAAGAGGAATAAAATGTACTAGCCAAATTTAGCGAATAGCAAGGAATCGGGTAGCAATTAGTGACGGTCGTGGTGTCCCTATGTGACCAGATATCGTGATAGAATTCCACGTGGATATTTGTTGTCGGAAAAGTCATTGGAATTCTCACTTTCCTGGTCGGCTCAATTACACTGGCTTCAACGCTGGCAGGAAGAAATCAGGCTTGACAGTGCATGTTCTTGCCCAGTAAAATGCGCTCTCACGCCCTCCCTGCTGCTCCACAATCGTACGAAATTAAATCTCGTTTGTAATTGATACTATCAGCCTGTGAGGAGATCCCTTTCGCGAGTATGAAGTGAAAACGGGACTTGTGTGGGATATCTCAAACAACCGAAACCTGCATATAGACGCGAAGGCGCTATCTACATGTATTCTAACAGCCACTTTGGTCGTAAAACGAATACCACCCAAGCTAAATGTCCAATTTAAAAGATATCGCCCCCTGAGGCAGGACAATCTTTTCCATCGTAAAGCTCCCATCCCTCCCAACCAGCTCAAACCGTCTTCCAGGCTCCGGCCAGAACTTATAAAAAGTGAAGTCTTTCAAGGGAGACCCACACTCTGCACGAAGAGCGACAATATCCTTGAGAATAGATATCAGCTCTGGCTCCGCCGAGGGATCTTGACCCTCAATCTGTAAACTTTGCAACCTAGGACAGAGAAGGTCCAACCTCTGCCCCTCACTACTGGTTCGTTTCAACCCAGAGGTGCCATTTGCGTCCATCGGAAGAAACGCCTTGAATGACACCACACCAAGCTGAGAGCTGATAATCAAGGTTTCAAGCGATGGTAATGACCTAAGAATTGGGATCAGATCTCCATCAAACGGGCAATTCTTCATATGCAGGAGGTTCAATTCGGACAGATTTGCATTCACTGCGATATGTTTCTCCCAAACCGTGCTGCATTCTGGATGTGAAAATTTCAAGGCCAGCTCATGAATCTGTGGAAGCTTGAAGGTGGCAAGCAAGTAGGGATCATTTATATCTACTCTGGTGCAGACAGGCATCTCTGTCTCTGTGAACCGACTCGGAGAGGGTTGAAAAGAATCAGGTAATTTCAGCACCCTGCATCTCTCGAGCTTGTGGAAGGTGTGACCAGCCAAAAATGAGGGATTAACGATTTCCACTACCAGGACCCTGAGTGCAGAAAAAAGGGGCAAAGTACAAGGCAGTGAAGGGGGCAGTGGTGGTCGGACATATTCATATACCATCATTTTCATGTGATCATGAGTAAACTGAAATTCAGCAGAAGAGCGGGAACGAAAATCCCACAAAGCAAGATATTCCGCCTCCTTAAAAGGTAATGGAACAAAGCTATCCAGAGGCAAGTGTCCTGATATGGAGATCATGCCATGCGGAGTCGAAAAACCAAGCATAAGCTTCGAATCGTCCGTTATATCGAACGATTTCTCAAAATGCAGGAATTTGCTCGTTGGACCAATTGACCAGCTTGACTTAGGCGCTTCGTCAAAGCTCAACCAGAGTTCGAATGAGAGACGTTTCTTCGAATTACGTGATGCCATAATGTCACTAAAGACTGCGATGAGTGCCTTCTTGTCTGGGCCCCTTAGCCACCTCCTGTACTGGAGTCGAAGTGAACTCAATGATGGAGCAATGGTCAGGCTTAGTGGCCTAACCATGTCAGAGGCATTATCAACATTAGGTTCTCTGGCAATAAATTCCTGGAAGAAAGCGATGCTTAAAGCTTTGGGGCTGGCAAGTCCCAGCGATAAACGTTTCAAGGCTGGTACAAGCCTCAACATATAGATCAGCAATTGCTCCCGGCAATTAACATCCAGGTGCAAGACAGTCAGGCTCTGCGTTCCAGCAGAAACTATGGGGCATAGAATGACGAGCTGACGATCCCCTCTCCAGGTATTCCACTGCCCACATTCCACATCCAATCGAGATAGTGGAGGTAGGTACAAATGTGTAAGGGGGTGAAGATCATTGGAGTTATATATAAGCAATTTGCATGACAGCATAGTAACGGGCTGGAGGGCCTGGATAGTGTCAACATGATGCGGAAATGTAATACTGCATGTCATTAGGGCAGGGAAAACATGTCCAGCCATCCACTGGACAGAAACAGACTTCAGATGCAAGTGACGCAGGGTATGGATAAGAGGAAGGGAGGCATCTGGTGGATAGAATGGGAGGCAAAGGTGGCGGGCCGCGAAGACCTCCACCCTGTGAAGATGTGGAAGGATATCCACAGGGCTATCCACCCTCTTGGACAGGTGGATCCTAAGAGTCGTGAGGAAGTGAGTGATATGCAAACCCGCGGGTTGCACAAGGTAGAGTACAGCAGCCGGATCTTCAATCTCGATTAAAGTGAGATTTGGAGAAGCACTTCTTATGATTGCAGTCATGGGTGGCTCAAGGAACCCGCCAAAACCGCGAGCGACTTTGAAGGATTCAAGGTGCACCAATGGTTGCCAGATCCGGACGGAGGTGTATTCTCCAAGAGGTGGAGGTGCGATGAGGTTAAGAGAGGTCCATCTGGATGCTGCCTGGGCTGCGGCCATGAAGCATGCAAGAAAGTTCTCAGGATTGAAATCGCTGCCGTCCGTTTCATCATTCATATCAACCCTCACGTCCAAGCGCGTCTTTGTACCTTGAACAAATGCCTGGACGACTTCCTTCTGAGTTGCCCTTCTGATCGTCAATTGAGAATGGATGCCTGGAGTTGAAAGCATAATGGCATGCCAGCGTCGACAAACAAGCATCAAGCTCTTTCGATACCATGGCCGATCTTGCACTATGAGCAGAAAGATTTCTGAGAGTATTTCGACTGGAATGAGGTCGGCTTTGCCGGGTGGCAACTGATTCTTTCGCCAGACCGAGTCCAAGTCCGAGTCCCTGTCCATTATTTGACAAAGGCTACTTCACGAGCACTGGGGAGATGGAAAGAGTCAAAGAGTGTTCATCAGCAGCTGGCATACACTCGTGATCCGCAAAAAAGGCGCATGGCTTGTCAACTGGGCGATCGATTTCAATCGATAGGGCTTCCGAGAAGAGAGTGTGCGAATTAAATTGTAGATTTATAGTCGGCTACTTGATTGGAATGCTGGCGACGTGTGATTGGCGGGCGAATCGGCCTTGTGTGATCTCGGCCCCCTGTCTTTGTCTGTCTGCCTCGACCCGCACCGCCAGCTCGGACTGAGGCGAAAGCGCGCTTCGACCTTCGACTATCACAAACATTCCGTGAAGAGGCGTCTTCGTCAAACCCTCGCTATTACAGACGACTGCTGACCCCACAACTTAAATTCTCCACGCTCTCTGCACCACTCTAGTCGGAGTCGGGGCTGCAGGCTACGTCTGCGAATATACGGCGAGTCTGGTGGCCGAGGATCCGGACGCCGATGATGTAAGGATGCGTTGAGAAGCGCGATCCGCAAAAAAGGCGCAGGGTTTATCAGACCAGACAACTGTCACTGAGTGGGCGATTTCGCGCGATAGGACTTTCGAGGAGGTATAAAGTGTGCGGAGTTCATTGGATACTCATAAGTTCAGTGCCCGACTCGCGCGCTGGCCAATGAGCAGCCGGTAGCGGAACAAAGGTGTTGTGCGCAGCAAAATTGTACAGGCTCGATCGGCTTGCTTGCTTGGAATGTTGGCGACATGTGATTGAGCGCAGCCTCGCGCCTTCACCCGAAATTAATTCCCAGCCTCGTCCAAGCCTTTTTCGCAGAAACGCCTCGAATCCTCTACACTACAGCCGACTGATAACACTACGACGTAAATTCTCCCCGCTCTCTGCATCCTCCGCAACGAGCCCTACGTGAAGCGTGAACACAGTCGGAGTCGTGGCTGGGAATGCGGCCTACACCCGTGGTTTGAGGGTGAGCGAGTCTGGTGGCCGAGGATTCACACGTCGACGAAGCAAGGGTGCGTTCAGAAGGTCCTCCACTAGGTATTCCACTGGTCGGGGTGATGTACGTCGCTCTGTAGTTCTTGCAAGGTAAATTCACTCGCATCGGTCAGCCGTTCTTTCGCGCGTGCGAGGTATAGGAGAGCCTCGAGTAGGACGAGTCAGAGGGCAGACCGATGCCAGAACCGACATACGAGTGACAATAGAACCACGCCCCGCATGTTCTACTGGGGAGTGGCTACCACCATACCTCAACCTACTCCCAGTTTTCGTGGACTGCACTAGGTTCTCATCGTTTGACAGGTCCTCCAGAGCGAAATCTCTGCCCAAACCTCGCTCAGGAAACCTGTCTCGAATTCACTACAATACAAAACACTGCAGACGCTATGACTCGGTTTGTCTCCGCCCTCTGACTCCTTCGAAACAAGCACAATATGAACAGCCGCAGTTCCAGTCCGGGCTGTGATTTCCAAGGGCGACGGGCCACTCTCGCACGGCGGGAGTGGGCGTCCAACGCCGAGGATCAGTGGTGGACAGAGAAAGCGAGGGGTGTACGCTGGGTGCTTGGATGATTCGGAGGGTGCGAGTCCACTTCGGTAGTCCTCCTATTGGAAATCACTGGTGTGACACATCAGCTATGTCCGTGATGGAATGACGTACAGTCAACTCGTTCGTCCTGCTTGTACACCCACCCATTCCAACAGTGTGGAAGGGGTAACGACTATGTAGAGCATTCAATGAATGAATACCATGTCGGCGATGAGCTGATGGTCGACGGTCACTAGAAAGACAAGGAGCAAGGGTGCATGGTGATCTCTGGATCAGAATGAGGTTAGTATATCCAGAAGGTATGTATGAAACACACCTGATTCACGCAGGCTGGAGAATCGACTCCGGTAACTGGTGTTCATTCGCCTTGTGTGCGCGAGTTGAGTGAAGAGGACACAAGGTGGCCCTGGCGACGGCGACGGGACAAGTCGGAGAAAGCAGGCGAACCTCAGCGCCAAGGTGGACATGAATATGCCGAACAATGAACGTCTGACGGGTGAGCGAACGATGAGGTGCGGGTGCGAGGGACGACAACTCCAGACGGCCGATCGCCGTGGTAAATATCGTTTGCTGGGGATACAGCATTGGTGGCATGGTGCGATCGAGGCACTGTTGGCTTGCGAGTTTGTAACGCCGCAGGGAGGTTGGCACGGGGGCAAGCAGGAGCGGCATGGAGCACAGGATGGAACATAGAGTCCGAGTTGAGCTGTAAGTGAAGGAACGAATAGTGAGCATGACCAGCACAGAGAATGAGCATGATGGACTAGGGACTAATATGAAATCCGTGGGTCTTCGCTGTCCAATCTGGGGCGAGGAAATAGATCTAATGGCAGTTTCATTGGTAGCGCGGAACATCTGGTACAATTTTTAGAGTATGAACCTGGTGTTGGGTCCAAGTGGTGAGGCTGTTGTTGCTACCTGAAGAGCGGCGGGCCCGTCGGGGGTGGCGGAAATCCAGCGACTACACAGTGGCCAGGATTCGTATTCGGAAGAGAAAAGCATTCGAAGGATGGGCGCAAAAGGGTGCAGGGGCGAGCTCTTCGAGTACTCGGTGGGTACGGGTGCTACTCTCCACTCTGGGTGATGCGCGTCTCGGTGGTCCTCACAAGAGGGAATTGACACTACTGTAATCCCATCCGTTACGTTCCTCATATGGTGATACACGTTGTCTGACCTGAGATCATGCGGGTGAAAGGAAATTTACGCATGGAGAGGGTTCAACGAAGCACTGCCCCACTGACCACGCCGGAGGTTCGGTTCTGATCGATGTCGGCTGTCACCGCTGTGTATCACGATCAACCAGAATGACGATCGCGTCCAGAAGCATAGTGCGACATAAGGTTGAGTTCATTGCAGGTGAGCGAGTACATTCCCGTAATTGGAGTCAAGTGGCCTTCTTTGCGCCTGTTGAAATGAACGTGGTATCAGTGGGCCTCCTGTGGAGCGACGAGGATGGCGGGGACGAGCCCGAGGATAGGCGCACCTCGAGTCAAGCTAGACGCGAATACGAGGACTGGCGCAAGACCGAAGCACGAGCTGCGATGGAATTTCGAGGACAACCAGGCCGTCTGTTCGGCGGCGTCGTGGCAAAGCTAGTCTGTTCAGGATGCATTATTCGCAGCGCAGTGCAATAGATGACTTCCTCTGTACCTCGGAGTGTTCGCCAGAGTGGAAGGTGCGATTTCGTAGAGTCGTAGGCAGGCACCGAGGCGTCCCACCGAGTGCGGAATGGGAGGATATGGAGTCACTTAAGCTGTACGTGAAGCAAGAAACAGTGAGCACGACATTCACCTCGGAGTGTCAGCCCGACGAACCTGGGGACGGAATTTGCGCTCTCGGTCGCGAGATGGGCCACTATGGATGACACTACTGAGAAAAGAATATACACTAGGCAGATGTGCAGGACGTGTTACAGTGGAAAATGTGGTGAGACTTCTTCGCCTTGGATCAGTCGGAGCGAATTTGTCATGGAATGAAACGGAATATCTGGTTTTCGCTTGGTGGTCTAGTGAGTACGAGATGGTCCAAGCGACGGTAATCGAAAGCGAGAAAAGTTGCAGTTATGTCGGCGCAGGGTCCAAGTGCTAAGCATGCCTCTTAGCTTCTAGCCAAATGCGGGCGTTTGGTCTTGTGGTGGTATTTTAGTGTACCGAGGCTTGGTAGGCGATTGTATTCATTCGAGTCTCTTAGCTTCTGGATACGACGAGTACCCTCAATTCTGAGGGTGATCATCGAACCTCAATGTTCAGCCTTAGGCGGTATTTCATATTATCAGCTCCGACTCAGCTATTCAGCATCTTACATTCAACTCAACGCTCCCTGGCTAAAGTGGTGCTATACGCGAACAAAATACGAGCGAGCGGGCTTACAAGGTTTGGGAAATAGAGTCGGGGTTGCATGGATAGGTTATCCTTGGAACGTCCCTTGATACCAATTCAAGGTAGTGGTGGATAAGTTCAGCGCCGAGACGAGCAACACGACGCTGGTTCAATAACGCTACGGTGGTTCTATTGGTCCACGAGTACGACTACCTTGTTCCTGTAGGATCTAGACACCAATGAGAGTGCGGAAGAACCGTGAATATATGTGGGACAAACATCGCGCAGAATAAATACAGAAAGAGACCAAACAAACTACGTAATAGGGTGATGGGTCAGAACACTCCAACAGTTCCTGCCCGACGTCCCCATCTTCGAAATCATGAGGGTGGATCAACTCTGCCAACTGTAGGACGCGACGGTATTTGCGAGGTCGCTAGGTCTCTCAACCATACAACCTCTCTGGTATTGCGGAGTGTATGTACCGGCCTTGCGAGAGCTGCACCTCTGTTGCGCGAAATGGCGCGGCATCAGGAAGGCAAAGCCATATCTAGACTAAAACGACACGATACACCCTGCAGTTGTGCCATAAGCAGGTTCCATGATGAGGTTGATGCTTCGGGGAGCTATACGTTGAACGAGCACGACCAGACCTAACGCTGGAGAGAGTAGGGAGACAACGGTGAAGTATATAGGGTAAAACCGTGCGCTAATATACAAAACAGGGACAAAAACACAAAACACAAAATATGGCGCGTGATGAGTCACGCACACTCAATACTATATGGTCTGAAGACGATAGACCACTATGGTTGTAATTGTAAGAGTATAAACTGTACTAGCCAAGTTTAGCGAATAACAAGGAATCGGATATCTAGTTCATGAACACAAAGTCGAGCCACCTGGGTAATTAATGACGGTCATGGTACGTGCTCCTATGCGAGTAGATATCCCCGTTTCATCGACGGGTGATAGAAGTGCGCGTGAATATTGTGTTGTCAGAGTGTCAGTGGAAATCTCACTCTCCTTGGTCGGCTTAGTTTAATGGCTTCAACGCTGGGAAGAAGAAATCAGGCTTGATCGTGCATGCTCTCCTCAGCAAAATGCGCTCTCGTGCGCTCCTTGGTAATTGTCGGAAATTGGCAATTCTGCATGTTTCAGGTTACGCGCTCCGGTGCCTGGGTACCAGATGGATGGTTATATAAGAGCCTCAGGATAGGACTTGTAGCCTTACGCGCTTGTAAGCGGGCCCAACAAACACGATTATTTGTGTCCGAGTTCACGACCTAGCGGGAGTAACTAATGCTATCGGCCTGTGAGGATATTCCCTTAGAGAGTACAAGGTAAAAACGGGATATCGCAAACAACGGAACCCTGCATATGGACGGGAGGGCACTATCTACATGTATTCAGCCATCTTTGTCATAAAACAAATACCACCCAAGCTAAATGTACAACTTAAAGCTTTTAGCCCCTTCAGGCAGAGTACCCTTTTCCATCATGAAGCTCCCATTTCTCCCAATCAGTTCAACCCGTCTTCCAGGCTTCGGCCAGAACTCAGAAAAAGTGAAACCCTTCAAAGGAGACCCACACTCTGCACGGAGAGTGACAATATCTTTGAGTA
>Ga0307515_10019080_pt1 | contig 12371 bp, 8 predicted proteins | sample 17_EM_MG_FD_194513 | JGI IMG/M metagenome (GOLD analysis project Ga0307515, IMG submission 194513) | Populus trichocarpa ectomycorrhiza microbial communities from riparian zone in the Pacific Northwest, United States - 17_EM | ecosystem: Host-associated > Plants > Roots > Unclassified | place...
CAAAGAGACAAACTTTGATGGATCACGTGGATTGTTTAAAACAATAGCGGAGTAGTATTGCAAAAGGCCAAACTAATGTTGCAATAGTTGCACCTCTTGCAACTAAAAAGTTTTAATGCAGAAGAACAATTGAAGCGGCAAAAACTGGGTTTGCTGGATTGTTAAATCAGCTTTGATACCATGTAAAGGGATAAAAGAAAGCACTTTGCTGTGAAGGACCCAAGCATTGTTAGTCTAGAGGGTACATCTATTTATACAAGTGATATTTACAATTAGTCGAATAAAATTTTTCTAGATTGTTGGCAACAAGTAAATAGCAGCACTTGTTGAATTTCTTGAACAAGAGTTCAAACCGGCAGCTCTCTCAACTTTGCGTTGAATGGCTCGAGTTGACTCGACAAGACTTGGTTTCGAACTCGCCAATTCAAAGATGAGCGGTGAGTCTGGCTTGGCCCCCTCCTCCGAGTTAGGTAGCTCACATACATAAATGTCCATAATCCTGGCAAATGTCTTGGGTTTGGCTACTTTAGTTTGTATAGCGACTGTTTGGGAGATGGGAAACTGCGAAGAATGGTTGATTCTTGCGGTATACGTTCAAAGACAGAATGAGTGATAAGGGGCATACAATTATAAGAAACCACGTATGAGAACTGGTGGTTCTAGCCGTTTTTTAATGTGTTTGATTTGATGTTGCATTAAAGGCATGAGATTTTTCTTTCATTTTCTTTCTTGAACTCTTCTTGTATGTATCTCGTCTGGAGATTGTAACATTTCTTATAGTGTCGTGGTTGGCTGTTAGAAAACAAAATGACTGATCGGCCTGCCGTTGCTTTGTAAAGCCGAGGACAGGTTGTTTTACTCAGAGGAAAAAATAAAGAGGATCCTGACGGCAAGGCTATGTGATTTACAAAACGTTGCTCTACGGCCCAAAAGCAAGCATATTATTTTTGGACCTACAAATCTGCACACTCCTGTCCATTACCGGGCCGGCAATAATTGAGTAGAGCCCAATAACGAGATACAGAGGCCTGGACTTCTAGCAACATAGCAGCGAAACGGCATCTCAAGAGCAGGAAGTCAGGAACTGCAGTCAACGATTCGAAGAGATGCAGAAAGCATTGAGAGTGTATGGACAGGTTCTTCGGCTAGTGAGGCGGTTACCAAAGGACTCAAGGCCTTATTACGCTAAATACGCCCGCGAAAACTTCGTCAACTACAGAGATGTCGAAGTCAGTGACACACAATTCCTCGACGAGCTCTTCCTTCGAGCATATAACCACTCCCTATGGGTTCTCAACAAGGTCTTTTTTTTATATGCTTCTAATGCTTGTCTATATATGTGTGTTATGGTCGCTCTAAAGAGATCTTTTTTGACGGAGGTACATTTATCTGGTGCAGTATTCGGTCGATGAATCAACTGCCAATAAGCTAAAGGAAATTTGTTGCGGCTGAAAAGGGAACAATGAGTGTGTTTGCCAGCTGTTCGATGCCATGCCTCAGTGAGTAGGCACGCTTTCTTTTGTGTTCCAAACGCAATTTTTTGTGCTTATTTCTATAATTTTAAGATATTCATGCTTGCCGAATAGCAACAGATTGTTACGATCAATAATCATGGTCGATTGAATGAAGCATCTCATTTTGATCTAGTGTCGTTTTCTTCCATGTGTCTAAAAAAATATATAGTACATTTGTTTCTAAAAAAAAAAAAAAAAGTTTAGTAAATTTGAGTATGATTATTTTTTAAAATATTTTTTATTTGATATATATTAAAATAATATTTTTTATTTTTTAAATTTTATTTTTAATATTAACAAATCAAAACACACTAAAAATATATAAAAAAATATTAATTTTAAATAAAAGAATTAAATTGCTGTGAAATGTTTTTCTTTAACCGAGTTCCCAACTGCTCCTGAAACAACAGTTTTATGCTTTAATAATAATATGGTTTACAATACAAGTTGTCTGCTTTCATAATGTGACTGGTCATTTCATTTTGTCGTAAACTTCCTATGTCCCAACTATCTTCTGGTCTCTACTTCCTTGGTAATGGGACTAATTTACGTGACCAGTTTGATGGGCAAGGCGATACTGACTGATAACCTGATATGATACCCTTGTTTTATAATCATGGCTTGCTTGAATTAACTTTCTCGTCTGAATACCAAGGATCGCTAGTTAGCATTTACCCCTTTTTTTTTTTTTAATTCGAGGAAACCTATCCCCGGAAAGCGTATTTTGTGGATCCAAATGAGCGAGTAAAACCCTGGCTGCCCCAGGCTTTTACAAAAAGTGTACGCCTTGACTCGAACTCGAGACCTGCTGTGCAGATCTCAAGCTCTTTGTCATCACGTCACGCCTCTTGGGGACATTTACCCATTGCTATATTCTAATCTTTCATGTGTATTCCTCGGAGGTTTGTTTTTAATCTCTTTGCTACTCTTCTATACCACACAATATTAACAATTATTCTTGTGAAGTTCTATTCTATTGACTCAATATCGAACACATCAATCGGATTGTTGGCATGTTCATTTTATTTTTGTTTAGGATGAGACTGCATGCATGCGACACAAAGCAGGTGAGATTTGAACTCAGAAGCTCCTGTGTATTTAGTGAAATCACTTGTACAAATCCTTGTGCATTTTTATTTATTAGAAGCCCCATTCCAGAAACTCGAGATGAAACTTGCAACCTTCAGAACCAAAGTGATTATTCTCTCTCTCTCTCTCTCTCTCTCTCTCTCTCTCGTGAAGTTAACCATGGCAATCCCGTCAATAACCATCAACCAGGGCCACCATAAAAACATCGAAGCGGGTAACTAAACAGAGAGACAAGGCACATTATCGAAGGCAAGCGAGCAACGAGGCGTCGAAAGGCGTGTCATGCGATGGGAAATGTTGGAATGGAAAGGAATTGACTGCCAGTCTCTCTCTATCTCTATATCCTTACCGCAGCTCTAGTTCATAGGTCTGTTTCCGAGTGTCTCTTTTGGTTACCATAATTGCCACGTGGCCTTCATGTGTCTCCTCTTTCGTCGTTGCCAGCTAGCAGAAGCTCTGGAAAGTGGAATATGTATCCTTAGCAACCGGATAACGTGGTGGGCTGCGATGGGACTTTCCACGCGCTGTCTGTTGTGACTGCTCCGTTGGTTGGGGCTGTTTTTATGGTTCGAAAGTTTTTTTTTATTTAAAAAAATAATAATTAATTTTTTTATTGTTTTAAGATTGTTTTAATTTATTAATATTAAAAATTAATTTTTAAAAATAAAAAAATATTATTTTATGTATTTTAAAGTGAAAAATATTTTAAAAAATAATCGTGACTACACTATTAAACTGACTTTATATATAAAAATAAAACAAATTAATCTAGTAAATCTATAAATGTAATAAAGATTTCAATAGTTTCAGCAGTGTTATTTGGGATAAAAATATAAAGCTGGTCCATGCAAACTGACTCTATATATAAAAATAAAACAAATTAATCTAGTAAATCTATAAATGTAATGAAGATTTTACTAGTTTCAGCAGTGCTATTTAGGATAAAAATATAAAGCTAGTCGATGCTTAAGTGTTTTAACTTGTATCATCTTTATCTTTAAATTATTCTTTGTTTCAATACATCCTTGGATGATTCTTATATTCTCCATCATGGAGTTTCATTAGGCATAAATAAAGAGTGATCAAGTCCTAAAAATCTTAGTATAGGAATAAAGCTTTCAAGTTGGGTAATCGATTAATCAATTGGTCCTTACAATCTTATTCGTTCTTCCTAACAAAGTAGCTTAAGGCTAGTACCTGCGAAAGGTCTCTTTTGGTGAAGATGGGAACTCTCCGATGTTTAATTGAGTATTTTTTTAGAGAAAAAAAATACAATAATATTTTAGAGAGAAATGCTCTAAAAATATATATGCAGTATAGAATGAAGATTGTGAAACTTTATTTTGAAAGTCTCATGGTATATTTATAACTTATGAGTCTTGTCCTTTTATGAAGACGATGGATTTAAGTGTAATTTCATCTTTGTGATATTTTTTGTATTGTGAGTTGTATTCCACTTATTTTATCCAGCTAAAAGATGGAGACATCGCAGGCCGTGAAAGACTTTAATACATCTAATAGTGTTGGCGGAGTGTAGACTTGTTTAATTAAGTATTTTTATTGTGAAATAAACCCTCTAAGATTTTATATAAAAATCTATAGAATTGATAGCATTAAATTCATGTATTATGTTTGAATTCGTGAGTGTAGCGAATCCGACCATGCTCGGGCTGTAATGAAAAAAATCCTTGAGCTCGACACTTTCAGGAAACACGCGTCAAGCCCACCTCATTGGCCTGATAGCGCACCAGGCCACGCTACTAGGTTTGGCAACACCTTTCAAACCCAAAAGTTGGGTTTGGAGACATCTTCCATACCTAAACATTGGTTTTGACAGCGTCAATCCCCAACATGGGTGTAGCACTGGCCAGACCTAAAAAGCAATTGGGTCTGGCCAACATCAGACCCAACAATATATGGGTCTGGCATTGGCCAGCCCAACAGTACTTAGGTCTGGCCAGTGCCAAACCCACCGTGCCTAGGTTTGACACACTGTAAAGCTTACTTGTGACTAGGTCTAACTTTGGCCATACCAAACGCGCCTTCACTAAGGCGTGTTTGTGATGCGTGCGTGCCAAACTAACCAACCTGAGAATTCAGGAAAATTATGCCCATATGTTTTTCTTTATCTGACATTTTTGGTAAACATATATAAAGATATACTGATAAAATATTGGTTCATTATAGAGATTTTTTATATCATAAAGATGGATATAGAAGCGAATATATATTATCTTTTTATATGAAAGTGAAGACGATCTCTATATCAAAATTTATATATGGATTATTTATATTTTTACATATATATTTAAAATAATTTATGTAGTTTTTTTTTAAGATTTATTTTGTATGATAAATACAAAACATTTTAATTTTTTATGGTCTATGCACTTTATTTAATAGAAACTACTCATTAAAAAAATTCCTGTGAACCTCCAATAAAGATGGAAGTTTGTCTTGAATATAATTAAAGTAAGGTATAGAGATTAGAAACTGATGGGTTAATGTTTTTGACTCAGTATTTTTGAGGTTTTGAAAGAAAAAAAAAAACATAAAATTATAACAAGGTAATGATCCAAGCAAATATAGGTCTGGCAAAGCTGTCACACCCAATATACTTAGGCTCAGGCATGTGCTAAACCTGTGATAACGTGGATCTGACAATCTACCAGATCTAATATACTTGCGTTCAGTCATGAGCTAAGATCAACGCTAAGTGAATCTGGGGAATGCACATGCATCCAAGAAGTACTCTCTATTCCATAAAGATAAAGGACACGACATATAGGAGTATTACGTCTTGAAAAAGAAAATTGAGAGATTGATAGCTATGGGCTATCTCTGCTAGTTTTTTAAGAGGGATTTCCATCCCAAGCCAAGAAGGGAAGAGCTCGATCAATCAATGTTGGCATTACCTAAAATCACCGTGATTTTGGGTGGCACCTCTACATGAGGTGATTCCTACACAGGGAAAATAAAGTATAGGAAATAGGTCCTTACAATTGCTCGTCTCTAAAACTAGTGGCATGAACCCATCATCTTCATTCTAGAAGATGGAAAGGGAATAATTTTCCCAAATAAAGATGTTTTGGTCATTTCTACAATCCTTTCTAACCATCGAGTGCATCAGGTGTTAGTAGATGATGGCAACATGGTCAACATCCTCTCCCGAGAAGTAATGATATATGAGAATATTCCCCTCAAGACTTTGAGAAACATAACCAATTTTAAGTAGACTCTAGATTATCAAAAGGCTTTTGAAGAGCTCAAAGTTCATCTTTCATCCCTCAAGATATTATCTCAACCTAGGGAGAGTGAAAATGTTTTTTTTTTATTATTTAGAAGTGTCAGACTCAGCTGTAAGTGTTGTTGTGGTTAGAGAGAATGAGAGAATACAACATCCAATTTATTTCTCCAGCCAAACCCTTCATGATGTTGAAACCAAATATTTAAAAGTGGGAAAGGTGCCCCTCACTCTAGTTTGTGCCTCTAAGAATCTTAAGTCATACTTCCAAGCTCACAAAGTCATAGTACTCTTAGATAAGCCTCTATGATAGATCCTTCATAAGCCAGAGATGTCTGGACGCCTAGTGAAATGGGTCATTGAATTGAAAGAGTTTGAACTTCAGTATAGACCCTAACTAGCTATAAAGAGTCGTCTTGGCAGATTTCATTGTTGAGTATATTTTTGAAGGTCTTATAGATACACTTACATCTCCACCTTTAATTATAACTTCCTCTACTACACTAGAAGCGTCATTAGAATAACCTTTGATGACCCATACTTGGAAATTATATGTTGACGACTCTTTCAATGTTGATGGAAATGAAGCTAGGATAGTACTTGTCAGTCCTAAAGAACAAGTATTTGAATATGAAGTTTGTTTTGATTTCCCATATATGAATAATGTATCAGAGTATGAAGTTTTCCTAGCGGTCTTGCAAAGACTTTAAAAGCATATCTATTTCAAGTTTATAGTGATTTCTAATTAATGGTTGGTCATTGCCAAGGAATTTATCAAGCCAAATAACCAATTATACAATGATATATTTAGAAGTTCCAATATTATCTCTTAAAGAAAGACAAAAAAAAAAATATTTCAATCACTTGCAATCCAAAGAAAGATACCATTGAGCAAATCTCCTGTTTAAGTTAGCAAACTCTGATCCTGTAGATCTCTTAGTGGATGTCTGGGTTGAAATCTTAAAAAAACCGAGTGTAGGTAAAGAATAGCTTGTTGTCATTTCTATTAGCATTAAGAAAGATTAGAAAACTCCAATCAGAAAATAATTTTTTTATTGGGAAATTACCCTTAAATAGAAACGAAGCCATTCGTCTAACTGAACAAACAACGAGTTATTGTGTCATTGATAATATTCGGTATTGAAGATCCACCTCAACTTCACTATCAAGGTGCTTATTCCCAGAAGAAAGTGTTTATGTTTTAAGAGAAATACATGAAGGTATATATGATCTTCATATAGGTTCTAGAGCTCTTGCTTCTTAGATGACAAATGCAAGTTTCTATTAGCCAACTATATTCCGCGACGCCACGAATTTGGTAAAAAAATATGATCAATGTCAAAGATTTATCTTAATCTCTCATCAACCATCTACAGAAATGATCACCTTAGTCTCCCTATGGCTTTTTTCTCGATGAGGGATAGACATCTTAGGTCCATTGCCTAGGGCTATAAGTAAAAAATAGTTTATTTTGGTGGTTGTCGATTATTTCACTAAATAGATTAAAGGAAAAGCCTTGAGATCACCAGCAATAAAGTACTTTTATTTTTCAGGAAGAACATCATATACTAATTTAGACTTCCTAAAGTCTTGATAGTAAATAATAGGATATAAATTGACAACCATAAAAAGAGAGGGCATTGTTAGAGACTTCATATTGATCATAGGAATGGAAGACCCATCTTTAGCACTGCTGGTTAGTAAATAATAGTGTCTGAACACCCTCACTGAGGGTTCCTCCTTCAAGATCCTCAATAGCTTGTCGAATGCAAATAAAGAAGCCTACCTGATGGGGTAGAGTTGAGCAGGACTCAAGTTAAAGTAATAAAAAACATATTTTACAAATCTTTGTAAGGAGAATGAGTATCTAAACTCGTACAAAACCATGAGGGCAGTAATAATAAAGTTACCCCCAACATATTTGCTGGAGACTTGTGTAATTCATTTGTTAACCTCATGTAACAAGATTATAAAGTCTCTTAGTTATCTAGAATTAACCAAAGTCACTTGTTCATACAATAGAATGTTTTTTGCCTCATCCAGAGACGTGCCAGGTAACCTTAGTCATCCTTTAAGATTTTAAGCCTCTTGAGGAACATTCTTGTTCTCTTTTTTAGTTGATGGTGATTAAGCAATGCCACTTTCAAATCTAGAGCCTATTCTAATAGTCGTAAATCCCTAATAAGTGCTTCTAGTTTCAGGCATGAAACTGAAATCTCCCTCAAAAGACATGGTTTTCTTGCCTTTTCTAGAAGTCTTTTTTAACTTGAGATGATTTGAAATAAGAAATAAGAGATGAGGTGTGTTTTGTGTTTACCTAAAAGACAACTCTTCTATAAAATAACATAAAGAAACTTGATCTTGTATAAGGATACTAATATAGAGAATGAAAAGGGAAATTTTGGAAAAAAATAAAAAATAGAAATGAAAAAGAAGAAGGTTTATATAGGTGATCGCCTCTAAATTCCACCAACACAAGAAGAACATGTGGTATTATATCATAACTCTATGAAGGATAAATGGTTGTTGCATTAATTACATGCAACCGAATAGACTTCTCAAAAAGAATATTTTGCCTTCCCCTTAACAACCTTTAAAATCATTATGGGAAGATGTTATTTTTCTAGAGAAGATAAGACAAACCTAACCAGTTGTCTTCCAAAATGCTTTTCAAGTCTTTACACGTTAAATGCATAAAGACTTGAGATGTAACTAATGACTTAGTGTTTTTTACTTGGTATTTTTTAGGTTTTAATAATAAAAAAAAAAACCTAAATTCATAGCAGGGCAATGACCCAAGCAAATGTGGATTTGATAAAATTGTCAAACCCAATATACTTGGGCTTCACCACATGCTGAGCCCTTGGTAATGTGGGTCTGGCAATTTGCGAGACCTAATATACTTGGGCTTAACCTTTAGCCAAGCCAAACATTAAATAGGTCTGTCAAATTACCAGACCCAATACATTTGGGTTCAGCTACATGATGAAGCCAAAGCAACATGAGCCCGGTAACTTGCTATGTCCAATATGTTTGGGTTTAGCCATATGTTGAACCCTTGACAATGTGGGTCTGACAACTCGTCATGTCCAATATGTTTGGGTTTAGCTATATGCTGAACCCACGACAACATAGGTTTGACGAGTTGCCAAACTCAATACATTTTAGTTCAACCATGAGTTGAGCCCAATGCTAAATGAGTTTGGGGAATTTTTAGACTCAAAACATTTGGGTTCACCATGTGCTGAACTCAAGGCAACGTGGGTCTGGCGAGGTGTCAGGCCCAATACACTTGGGCTCAGCCATGAGCTTAGCCCAATGCTACCGCAAAAGCTTGTTCAATGCTCATTATGAATGATGAGCACTGAACCAGCTCGGCTGGATGCAACTAATGTAATGGATACATACTAATCACAATGATTAACATGGTAGATAAATTAACTAGAAGTCAAAATCCTTTAGCAAGAGTCGATAACTAAATAGAAATTATAAAAGAACCATAATAAGCACAATAATACTAGCTGAGATTTCCCACCTAAAACTTTCCACTTAAGTTTTGATTATTAGACTTGCTCAAAATGAGTACATATAGGTATAGAGAGCCTACTGCATTCAATTCATGAACAATTCAAACTGAACGTTGTAGAACTAAACCTCATTTAGTACATAAACTATAAAACTGACCTCTTACACATGTATTAATGAGAGAGAAAAGTGGTTGGGCATATATCATAAAGTTAAGCTTAAAAGGAGCTAGGACGTACATTGAGCCCATGGTGTGTTGGGCGTATGCCGAACACTTGGGCTCAAATGTGGTGCTTGAGTCTGCAGGGGCACTAGACATGGGCCCAACGCTTAGGCTTAAGTGAAACACTAGAGCCTACGAGGGCATTGGGCACGGGCCCACCCCCTATGCTCAAGCAGCATGCCTGTGCCTATTGGGGCACTAGGCATAGCCCCAATGCTTGGGATTAGACACCACGCCTGAACCCACCGAGGCGTTGGGCATAGGTCCACGGCCATGGTTTTGGTCCAACCATGTTTTTAAAGTCCTTCCTTGGTTTGTGCCAATTAAAAGTACTTTTTTTCTCTATAGGGCTAACTTAATGGGTCATTTTCTATGTGTAGGCCTTACTTAGATAATGCTCATCTCTTATTTGAAAATTTGTATTTGACTTGATTTACCTTAGTAAATAAAGAAGCTCAAATGAGGAGTTTATGACATCTAATTTTACATGTTTTATATCATCTGTTTTGTTCATGTAATAGTGTTATGAAAAAAACATCCACACATGTGTGCGCGCGTGTGTCAGGGGGCTAGGTGAGTAATTATAAATAATATTTTAACAGTTATATATTGATGAATGAAAATGACTAACTCCCTAATAAAAACATCAAGGATTACTAATTAATGATTTAACTAGATTCATTTCATTCTTTTAATTTAGAAATTTTTTGTATATATTTCTAACAAACTTGTTCATAAAAAGTAGCAAATTATTTAGATAAATAATGGTATTTTTTAATTTTAATTACCAATTACAGTTAAATCTATATAAATTAACACTCCTGGGATCATGTAAAATTATTGATTAATCAATATATTATTTAAACTTAAAATTTAAATCAATACGTGATAAAAATATTATTTAATTAAGGTTATTAATTTATACTATATTAGCTTATTTTTCACTAATAAAGACTAAATTTCTTGTAACTGAATCCAAGAAAACTAATCACGTTTAGCTTAACACTCATAACAAATTTCTTTCTCATGTTCGTTCTTTGAATTTGATACTAAAATCTTGCATTCCAAACACACACACACACACACACACACATATATATATATATATATATAAAGGTCAAAAAGCAGAAAAACCAAAGATTTAGTTTTTTTTTCTAAAAATATTAATAAATTTTTGGTCCATCAGTTTTGCAAGGTGATGAAGATAGCTTTTGTAGTTGTGGTTTGAAAAAAATTGTTTTATAAAATGCATTTTTGGTTGAGGTTGATTTGATATTTATATATGTTTGTTTAAAACTGTGGTTGAAATTGAGATTGAACAAAAAGTAATTTAATATGTTTGGTGATATATATTAATATTGATGGTTTTTAATTTAAATATTGTAGATTTAACTACTGCTATTATATCATGAAATAAATAATACTTTATATAAAAAAATTTATTATTCCATTAAACTATCTATAATTTCATCACGTACGAAATTCATCCGTCAATGACTCAGTTTTCATAGTTTTTTGAGCGTACAACAAAATCAGGTAAAATATCATTAGGAACAAAATTGGGATTACGATCAAATTCTGCAAAATGCTACGCCATCATGCGATCTCCTTCTAATTTATGTAATGTCATTGAATAATGTTAAACACTAATTTTTTTAATAAAACACATTTCTAAAAAAATCAGATTTTTTATTGTTCACGTGAACAGTGCAAGTGATAAAATCATTGCACTGTTACGTGTTAACAAATGTGCAGAGTGAATTAATTCACTCTGCACAGTTCACTTAACAAAAGTGAACAGTACCGGCAAAGCAGGTGTATCTTGCTTCTCCCTGAACTGCGCTTCTGTGCCTTTTTTGGTGGGTTCCATGAACTAAAAACACTTATTACCATTTTAACCAAACATGTATTTTTTGTGGTTTCTTCAAAATGTAACCGCTGCCCGCGTAGACAAACACACTCGAAATAAAAAAAGTTGACAAGTTTGTTTCATTACGTGATCAATAACTTTATTAAAACAAAAGATATCAACAAAATAACATAAATCTAACAAGAAAATGAATAAAATCAAACATATCCTGAAAACAACACACAAAAAGAAAAGAGGGAAAAAATACAAGCAGAGAGGAAAGATAAAAAGGAGGATGCATCCCAAAACACATGATATGTTAAGAGCCTCTTTTGTAATGTTGATAGTTAAGAAGCTCAAAATTTTCAGCAGTCTTATCAAATATTATTATATATTTTTATACCTGGAATTGTTTTTTTCTTTTTTTTTGGATTAATTCATTTTTTTAATTTTTTTTTAAATACAGCATATCAAATTATTATTAACATAAATTAAGTCTTGCAAGGAAAGTACCGTAGACAGTACTTTCCCCACTTTATCCCTAAAAAATCCACTGACTTATATATTGAGGGATAATTTGATTTTTTTAGATGGACACATTAGTTATTGGGACATTGATTAGGGGCAAAACTGACTCTATATTCTTTTTGAATGACCATGACTTAGTGAGCCTTCCAACCAAAAAAACATTAACCTGTATCTAGGGGTTTTTTAAGTATTTTTTTTTGTTAGCACAATTAAATTACTAATTATACTAGGAAGAAACAAAAATAAATTCCTTTTAATGAGGTTTTTTATTTATGCATTTTGGTTTTTTTATTGGTATCAAGTTGGCTTATAGATAATTTATTTTTTTACAAATATAAAATATTAATAAAAAAAATGGTTGGCCAAGATATGATAATGTCCTGCCGTTTATATTTTATA
>Ga0307515_10019082_pt1 | contig 12370 bp, 10 predicted proteins | sample 17_EM_MG_FD_194513 | JGI IMG/M metagenome (GOLD analysis project Ga0307515, IMG submission 194513) | Populus trichocarpa ectomycorrhiza microbial communities from riparian zone in the Pacific Northwest, United States - 17_EM | ecosystem: Host-associated > Plants > Roots > Unclassified | place...
TAGCAGCCAGTATTTTGTATAGAAGACATCTGTTTCTGAAAAACTACCAACAGAAGCATATGTATACCGGTGCTAATTTTTTTCTCAAATTTAATGTAAAGAAACAAGATAACATACAAGCAGGCATATATGTATATGATAGCCTTTGTATCACATGCAAAGCATGCGATGCTTTGTCCTTTATAACTTAAGTTGATGTTTTTAGATCAATATCAGTTTGGAAGTGTTAAAATGCCATGAATTCATATATCACACATAAGAAATGAAATGAAGAGCTTTTGAGCTTTGTGCTCTTGTGTCTCTGTACTCTTTTGTCCCAAGCATCCTTAATAGGTTTAGAACCCACTGGCAGGATGAATTTGTTACCTGACTCTTTCTGGAAAAAAATTGAAAATAAAAGCAGTTCTTTTATTGTAGGTAAAAGAATGTGAAACATGGCTAAATTCTTCATCTTGGAACCTAAACCTCACTAAATGGATACAACATCCATTTTTTATTGTACCTTTGAAGTAAGAGTTGAACCAGTTATGCTGATAAAGTTTGCCCCTGCCTCTGTTGCAAGCGCTTTGGCAAGAAGGGTTTTCCCAGTTCCAGGAGGTCCAAAAAGCAAAATCCCTTTGCAAGGCTGGAAAAAAGCTTTACAAAATCACACTCTGAAATAAGGCTAACAAATAATTGTTCATGTGAAGAGTAAAATCAGTACCCGCAGCAAATTTCCATGAGAGAAAAGTTCTGGTCTCCTCATTGGAAGAATGACAAGTTCATTCAAAGCCTTCTTCACTTCTTCAAGAGCACCTACGTCATTGAATTTGACACCAATTTCACCTGGAGCTACCACAGCTGAGACAAAGTTGCTCTCATACTCATCTTTGGCCAAGTTCTGCTGATATTTATATTCAATAGATCAGCACATAGTATGTAAAGCTTTCAACATACTCAAAGCATTGAGAAGAGAAAATGTATACACATGCCTTCAAATTCTGTGATGGCTTTTCAGATATGGTTTCTTGCTCCTTCAACCTCACAATCGCCATCTCAAGGCTTCCCATGAAAAAGAACAGATATCAGCTTCTAGGTGCCAAAAATTTGACTAACATACAACGATGGGGTAGGCATACCTTTCTCGGGGCAAAGACAATCGATCCCCTTTTATGCATGGGAGCAGGCATGATGATAAGTAATGATTCTTAGCCCAGCCAATGACTTTTTCAGCCTCTGAGGAAAAAAGAAAGAAAAAAAGAAATTCTTAGCCCAGATCCAAATGGTGTATCAGAAAAGAAATTCTTCAACCTTCATTTGTAAAGTTGAACTTGTCAAACTAGTTAGGCTCGTAAACATTTTTGGAAAAGAAACGGTAAAGTTTATCAGGTTGATATTAAACTTGGGACTTTTTTCTGGCGGAGAAAACTTTCATTTTGTATTTCTCTTCCCTAAAAATCCATATTCAACATAAGGATATTGTGATCTTGAATACGGAACCAACAGTTCAATAATAAGCTGAAATCGGCTCAAATAACAAGCTTCAGTTTCTTACTCCGCTTTGTTAGAATGAGGCCATCAGTATTTATATGCAATAGGTCCATGCATGACATCTCATTTTCTTCAAGAACCTGCAATAGAATTATATCAGTAAATTTCAAAGACAATTGGGTATCAAATTGCCTAGTGCAATTTGCAATTTCAAATAGTCCACTCCATGCAACAGTTAAAACTAAAACACTGCTGGGATTGAAATGAACTTTGACAGTGACTCCCTACCTTGTGCAGTTCAATTAAATTGCTCCTTGATATCACAATTCTTCTGTCCTCTTCAACCTGTTTATTGAATGTTCTAAGAAGATCTTCCTCCTGTAAGAAGCAAGCAAAAATATAAACCAAAACAAGTATAAAAAAATTAGAGAGATAATGCCACATTTAAGATATAGTAGAGTACTATATCTAATCAGGACAGAAGTCAGTGCAGTTTGACAAGAAGGATCTCTAGTTCCAACCCTACCATCTAAACCTGAAAGTAAGCTTCAGTCATGGTCTCACAAGACACCAAAGCCTGTAAAAGAATCCCTACCACTACATTTTCCTTCAAAGGAAAGCACATTCACTTAAGCACAGTCAGGCCAGCAAATAACACACTTTTGTTCAATTCCAGGCACTAAACGGCACACTATACATTTTTATTAAATTGTGCAAGTTAACAACTTCTTGGCTCCTAAATTAACATTTGGCTTTAGTAGAACACTGATCACTCATGCACACTTATTGATTCTAAGCCATACATCACTCATCTTCCTAGAAAGCATGGTATCAAAGAATGCACTTTACGGGATCCCAAGAAAGAAGAGGGGCAAGGTAGGAAAGAATAAGTAAAACAAAAACATGAGAAACAAGACACTAGTACACGAACAGTTATACTATACAACAAACATCTTTACATTATTTGAAACAGATCAGAATAAATACAACAGTCATTTACCATCTTTTCATTATTTGAAACAGGTCAGATTAAATACAAAAGTCCATTACCTTTGGGGGATAGAGGCACAAAATATTGGTGAAGAGCTTAGTTATGTCATTTTCATTGGACCTCTTTGCACCTCTGAGTCCATCAGTGAGGTGCTTCAAGGACAGAGGCTGAAAGATAAATCAGTTCTCAGTTAATTACATAGAAACAATAATGAAGCTCAAAAGCTGCCTTGGATAAATATGATACTAATCAATAATTTTCTTTCAAATTTACAACGTTTTAAGAGTTTTGCAAGCCTTACCAGCTTTGCCAGCCGTCCAAGATTCGGGAGTAGCATTGTCTGTTGAATATGAGATTCAGAGAGAAAAGATACTAATGAAAACAAAAAGGATGGGAGAGAATGGTATCTACAGCTTATGAAAACAATTGAAAATGGAATCAAATGCTTCCAACATGTATGTATGTGTGCATATAACTTGAAAAACTTTAGAAGCTTACGAATCTTTCTTTCTCCTTTGACCCAGTTTCAGCTTTGTTTTGTCCACATATCAAAACAACAGGACCTGATAATTTGTCAAACATTTCTTGCACCTTGCTTAAAAAATCCTTGCGGTTTGACTTGGGAACCGCCCTAGACAACCACTGAGAAGAATCTGGAAAATAGACAATAAGGGGTTGCACGGAACACAAAACCTGCAAATGAGGGAAGAACAAACATCAATTCTTAACAGCATAATCAAGGAGGGGACACTGGACAGGGAAAAGGAAATACCAGGCAATAATACCTCACATAAAACCTCCATCGCAATATAGCAATATTCTATCCCAGTGTCGGGATCATGCTCAATATCCTTAGCTACAGAACAGCCAAAGTTAGGTTATTTACATAGACACAAACACTGACAAATATATAGTTAAAGGGGGAAGCCAGTTTTAAATTTCAAAATTGACTTTTTAATTCAGAACTTCCAAATGTTGCTTCAACACCTCATACAATTTCCATTCAGTTGATGATTCTGATCAACTTTACATCATTTCAGTTTAAATAGGTAGTTAAATCCTCACTGATGCAAGAAATTACCATCTATCCAATAAACTGGTGCTTTTGCAGGCTGCTCCGTGAGCTTCTCATCCTTCTCTCCATCATCTTCTTTGTTGTCATTACCAATATCTAAAATCACAGCGACTCGATCTCCATTCACCTCATATACCTCCCCAAGTTGACCGCTTGATAAAGGCCTGAAAACATAACACTCTCTGATCAAAAGTTCTGCCTGTCAATTTTATGAATATGAAAGTTCATGCACTGTAATGCCAATTGAGTTAGTGTTCTCCCACAGCTGATGGCCAAAACTCTCTGAGCTTTGATAGTCCAAGGCAAAGTACAAGTCTGATGAGACTAAAGGTGTAATTGAGCTGTTAAAGGAAATGAGAACTAATATCTCGTTAAGGCAATTCCAAAGAAAATTTATGGCTAGAATGATCATCACAAGTTTCACTTGACATTAGTCCAAAGGGTAGCATATAAGGCTAAATCATAAAAGGTGCAGAAGATTTCATATGTTGCATCATCAAAGTTGAGAATTAAATGTTAGAAGACAAAGCCTCGGAAAAGAAAAGGACTGTTCATTTATTCACCACTCTTTCTATTCTTTCAAATTGTCAAAAGTAATATGCCTACAAATCTGAAAGGAAATGAGAGCTTATATCTGGTTAAAGCAATTCCAAAGAAAATTTATGGCCAGAATGATAAGCCTTAAACTTTCTGTTTTTGAGCCCTTGTTTCCAATTATGATTATCACAGATTCACAAGTTTCACTTGACATTAGTCCAAAAGGTAGCATACAAGGCTAAATCATAAAAGACGCAGAAGATTTCGTATGTTGTATAATCAAAGTTGAGAATTAAATGTTAGAAGACAAAGCCTCAAAAAAGCAAAAGACTGTTCATTTATTCACCACTATTTCTAATCTTTCAAATTGTCAAAAGTAATATGCCTACACATCTGAAAGGAAATGGGAGCTTATATCTGGTTAAGGCAATTCCAAAGAAAATTTATGGCTAGAATGATTATCACAAGTTTCACTTGACATTAGTCCAGAGGTAGCATACAACGCTAAATCATAAAAGATGCAGAAGATTTCATATGTTACATCATCAAAGTTGAGAATTAAACGTTAGAAGACAATGCCTCATAAAAGCAAAAGACTGTTCATTTATTCACCACTCTTTCTACTCTTTCAAATTGTCAAAAGTAATATGCCTACAAATCTGAAAGTTGCTGTGTTTGCCCAAAAATATGAACTTGGAAAAAGCAGGGTATGCAATGCTGCCAAAAGATTGTGATAGCAGAAGAACACTGTGACCTCAAAGTTGTCTGCAAGTCAAACCACACCAAATCTAGCAAGTATTACCAGAAACGCAGTATCAACTGATTATCATCTAGAATTGTGCACCAACAGATTGCTGGTTACAACTTCATCAGAATCATCCACTCTATGAAGAATGTATAGCCAGGGACAATAGTTGTCACTTAACCTAGTAAATAAATATTGAAGAAAAGCTGTTTATCTATCAATTCAAAGGTGCTGATACTATACAACTTTGCATTTGTCTCTCATCACATCTACATGCTGTAAAGTTGCTGAAAGGAAATTATCAGTTTCCTACTGATACCTAAAAGTTTCATATGAAGACAAACATATATTAATTGTTTACTTTTTAGACAGTACATTAGGCATGCAACTGTTATCAGCATGACCAGTGATGTTTTCAAGCTTCATTCAGTCTCTATGTATTTGCTTCAATTAGTTAACTATAACTATGCAGATCTTGGTGTCTTTATAGCTACAAGTTCTGGTTGATTTAAAAAATTTCTTGTAAAATCAATAAGCTAAATCCCTGGTGCAAAAATATTTGATATGCTTCAGAAAAAGGGAAAAAATGATTGATACACTTAAAGTGCTTTAAAAAAGTTACAGAGATAGGTCTCCATCCCAGAGAATTATCCTTTAAAAGAAAAATTGTCATGATTAGCAGGGTAGTTGAAGAAGTTTGGAAGGATGTGGGAACTGTGCTAAGTAGTTGGAGCATGTAAGTATTTAACTGTTTGATTCAACGATAGCAAATGCATCTACATTTGCTCTCTAGAATGGACCAAAGTTGGAATTGCTTGATTCAGAATATAAAAGCAAAAGCACACATCAGAAGGCAGGAACCTCTAATATCTCCATCTTTGTGAACCATGTAATCCCACCCACCAAAGAAAATAATTCTGTCTGGTGCAATAATCACAAGAAAGACTGCACAAATGAAAGGAGCTGCCTTGGAACTGTATGCTGACAGAAAATGAAGCAACCAAGAGCACATTCAGCTCCAATAAAATGTCAACAGTGCAATGGCATCTATATCAACGTTAACAATAATTATCACATTTGAATTGGACACAACACAAGAATCTTTTGAAATAAGCATTGCCCTTTGCAGCTACTTCAGGATAAATTGGTTTTCTTGACTTCATCAGGTCTTTGGTGCAAAAGTTTTAAAAGAGTATCCATAACAGACATGTAGAGAGATTGGAGAGCTTTTTTCTTCTGATTATGAAATTTTCTTGTTCTAATTTTTGTACTACAATAAACCTCTCCTAACTTTCTCCTATTGATGAACAGGAAGGAAAAGAATGTTATCTAGGTGGTTTTGTTCTACACATCAGGACGAATTACCAACCCACCTGCCACGGATAGTTGTATAAGCATTTTTCAGACCATCAGATGTTGGTATCTTCCCCAATATGACCCTGTGATGTCAAAGTTTATGTGGTTGATGAGTTTATGCTAAATATTTTTAAAAACAATTTACCAAAACACCCTCTGATCATGATACCCGTAGTCATAATAGTTAGGCATCAAACCAATAAATAGATTGACACCATCTTATTTTCAAATATGTGCCTTTAGCAAACCCATATAAAATACATCACATTCTTTTAAAAAGAAAAGAAAATCAAATTAAGAACCAAAAAAAACTAAAAATTTTAAGGACAGGAAATTGCCCTAACCATGAATAAAAAAATACAAATTGTTAGATGCAGAAATAGCACATTGACGTGGGGAAATTTCTTCCATATACTTAGCATAATAATCGAGAAGTTTACGAGTCTAAGACATAGTTTGGAAAGTCAAGCATAACTTTTAATCTAATAGTTGGATCAAGCTGCAATTTTGATAAAAGATTTAGAAGATTCTGAAGGCCTTATTTCTCATTGAGTTAAAATTTCATGATGATCGGAGATCAGGAAGGCCTTCGAATAAAGCTCAGAAGTTATTGTGCAGGATTGTCTTTATTTACCTTGTTGCATTTGGATTCTTTGTCATATTTAGATTGGAACTTTTAATTTAATTAGTAATTTACTTTTAAGAATTTTAATACTAAATGAATTCTATTAATTAGGCAAGTTTTAATTAGAAATCCTTTCCTATAAAGGATTTTAGTTTTAATCAAGAGTCCTAGTTTATTTTGAGGAGAAGATTATTATTTAGATTTTATAAAACACCGGAGAGTTTTCTCTAAATTTCTCTACAGCTTAATTATATACCTTAGGGCTTGAGAACTCAAGCTTTTATTTACGTTATACGTCGTGTCAATTGGTATCAGAGTAGGTTGGTCTCTTTCATGGACGGAGATGATAGAACCCACTCCACGATGCAGGAGTGGAGACCCTCCAAGTCGTTGTGCAGGCTTAGGAGCAGAAACTACATCCTTAGGAACAGAGGTTTGTTTGTTTGGAGCAAACCATAGCATATCTAGTTCAGCTAATGGGTAACGCAAACAAGGATAGTAAAGAAGAAAAGAACTTGCCCAAAGACTTACCTCGAGACAGGCCAAACCCCAGACCTATTCCTGAATTTCATTCTATGATGAAAGGTTTTTTAAGAGAAGATTTATTAAGTGGTTAGCAGAGTTGGAAGCTTACTTTTAATTCAACAATGTTCCTTATCATCAAAAACAAACTTTAGAGAATGGTGGTTTGAATTTCTAGACTTTAGAGCTTGTATTGGTATGCCTTTAATTTCATCTTGGCAAGATTTGAAACAATCATTAATTTTGGAGTTTATATAAGATAATTATGAAGAGATTTTATATTTGGTAGACAAGAAAATAGATTATTATTATTTGCCTTGTGTTCAACCTTCTCAGAAGGCAAGGAGGAAACACTTGGAGGAGTTTGGTGAAAGAAAAATTTCAAAGTTAACTAATCATGTTGAAGATATCATGATCAGTGAGGGTCAATTTCAATCTTCTAACCTTAAGTTGAAGAAGTCAGTGGCAAACGATGATCTTCCAATCATGGATGAAGAACTTGCAAACAAGGGAATTGAAGACATGGTAATTTCTGACAATTTTCATAAAGCTACTATAGAAGATTATCTTGGTGTTCCCTTACATACAATGGTTAAAGTATTAAAGGTCATAGATGATCATGAACTCAAGTTTGAAGTTAGAGAATGTGTGGAGGAACTACAATAGACTTCATAGGAAGGGAAAATATAACACTGGATATGGATTTTTCTTTCGCATGTGCACATCATAAATTAAATTTTGAAGTTCACAGGTCAAAGACATGCAACTTCGTGAATAGACTAGCTACAATGTTATATTCGAAGTATGTTTTCCTTTGGAGTGGTCGAGTTCAATTTGTGACAGGTAACTCGAGGGCAAGTTTTTCAAAAGTAGAGTGGACTGACATGGGGAAATTTCTTCCATATTCTTGGCATAATAATATTTATTGCATTATTTCATTAATGGTTAAGATTTTTAGTTTTTGAGGAGTTTAAGATACAGTTTGGTAAATCAAGCATAACTTTTAATATGACCATTGTATTGAGCTACAATTTTTATAGAAGATTCTGAAGGCCCTATTTCTTATTGGTTTAAAATTTCATAATGATCAGAGATTAAGAAGACCTTCAAATAAGGCAAAGTTACTATATAGGATTGTACCTTATTGCATTTGGATTCTTTTTTCTATTTAGATTAGGACTTTTAATTTAATTAGTACTTTACTAGGAATTCTAATGTTAGGAGAATTATATTAATTACTTAAGTTTGAATTAGAAATCATTTACTATAAAGGATTTTGATTTTAATTAGGAATCCTAGTTTATTTTAAGGTCAAGATTATTATTTAGATTTTATAGAACACCAGAGAGTTTTTTTCTAAATTTCTCTACAGCTTAGGTTAGTAATCTTAGAGCTTAAGAACCATAGTTTTTACTCACTCTATACGCCAGGTCACATATCAATATTTCAAACAAGCAAAACCACAAAAGAACAATACACAACATGCCACTAATAAAATGTTTAACAAAGCAGAGAATCAAACCCCTTAAGATCTATAACAAGTCCTTCAATAGATTATTGAATGAGTTACAAATTCCTTGTATAAATGCATTTTCAAAATATTTAATTATGTTATTGAACTCACTATTATATTAGTTGTGTAAAACAAGAAAAGGCTTGTTACATCTTTATACGCCAAAAAAAAGGGAGATGAAAAGGCACCTGTCATCAGCCTCAATGCGTATGGACGGCCCAGTGTACTTCACCCGATCCCCTAGTAAAAGATGAACAAAGCAAGATAAATGGATGAACAGAGAAAACCAAAAACAATGCCAAACTTCTTTTGAAAAAAAAATCCAATAAAGTGAAACGACTAAAATCAATACTAACAAAAATATACTGTGAATATTGATATTTGAATTTGTTCAAATAGAAGATGAAACAATCAGAATTGAACTACCATCGCAACATAAAAGAATCCAAGAACAGTCATGCAAACATCTTCACCTAAAAAACATGCAACAGTTACTACTATTAGAAACATTGCCACCACAAACCAAACTGTAATGACTGCCTTAAGCTAACAATGGACACAAAGTTTATTGGAGAATCATCTTTGCACTCACTTGTTTCAAAAACAGAAACTAGAGAAAGAATACATTAACAGTCAAGGAAAAAAACATATTACAGAGCATAGTTCTAAAATGGCAAAAAAATAAAAGCACAGTGCAAGGCTAGCTGGAAATAGTTGCCTTTGTTAAGTGGCCTTTTGGGGATCTCAGAAGTGCCTGCGGACTCATTCTTTGAGGACTCAGAGGAACTGTCACATTCTCCAGAAACTCTCTGCCACAAAATGAATACACAATAAGAAATCCTATCATGTCCTTACTGAAAAAAATTGTTTCTATTGGCCAGAAACTAGAGAATGTTTACAGTTTTTCACAGTTGTCAAGCCCACAATACAGAAAATAAAAATCCTAATTATGAAAAATTTGAAAGCAATAAATTATAATTATGAAAAGTTCAACAGCAGCCATAAATTCATAAAGATCGGCTGCAAAAAGAATCAGAAATAAATAGGCCTTTTTGTGTATTAAAAAAATCAAAAGCCTTTTTTTCTGACATCATCATCAGAAGTCTCTTCCCTTCAAACACTTATGTCTCGTCTGTATCAAACAACTGGAGCTGCTTTCCAAGTCACTGTGTTATCCCCAATTCCAGACCTACTGTTGCTGAGATCAAGCTAGCATCTCACATAAAATGCATTCCTAATTCCCTCCTAACCATTCCTCCAATTTGCACCGGAAGAGAAGCAGTAAAGTACCTTCTATCAGACAGCTGATACTTTAGAGAACATACCTTCTCAAATTCTTCAAGACTACAGGGAAGAAGCTTCTTCAAGGCTGCCTCAGCATTTGCCTCCAAGTCAACTGCATCGTCATCACTACAATCTGATTTTGCCTCTGCACTGCTTGTCCATTCCTCTTCATTGACTGCATCATTGTCATCCTCAACTTCTGACTCTGAGCAACTCTCCTCTCCTGCGCTATCATCTGATTCAATCTCATCATCACCAAAATCCTGGTACAAGATCAAATAATGATCATCAAAACTCAGTTTGGATATCAGAAATACAGAAATATCACCGCAAAAGGATATATTAATCTTACATAAGGAGCAAGAACGCTGCTATCAAGCACCAACAGGGGAACTTGTAAATCCCGTGCAAGTGCTTTAACTGTTCTTTCCCGATAAAGCTCAGTTCCTGTAGATTGCATCATCACATGGCTAATCAATTCAAAAGCTCAGTTTTTGTTTTTACACCAATAGGACTCAATAAAACAAACGGTTAGTAATAAACCTGGAACACTCTGCAGCATAATTCTCCCACTTGAAGATGTCAGACGGGCCCCATAGGAAGTGGTGCATTTTTTATGTTTCAAATGGGAAGTAACACATTCCACCAGAGTATTTTTGGTGTGCTCACTGGCAGAGAACAGAAATCATTTATTTCCTTCCCAAACTGATTGATTTAGTGATAGCAAAATCCAATGACTTTAAGATAAAAGAAGACATTGATGAGAAATAACAGAGACGAGTCGGAGTAATTACTTGATGTAGTACGGAAAATTATCCCAAGAAACATGTAACTTCTCCCATGGAACAATTCTCCTCAAGAATTCATTTTTAAACTTTTCTCGTCTAGTCAAAAATGGAGATTCCTTCCTTTTACTTTCTATAGCAAGCTTCTCATTATGAAGCCACTCCTTTTGATCTTGTTCCCCTAATTGAGCGTGTGCATCGCCATGCTTCGCATCTTCACCAACTCTTTCTGGCTGAGTCTTCTCATTATCAAAGCTAGCCCCATCTTTCACCGGGCCATGTTTATCCTCACTTGTATTCCTTCCATTGGCTCCCGAACTACATGTGCGGAATTGAATATTCGTCCAACACATATTAGACCTTATATGTAAACCACTATCACTATTTCCAAAGGCAGTACTCCTTGATGAAATTGAATGTAATAGCTGTCTTTTAATGAAACTAACATGTGAAAAGTGGTCCCTCACTACTGTTGTACAACTCAGAGGCCGATCCTGGCAGGTTGGCCTAATGAAATGCTTTGATGGGTGAAAGAAAGAACACCATCTCTGATTCCTACACTTAAATATTCCAGTATACATTGCAGCTCCTTGCTCCTACTAACTCCTACAGTGCTGCAAAAAAACGAGGAGACTTGGTTCACATTAAATCATAAACTGTACTAAAACAAGAATTTGATTATAAAATCTAAGATGAACCCATTGCCACTCCCTAAATATTCAACCAAAAAAGGGGCAGACAACAAGCCCCCAAAAAATTGTAAAGCAGCAATGTATAAACATAAATGGCAAAGAACTATCGACATACGATTAGCAATTTTGCCCTTAAAAAACTATTCCTTTAGCTATTCCAATTATTCCAGATGAACAAAGAAAATGATAAATGAGCATTCAAAGTCCCAATTTTTCGCTTTCTAATATTTTGAGCAATCAAAAACACTAACAAAAAAGAACTAGATTATAAAAACATAAGATGAACCCATTACCCTTATAAATTCAAGTAAAAAAGGCAGTCAACAAACCCTCCAAGAATTTCTAATGCAGCACTACACGCACATGAACAAAAAGAATACTTACCAGCTGCTCCAAAAAATCTTGATAAAGATTAATAACCTTAGTGAATTAGAAACTTCAAAACCTAGTTAAAAAAGTGAAGTGCCCATATTACTTGCATACAAACAAGCTCTCTCTTTCTCTTCTTTTCTTTTTCTTTCTTTCGTTGTTGACAGAGAGAAGTAAAAGTGGAAGCGAGAGGAAATGCGAAAGTGTTGCTAATAAAAGGGAGAGATAAGATCTGGGGTCGAGATAGAGAGAAGGGGGGCAGACAAGGATATGGGGGTGAGAGCGTTCGTTGTGGTCGCAAGTTTTATGTTGCAGGCAACATCTGTTGATGTAGGTTTCAAGGTTTTCTTTTTCTCTTCTGCTTTGTTTTAGAGCTGCTAGAACCGTGCTTTTAATTTTTTAAAAA
>Ga0307515_10019084_pt1 | contig 12369 bp, 8 predicted proteins | sample 17_EM_MG_FD_194513 | JGI IMG/M metagenome (GOLD analysis project Ga0307515, IMG submission 194513) | Populus trichocarpa ectomycorrhiza microbial communities from riparian zone in the Pacific Northwest, United States - 17_EM | ecosystem: Host-associated > Plants > Roots > Unclassified | place...
GTCCCTCTCCTGATATTGTACATAGATGGACCTCGCCGTGTCCTTTACAACTCCCCATTCCCGGTGCTATGTCCCCGGTGTTCGCACCTAGTAACACCGATATATTTGCATTGGCATACTGCATGCTTGCATACAACGTTTGCTATCTCGCGTTTACACAAACCGTAATAGTCCCGCTGCACCAATCTGGGGAAATTCTTTCCAACCTCTGGACTGCCTGTTCGAGTTCCAACATTGGACGGTTCTCCCATCAAACGTCTTCTTCCGCGGTTGACGCCGCCCGCGTTACCTCGATTCATCCATCACCCATTCCGATGCCCTTAGGCGTGACAGGAGGCACAGCAGGAGTAGCTCACCCACCCCATCATGGCAGAATGCTCGCTAGCCCCACCACAAGTGCGTTTCCTCTCGACTTCGATACAATGGTGGAGCACTTGACTGGAAAGAAGCTGCGGCCACCACCAGAACGGACAAACCGAAAATCGGGGCTGTCTATCTTGCTAGAAGGTGAACATGGGGAAGAATGGGCGATGGTGGAAAAGGACGATGAGGAAGACTTTGCTTTGACATAGATTACCAGATACTGGAAAACCTTGATTAGGATCATCACTGTATTTTTATCAGCTTACATACGTAGACTTGTTGTACATTACATCTCATCTATTTTCTGATTTCTTGATTAGAATATAATATCTCGGTTCAATTGACATCACTCAGTCAAACACAAGTGTCGGAACGAAATAACGCAGTTGAAAAAGTTAGTGTTCAGGGGACACTAATGTGCTCTGCTCCCAGGGGTGTCGCATCACTCCTCCATACGCATTCCGTGTGCTGACGGAACGGTCTCTGGAAGCGAGGGCGATATGTATCACGAGACCGTAACTATTCTTGCACTTGTATCCCAGTAGACACCAGAAATATAGGAAGCACATTATACCAACCTCGAACGCTAGGGTTAGGGGTAGAGATACAAAACCCTGCATGCTACCTTCATAACAACCGCAGTGCCATTGTCTCCAGAAGAGTCGCCGCTGATCTGAGAACGATGAAGAGGATTTAACTATCCAACCAAATAAATAGTCGTACGATTCAAGTTACCAGAGAGATCTGAGCTACGTTCACCTCTGGAATACGAGGCTGGCTTACGAAACATTTGCAGGATAGTCGTCCTTGAAAGTATCACGGCACCTGTACCTTGTAGCGTGCCATAAGTCCCATTAGCCAGATATCAGACCCAAAAATATAGGCTGGTTCCGGCAATGAGAGCAACCCGGGGACACAACACTCCACTCACTCACCATTGCTTCTAGAACAGCAATAGGAGTTAGCCTTTCAACGATGTGGGCAAGCCGTGGAACTGTCCGACTATGTTGGGTGTGCTTGCAGTGAGAAAATGCATTCTCAACAAAGTTTCAATCCGGCAACTCAGCTATGAATGACGTTCAGCTTCTTTCTCATTCGCGACGTGAATTGCTTACTGATTGGTAGGCGACTGTCTCGCATCGCACACCGCTGTAGCTAACCCATGGATACCCATTCACACGACGGTATCTGACCCAAGCTATGATATTGCTTTTATATGGTGGGTTCCTTGTCCGAGGTCCGATCCTTTGGCAACATTTCTAACGCTGAGCCAATCGAGAAGCTCGAGGTGCCACTTCTTGGGAATAGAGTCTACTCAGACCTACTTGCACACAGCAAAGATGGAGCACCATTAATTGAAGGAAGATACTGAAGGGTAGTCGGGACAAGTTGGCTTGCATTGTGTGGCAAACGCGATTCACAAGATGCAGGAATGAACTAAGATTCCTTTGGAAGGGCAAACCAATATCAATGTGGCTGTATGGACCCAGGGAATGGCGGAGACTCACGCCCGCGGTTCAATAATCATCTCCTTCTCCGCCCTCTTTGCTAAAGCCATATTTCTCAAATAGGACTTTGGTCTTCTCAGACTCGCGCTTCTTCCTTGATTCTACTTCCTGCTTGGCCGGGGCCTGCAGCTCCGTAAGGGGAACGGCTTGCAGAGGGACCTCATCCTCCACATCAAGGTCCTGCACGGCCGTGTTAACGTAAATAAGTGTAGACAGCACGGTACTTTGAAATACACGATGAACGTACTATCTCGCCCATTAACACAACATTTTCACCTCTAATAACCATTACGCCAACCGACTTATCAGCATAATAACGTCCCAGATGTGTCCGTTCAACAGTCATATCGATGACAAGGTTCGCTAACCTAGGGTTGAGTCGCGATCCGTCCGATCCACACAACGCCGCGCATACCGAACTGGTCATACGAACGTAACACACCAATGAGCTTCCTTCCATCTCTAAGTATGACTAAAATCTTTTCTACATTTGTCGGAGCCGCAGTCGTTTTATAAAAATTCAGTGTCGGCGGGCGGCCAAGAGCTCACTGTACGCACTGTCGACGCAATCGACAAGCGCTCCAGATGTTGTGAATGGAATCAAGGAATCCATTCAAGTGCCCAGTCGAAATTTCTCGAAGGCGAGTGGTATTGAAGGCAAGTCCAGGTTGCGAAATGCATCTTGAATCCCACGTCGCCCGCTGGTTTGCGGTGTTCACCTCTAAATATGGCAAATAGCCACTGGGGTCATACCTTTGGACCTATGCACAATGGGCAATCGTCACAAACTCCACAACAACCGAACTTAGCCTGGAATCCACTCACCACTTCACTTCCCCGGGCCAGCTACACGAACTCGAACTACTATGCCTCTCTACAGTCTACGTATAGTGGAGAGGGTCCCTCGATATCAAGTCAACAGCAACGGAGTGCACCAATACCCAACATGCAAATTTCCTCGGACTATCCTCATCCGTATTCGACCCCTCAACCCCCTCCTCCGAGTCGTTCAACTCGTCAGGGACCAGGTGGTCCATATCGGTGTGCGCACCCTGGATGTCCTTGGTCAGGTCCTACTCCAAAGGCTGTAGAAATCCATAAAATGGATCGCCATCTCATCTTTCCACCTGGTTGGAAGCCCCGTAAAGGCCCTCCTGATGGTGAGGGAGGGTACGCCTATTGCCCCCTTCCTCCTTCCCTATTGATTTTAGCTCCTTAGCCCTAATATGCCAATCCCTGGTACTGGAATCACCTTGAATACTCCTGAAGCGATAGATGCCTGGATAGCCGAACGCAGGAAGAAGTGGCCTAGTGCCGCAAGAGTCGAGGAAAAGTTGAAAAGTCGAGCAGAGGCGATTGAGCGAGGAGAGTTGGTTCCTGAGAACGGGAGAAAACGCAAAAGAAACGACGAAGGCACAAATTCCCAGCGACAACGCTATCAGCGTTGGGGTACGACCTATGATGTCGCTCGAGGTTCACTCTCTCGTGGTTATGGGCGAGGAAGAGGGAGAGGGAGAGGGAGAGGGAGAGGAATTATTACACAATCCGTGTCGATGCCTGGGCCCACTCTCACTTCTGAATCTCGTTCTGCTCTCCCTTCATCACAACCTTTGATGGATCCCAGCTCGGCTTCGGACACAGAGAGTTCAAATTCGAACATGGATCCAATCAAGGATGCTGTCTCTTCAAAACCACCCATCTCAGAATATGTGCAATTAGTGTCACGTAATGATTCTGATGCCACCGTGGAAGAGCTAGACGTGAGTGACATTCTCAAGTAATGGCGTTGGATGAGAGATGTGATATGCGGAGATCCAGAAAAAACCCGAGGTTTCCCAGCCTCCCTCATGGCCTCTCACCCTGTCTCGCAAGGCACCTCGACAGCCGCGAACAATTCAACACCCATTTGCCCAACGAACCCCCCTTCTCAAGCAGGTAATATGGTATCAAGCATTGTGATTTGTCGCGGTCTGCTGACTGATTCCTGTTAGCTGCTTCTCCCTGAAGTTCGCCACACGGTTTCAAACCTATCACAGGCTATTCGATTCCTCGTGGACAACGAATTCCTGGAAAACGTGGAGCTAAAGCCGGGCGCTGCGGGCAATCCGCTGATTGAAGAAGTGGAAGTGGAAGCAACAGCGGATAGTGCGAAAAACTCCACTTCGCTCTCAGGCTTTGTAGTGGATAAGTAAAAATGAAGAAAATTAGCGGTATCACTCATCCACTATTCACATTATCTATTGTCTCTTGGTCAACACCAAGTGTATTGTTCTTTCCAAAATCTTCGAAGCGGACACCTTTCTCGGCACCCCAAGTGTTCAAGGTTGTTGAGCATCTTCCCACATACCAGCAAATGCTAAAACCCTGTCTTTGCTTTGGTGCGTCATCGTACAATCCGAGTACCTGTTAGCTGCCAAAACTTCGTAGTTTTTACGAGCCAGACTGCATTAATAGAGTTCAGTTGGAAGTTGTCGATTCGAATCCTAGATAGCGGGTGGTGCCGTAGAAATATTGTGGATAGCACACCGAGAGCGTGTCGATGAGGAAATGGCTGGTTCTTTTCGTTTCACGGCCCAATACTGTTGAGCTGGAGCTAGGGCCTTGGACCAATCCTTCTCCAAGCCTGGATCCAACAACGGACCAACACTAGACGCCATATTTCTTGACGATGTTCCAAATGGTATAGTTGTAGAAGCAGACACAACGGGCGGAGGTAGTTATTCCAGGGGTGTGGGAATAAGTACGGAATAAGTATGGATTATGTAACAGTGGACATCATTTATTCACAGGCTATTCCTGATTTATTTACCCCTGGAATAACTACCTCCGCCCGTTGTGAGAAGCATGGCATTATTAGACTCGTACCCACGGAGTACTCAAAAGCAAGCGACTAAATCGCACCCATTATCCAGATTTGAATTTGCCCTAGGATTATATAAATATTCTCAAAGAGGTAGGCTCCTTATCAACGCAAGGCTGTTCCTAGATGTGGAACGAGTGCGCAGTGATAATCGCTGAATGCAAGTCAGATGTGGTCAGGCCTAACAAGCATGTCAATAAAACAACTACTAGCGAGGACATACAGCAGTACACTAAATAGGGAAACATTAAACTCTGACATCGCTGAAATGCGCAGCCACTTATTGTGCAAAGTCATGGGAACGAACCTCGTGTTCTGGCGGAGCAGAAAGTAAATTTGGAAGATTGGAGAACACGTTTAGCGCTACATCTTGTTGAGTAGTGATCACCACCGGATGCGACAGATATCTAGTCGACGTCTATGCAGTTGGGGTTGAAGGCATCTTGACACTCACTGCAAATAGAGGGCCGCAGGCCCATGTTGTTTTGGTGCCCACCAGCGGTTTATGCCACAAAAGTCGAGCAAAACCGGCCGGGCCACGGGACAAAGCACGCCCGGGTTAGGCACCCGGTTTTGGTCAGCAAAACGGCCAAAACGTCACATAAACGAGATGGGCTATTGTCTTGCACAGCGTAAAAAACAGCACGGGGTATATGTTGTGCCCGGGCCAGTGCACGTCCAGTGCAGTACGTACGATTCTCTATATCCCATCACTCAAGCAGCACCACTTTGAGCTTTAACGCCATGGAATGTGATTTCTCTCGTAAAGGAGGTGAATGTTGATTCGCTTCAACACCTCCACATTTTTCAAGCTTCTTTAAACTAATACGCGCGCGCCACCAGCAATCGCAGACATACGTGTATCTACAAATAAGAGCGGAAAGGTGATCCATCCTTGGATCGTTGGGGATACATGAACTGGGTGTGTCCGGACGATTCTCGCCACTCGCGAGGTGTTCCGCAAATGGTGGATCCAAAATATTTATTCCTCCTTTGTAGCATCCAAGAAACCCATATAGACATGGAAGCATAAACTGTACCGCCTCTCCCAATCAAGTAACTGTTATCACCCGAAACGCTTTCTCCGTGCAATCCCAATAGCACCCTAATATTAGCCTGCATAGATCTTCGGGCCCTCATCTCGCTCCCTACCACAATCCACATTACAAGTCTCATACTCGAGACATCCTGGCTCCATTCCCGTGATATGGCAGGCATAGCAGCTGCGGAATACACCCTCAGCCTCACAGGGACGCATCGGCCAAGCGTTCCCTTCACGGACCGGAGGCCGGTCTATCACATTGAGGATCCTCGCATTGATGGCATCCACCAGCCACTCGATAATAGTCGTGTGGAGTGGTTGGTAAAATCCAAGCTCCTCGATGCATTTTGTTTCCCTACAGAGGATAGCTTCCTGATTGCGCTTTCGAAGTTGGCACAGAAAACGCGGCCAATTCGAGGGACACTGAGCTACAGTAACGGAACTGAGTCGAGGGCAGGTATCAATGTTTTGTTCCAGCAACTCGAACAGCGTGTCAGCCGGGGATTGCTCGGACAGTGTGTATAGACGTTGGGACAGGACGATTCGTTGTAGAGACATCAATGCCTGAAATTTTGTGAGGCTTGGTGTGCCATATGGGTTAATCCACTCTGTCACCAATTTCTCATTCCAGATTGCCGGAAATGACCAAACCTGGCCATGTGATGGGCCTGACATGGCCCCAAGGCCGGCGTTGAGAGTAAAGAATAATGGCTCTGGTTTGGCGAGATATAGGTGCAATGGTCTAGATGGTGAAAAAATATTGAGAGACTGGGTCTGAGGCAAATGAAAAACAAGGATATGATCGCCTTGTTTGTCACGAGGTATCTCAATCCTGAGAGATATGTGATCCAATAGATTGCCCGTGATTTCGCCCCAATCATGCTTGTGCAGCGTTCCTAGGCCATCCTGAACCTGGACTCGGAGAATTCGGAGTTGAGGCACCTGGATATGATCCATGACGAAGAGGTGATCAGGGCTGTCAGCAATAATCTCAATTGAGACTAGGCTGGGCAGTGTGATTGAAGGCAATGAATGAGACATAGAGAAACCATGGAAGCGGAGTTTCTGTAAATGTTTTGGGAAGATGTGAAGAACTTGAGATGTCGTCAGTTCTGTAAGTTGTGGTAGCCCCCACACCAAAATCTCTTCTACCACATTTTCAATAAGTCTGGATGTCTCCTGATGCATTCGATGCATGGTAACCTTCAGCGAGCTCTGCTGGACGTGTGTTAGAGATTTCGGGAGGTTAAGCCACTTTTGCCAGTGGGTGTATATGGACACCATAAAACGCAGGTGTTTCTGTTGCTGCTTCTGTTGCCGCTGGCGCCGCTGTTCCCGCTCCAACTCCCGCTCCAACTCCGGCTCCAACTCCTCCTCCAACTTCTGCTTCAGCTCCTGCATCAGCTCCAGCATCAGCTCCAGCATCAGCCCCCCCTTATTCAACTGCTCATCCAACTGCTCCTGTTGCTGCTCATCTGACTGCTCATCCAACTGCTCATCCAACTGCAGCTCCTGCTGCAGCTCCCGCTTCAGCTCCTGCATCAGCTCCCGCTTCAGCTCCCGCTTCAGCTCCCGCTCCAGCTCCCGATCCAGCCCCAGCCCCAGCCTTGCCCGCTGCCTTGCCCGCTGCTCCGCCTGCAGCTCCGCCCGCAGCTCCGCCTGCTGCTCCGCCTGCTGCCCCGCCTGCTGCGTATACTGCTGCGTATACTGCTGCTTATACTGGTGCTTATACTGCTCCTGCTGCTCCTGCTGCTCCTGCCACTGCCACTGCTGCCACTGCTGCCACTGCTTCAACCACTGCTCCAACCACTGCTCCAACCACTGCTCCAACCACTGCTCCATCCGCCGTTCCAGCCGCCGTTCCAGCTGCCGTTGCTCCAGCCGCTTCAGCTCATGCTTCAGCTCCTCCAGCTGCTTCCGCTCCCACTGTTCCTGCAGGGCCATTTCCTGCAGCCCCTGCAGCCCGTAAAGCCTGTGAAGCCTGTGAAACTCCTCCTGCTGCTGCTGCTGCTGCTGCCGGGTTTGAAGCCACTTCGCCAATACCGGGTCAACCTCGGTCACTACGTGAATTGCTAGATCGATTTGCAGTTCTTCTAGCGCATCAACTCTATCAAATTCCATCCAGGATGTAGGATCTTCTAGCGATTTCTCCACATCGAGTTCGAGCGTATACCGGAGGTCCAGGAGCTTTAAGCTTCGACAAATCATATTGATTGGTGTGTCGACTTGAAGATGCGATGCGAGGTCCATCTGAACTCTAAGCACCTCAAGCTTTGGGAGTTCTAATCTATGTTTGTGCGCTGGAGGTAGGACCATATCGAGGCTAATCCTCACTGAAAGAAACGAGAGAGATTGAAAATGTGAGAGCGTCACAAGCCCGGACAGGGGAAATAGCCCACCCATCCATAAACTTTGGATGGAAGTCGGAAAGGAGTAGTGATTCACATACTGCTGTGGTTGCGTGGCCGACTGCACTTCCAGCTTGTACCATCGGCAAACATGCTCCAGTTGATCGTGTAATGCGCGGAGATAAACCCGAAATCTTGCGAGAGTATAGCGAGAGACATTTTGGGGATATACCAGAGCACCAATGCGGTCTCCCACTCGCAGTAAGCCCACCAATATGGTGTCGCACAAGGTCGCGCTTCCATGAAGGACGATGAACAATTTCCTATTGCGTGACAAGTGGAGGAAGAGTTGTAGGTACTCCAGAACATCCTCGTCGTCGGTGTCGATGAGCACGTACGACCAGAGCTGCGGGGACGACGTGATGAACCGGCTCCATCGCTGACTGACATTCACGAGCATAAGAGGATCACCCATATGGTTCCTTGGAATGATTTCTGTCCCCCACGCCCTGCTCTCCGTAATGTCCCATAAGCTGACGACATATAGGAGGACCTCGTGCATCACGTCGTTACCTAAATAGAGTAGCGGATCGAATCGACGTTTGAGTTTGCGCCGAAGATCCCATATATTGTCGATGAGATCGTTGAGACTGGGGGGCTCCGTGAATGTACCGGGTGGTGGATGGTGTGGGAAGGCATTATCCTGGAAGGGAATTGGGACCTGTTTGCCAGCAATGATTGACACTCTTACTTCATATACTTCCATGCATGCAGCATCTGCGCTTGATAACGCTGGATTTGTCGTCAGGAGTTGCTTCAAGTCCGCGAGCCGTTTTTCGAGCCTCAGTTGAATATTTATCGACACTTCTCCGACTTGGTCAATTGGACGATGGGCGTTGCGATGATCATCAGCCATGTTGTCAAGGCAATGAAGATTCTAACGTGAAACGAGTCGTAAATTGATGGGCAGATGGTGGGTGTAGAATTTGTATCGACGGTTGGACTGGCAGTTGGGGAGGGTTGAGGCGTCAGTAGATCGAAGTCGATCTGGTACTTCTACAGCGAGGTACACCTCGTCGTTTCGAAGTCAGGTCCAAGGCGCCCAATCGTTATCTGGCAATGCAGCCGTCATTTGAGGGAAAACCTAATCACTACCAAAAGAAGGCTTTGGACTGTTATTCTCAAAGCAGATGATAGAGGTTCTGACCTATGCATTATTCAATAACCAAACGCCGTGAGCTTGTTCCATACCCCCTCCCTCTGCGCTCTCATTCGATGCATTTGAGGATCTGATCATAGTCAATGTGTCATAATCATAGTACTGGGTCCTCATTATATTTGGGCTCCCGCACTAGTCCCTCCCACGCACCTAAGCGCTGCACGCATTCAAATATTTACTCATCAATCACACCATGCCGCCATTACATCTCAATACTATTTACTGAACTCCTCTGATGTCATTTCATCTACCAGCGGTGCCCAAAAGAACCCTGCACATGCCCTGTGTGCATCGCGAAGGACACAAATGGAATATTACAAGACGCACAAACCATCTTCAATCACATTCAAGGTGATATACGCACAGGGAAGTACAGAGTAAATCCTAAGGCCATGTCCGCCCCTGCACCTTGCTGCTGGCAAGTGACGCACACCAGTTCAAGGAACAGGCAGATCGATTTAGCACCAGAGAATCGGTACACCCGATTCTCTCACTGGTCCCTGTAGGTCAGGGGATCTGGGGGGGTCGTATACCAGGGTCGAGTGACCACCTGTTCCAGGACCCAGTTTTACGATCCCGAGGGCGGAGAATCGGTAACCGTTCTGGAGACCTGGTAAACACAGGTCCCTGAGCCAGGCCCACCGGTCAAAGAAGTGTGAATCGGTGAAGACTGTGTTGAATTGACTGAAACGGTGTTTACTAGCCAAAAACCCAGTGGTCCCAATCGCTTACCGTCATGACGCTGGCGACGCGCGATTATATGAGACATTGCAAGGACAATCAGTCCCATACTCACCTTCATCAGAGGGAGTCACCTTAATGTACAGTATAGAGTTGGAAGTCGAACATCCTGTCCCAAGCAACTGTAAATAAATCCCTTTGGTGTATAATCAGAAGGACGGATGGACGGGAACCGATTCAAATTGCTCCACATGACGACGTCTTTCCTAATACACTGATTAAGCAATCGTATTTGGTAATTTTGACCGTCCTCACGGGGTCGTTCGCTCCGGCGACGCAGTGCTAGTCGAATTGGGCATGCGTCCAAAATCGGGTCCGCCAGAAATGCCAGTGCTTGGGATGGACGCGGCTGAGAAAGAACGGTTGCATTGGGTGGCGGCGGCGCATTGGAGACATTGAGCAGCTGGAAGCGGGAGGAGTTTGCATTCTGCGAGTAGCTTGTATTCGCAATAGGGCCGTTCGATGTCTGCACATGTAGTAGGGGAATGGTTGGGAGCGCGATCGAAACTGAGAATGGGAGCGAACACAGGCGTGAAGTAGACGGGCAAGAGTTTTCGAAGAATGCGAGAAAGCGTGTTCGAAGTGCAACTGCCCACAATCAGGAAGAGACTCGAGAAACCAGCATGTACAAAACCACACATATCATTAATATCTTGTTATTCACATCATGTCATCATCACAAGGCGCAACTTAACACGCGGTCTCCAATACTCGTGATGTTTCGTCGTGTAGGAAACCGGAATCCACAGGTAAGAGCCTATAGCGCCTGTCCAATCATTTCCTCCCGTAAATTTATCGGAAATTGTTCGGCGGCCCGCCCGGTCTCACCACGGAGTGTTTCAGGGGTGGGAAAGTGTCAGAGAGTGTATCCTAGCAGCAAATTCCGGCCGGAATTGTTGTGTCGGTGTCGGAAAACAAGTGGAATCAGGGTCAGTGGAAATAGAAAGAGGCGCCAACCGCCCAGAATTCGGCCTCAATTCCTGCATTTAAGGAGCATTGCTCACAACATTACTTTACATTACACCACACCACATTACACTACACTCACACCCATCCAACATCCACTGTACTACTCATGGGCTCCGCTTCCTCGAAACAAGATGGCCACTCAACACGAAAGCTCATCATCGCTCTCGCCAGCAAGCGCAAACAACGCAAGCGCCAGCAGCCTACATCCAAGAGTCTTGTCCAGGAAGTGCTACCCATCGCTGGCATGTCCAGCTTACCGTCAGAAATCGTCGAGATGATCCTGACGTATGTCTGGCATGGCCCCGGGTTTACCGCCTTACCCGGGAACGGAAAATTCCAACCCACATACCACGACCCTACACCGATCGACGTACCCCAATATATGAACCAAGAGACCTATAGCGCGCTTCACACGACTGCAGGCAGCATGCACCCTGATATCGGGCTGTACCCACGCTTAGAAAACTACCGACGACTGTCTCTAGTGCACCCCTCATGGCATATTGCTGTGCAACGAATCGCTCTCACCTATGTATCCCTGACGGACCTCGGCGCAATTGAGCGATATAGCAAAGTGATCAACTGGAAGGGCAGCGCTGCGGCTTATGATCAGCCACCTCAGCTGCTGCTCACCCCGTCCCAACAAAGAAGTCGTCTCCTCTGCCGGACTCTTCATGCCCACTTCGCGACTGGCAACCTAACGCGAGTCCCAAGTTGGCCCGTAGTAGCTCAGCTTCTGCCCAACCTCCCGTCCCTCACACACTTGATCATCACCGCGGCCGAAGCACACCCTGCGCTTGGTGGCCTGCTCGACTCCCTGCCATCCACCGTCCGCGAGCTCGACATCCACATCTCCAGTGTGTACAAGTACAAGATGCCCTTGAAGGAAATCCGCCTTGATGCCGTCAAAAATGTCACGCACCTCCTTCTCAGCGCGTACGACGTTAAATTCCTTCAAAAAGCACTCGAGCCGTTCACCCCTCCAGTTCTTCCTCGATCGGCTGTGGCTCCTCAAGCAACACTCTCCACCTCCGGTTCCACCACCCCACTGCCCGCTGTAGAACAGCTCCCGGCACTCATCCACCCACACGCGTCCTTGTCCACCCTCTCACTGGTCGGTCCACACCGCCTCACGGATGCCTGGTTCGAAGCTACCTCGCACTTGACCAGCATCACGACGTTGAAGCTCTATGAGCTACATGCCCCTGGTCGGGAAACCCCTACCTCTGATGCATGGGCACTCGGAGATGCACTCAACCATGCACCCTGGTTACCGAAACTCGAATGGGTTTATGTCCAACGGGGCTTGGCAAGTGGGT
>Ga0307515_10019085_pt1 | contig 12369 bp, 15 predicted proteins | sample 17_EM_MG_FD_194513 | JGI IMG/M metagenome (GOLD analysis project Ga0307515, IMG submission 194513) | Populus trichocarpa ectomycorrhiza microbial communities from riparian zone in the Pacific Northwest, United States - 17_EM | ecosystem: Host-associated > Plants > Roots > Unclassified | place...
CTTGAGCGTGGGCGTGGCGTCGTTCGGCGACGCGGAAGACTTCGATGACGCGATGCTGCGTGCGTCGTGGGCGTTGCACGACGCGCGGCAGGAGGCGATCGGACGCGTGCGCGCGATGTGGTGACGCCGCGCGCGGGTGGCAGGTTTACTGCTTGTGTTCCACACCCACCATCCAGCCCACACCGAACTGGTCGGTCAGCATGCCGAAGCAGGGCGACCAGAAAGTCTTGCCGGGCGGCATTTCGACCTTGCCGCCTTGCGCCAGTGCATCAAAGGTCTTGCGCACTTCGGCTTCGGTGGCGTAGTTGAGCGACAGCGAGAAGCCTTTGAATGGCTTGTCGCTGGAAGGCGGCGCGTCGGACGCCATCAGCACCGTGTCGCCGATGCGGAAGCTCGAGTGCATGATCGCGTCGCCCGGCATTGGCGGGCAGTCCGCCGGCGGCGGCTCGGGGCTTTCCGACATGCGCATCATGAAGTCGACGCTGGCACCCAGCGTCTTCTTGTAGAACTCGATCGCCTGCTCGGCGCGGCCGTCGAAGAAGAGGTAGACATTCACGCTCATGGGTCTCTCCTGAGAGATGGACGAAGCCGTCCACCATACGCGCCTGACCGCCGGCCGCCAAGCCTTCGCGGGGCGAACTACGAATTCGCGCGACGAAGCCTCGCTGGCGTGGTCTGAATCAGGGCACCTCGTGCCCGGTCGACGCGCCCCAGATGCGGTACCAATCGTCCGCGCTCAGCTTCACGTTCAACGCAGCAACAGCCTCGTCCGACGCGCTGAGACGCCGCGAGCCGATCACTGGGATCGGCTGGCAGGGCAGGCGCAGCAGCCAGGCGATCGCCAGTGTCGTGGTCGACACACCCAGGCGCGCGCCGATCTCGCCCATCACCCAGCGCACGCGGTGCGCGGCTTCGGTGTCAGCGCTGAAGAGCTGACCACCGGCCAGCGGCGACCAGATCATCGGCCGCGCGCGCAGGCGCTGTGCCTGGTCGAAGGTGCCGTCGTGGATCGGCGTCAGCTGCAACGGCGAACACTCGACCTGGTTGGTTTCAAGGCGGATGCGGCTGTTCAGCAGCTCGTACTGCTGCACCGTGAAATTCGAGACACCGAAGTGCAGCACCTTGCCGTCGCGCTTCAGACGTTCGAACGTGGTGGCCACTTCGTCGGCGTCCATCAGGGCATCGGGCCGGTGGATCAGCAGCAGATCGATGCGGTTGGTGTGCAGCGCGCGCAGGCTGTTCTCGACCGATGCAGTGATGTGCGCCGCCGAGCTGTCGTAGCAATGCGTCTCGTGCGCCGGCCGCGCCGGGCCGGTCAGCTTGATGCCGCACTTGGTGACCAACTGCATCCGATCGCGCAGGCCGGGCGAGTGGGCCAACGCTTCACCGAACAGCGCTTCGACCTGGTAGCCACCGTAGATGTCGGCATGGTCGAAGCTGGTCAGGCCGCGCTCGATGTTGCCTTCGATCCAGCCCACACGCTGGTCGACGTTGAAATCCCATTCGGCCAGGCGCCAGGCGCCGGCGACCAGCGGGGACAGTTTCAAAACAGAGGTGTCGGCCATCACTTTTGCCGGGGTTCGCGCGGAACACGGCCCATCAGGTAGAACTCGTCATTGGGGCGCAGGCCGATCAGGTTGGCCATGCGGTTCGACAGACCGAAGAACGCGGCGATCGCACCGATGTCCCAGGCGTCTTCATCGGTGAAGCCGTGCTCGCGCAACGCTGAGTAGTCGGCCTCTTCGATCTCGTCGGCGTGCAGGCAGACCTTCATTGCGAAGTCGAGCATCGCGCGCTGGCGCGGCGTGATGTCAGCCTTGCGGTGGTTGGTCGCGACCTGGTCGGCGATCAGCGGTTTCTTCTCATAGACCCGCAAGATTGCACCATGCGCGACCACGCAATACAGGCAGCGGTTGGCGCCCGAGGTGGCGACGATGATCATCTCGCGCTCGCCCTTCGTCAGGCCGCCGCCCTCCTTGAGCAACAAGGCATCGTGGTAGGCCAGGAAGGCGCGCATCTCGGCTGGCCGGTGGGCCAGCGCGAGGAAGACGTTGGGCACGAAGCCGGCCTTTTCCTGCACCTCCAGGATGCGCTGGCGCAGGTCTTCGGGCAGCTCGGCGAGGGTCGGGACGGGGAAGCGGCTGATCGGGGGCTGGTTACTCATGGCGACAGACGGAACAGGCGTGGCCGAGGGCGTGATGGTATGCCGCCGGGGTCAGGCCCCTAAAATGCCCCGCGCCAGACTTGACAACAGACGCCGGGGGGAACCTTCGGCCCGAAGCATGACTCGATCAGCCCCTATGTGGTCCCGACGACATTGGATGGGCGCGCTCGGCGCCCTCGGTGGTGCTGCCGCGCTGCCGGCGCAAGCCGAGTTCCGGGTAGAGATCTCCGGCATCGGCGCCACGCAACTGCCGATCACGCTGCTGCGTTTTCGCGGTGAAGATCAGGGCGGCGAGAACCTGATCTCGGCCATCATCAAGGCCGACCTCGAGCGCAGCGGCGCCTTCCGCTTCGTCGATGCGCCCTTGAACATCGACGAAACCGGCGCCCCCGGCTTTGCCGACCTGCGCAGCCGCAACACCGACGCGCTGGTGGCCGGCTCGGTCAGCAAGCTGGTCGATGGCCGCTTCGACGTGCGCTACAAGCTGTGGGACGTGGTCAAGGGCGCCGACCAAGGCGGTCAGAGCCTGGCCGTGCCGGCCGGTGACCTGCGGTTGGCGGCTCACCGCATCGCCGACGCGATCTACGAAAAACTCACTGGCGAAAAGGGCGTCTTCGCGACCCGCATCGCCTTCGTCACCAAGGGCGGTGGTCGCTACACGCTGCGCGTGGCCGATGCCGACGGTGAAGGCGGCCAGGTGCCGCTGACCAGCCCCGACCCGATCATCTCGCCCGCGTGGTCGCCTGATGGCCACGAGCTGGCCTATGTGTCGTTCGAGACGCGCAAGCCGGTGGTCTGGGTGCAGGACATGGCCACGGGCCAGCGCCGCATGGTGGCCAACTTTAAGGGCTCGAACAGCGCGCCGGCCTGGTCACCTGACGGGCGTGAGCTGGCGGCCACGCTGTCGCGCGACGGCGGCTCTCAGCTGTTCCTGATCAACCGCGACGGCTCGAACCCGCGCCGCATCACGCAAAGCCACGCGATTGACACCGAGCCGGTGTTCAGCCCCGATGGCAAGTCGATCTACTTCGTGAGCGATCGCGGCGGCAGCCCGCAGATCTACCGCCAGCCGGTGGGCGGCGGTGGCGCCGAGCGCGTCACCTTCCAGGGCAACTACAACGTCAGCCCTGCCATCAGCCCCGATGGCCGCACAATGGCCTTCGTGCAGCGCCAAGGCAGCGGTGCCTTCAGGGTGATGACGATGGACCTGGCTGGCGGCACGGTCCAGTCGGTCAGTGACACCAACGACGACGAGAGCCCGAGCTTCTCGCCCAACGGCCGCTTCATCATTTATGCGACCCGCGCCTCAGGGCGAGAGCTGTTGATGACCACCACCCTGGATGGCAAGATCAAGACGAGGCTGCTGACCAGTGGCCTCGATATCCGCGAGCCGGTCTGGGGCCCTTACGGCAGATAAGGCGCCCGGGCGCATCGCAAACAATCATGTCAACACGAAGGAGAGAGCCGTGAAGGTCAAGTGGAACGTTGGGGCTGGCGCGATGTCGGCATTGGCACTGGTCTGGCTGGCAGGCTGCAGCTCGACGAAGCTGGATGAGCCGGCACCAGTCGAAAACCGCACCCCGACTGAAGTGGGCGCGAACAACAACACCACCAAACCCGCCGAGAGTGCGGTCAAGACGGTGGATCTGAACGCCAACGCCGTGCCGCCAGCAGGCTTGGGCCGCACGGTGTATTTCGACTTCGACAGCTTCGTCGTCAAGGACGAGTTCCGCCCGATCGTCGAAGGCTATTCGAAGTACCTGGGTGCCAACAAGGCCAAGAAGATGCAGGTCGAAGGCCACACCGACGAGCGCGGCAGCCGCGAATACAACCTGGCGCTGGGCCAGAAGCGCGCCGAAGCGGTGCAGAAGTCGATGCTGTTGGTTGGCGCGGCCGAAGGCCAGCTCGAAGCGGTGAGCTTCGGTGAAGAGCGCCCGGCCGCCCAAGGCAGCGACGAGGCCGCCTGGGCCAAGAACCGCCGCGCCGAGCTGAAGGACCGCTGACCCCATGCTGCTTGCCCGACACATGCTGCGTACCGTCGCGCTCGGCGCGTTGATGGCCGTTTGGCTGCCCGCTCAGGCGGGCATGTTCGACGACGAAGAGGCGCGCAAAGCCATCCTCGACCTGCGCAGCAAGGTGACCCAGGGCGAGCAGCAACGCGGCGAACTGGCGGCCCAGGTGAAGCAACTCACCGAGCAGATCCAGACGCTGCAGCGCAACCTGCTCGACCTGAACAACCAGAACGAGCAGTTGCGCTCTGAAGTGGCGCGCCTGCGCGGGCAGGACGAGCAGATGCTGCGCGACCTGTCCGAGGTGCAGCGGCGCCAGAAGGACATCGCGCAAAACGTCGACGAGCGGGTGCGCAAGCTCGAACCGCAGCAGGTGTCGGTCGACGGCAAGGAGTTCTTCGTCGAGGCCGAAGAGAAGCGAGCCTACGACGACGCGATGGCCGCGATGCGCGGCGGCGAATTCGACAAGGCTGCGCCGGCGCTGGTGACCTTCTTGAAGCGTTACCCGAGCAGCGGCTACGTCGATTCGGCGCGCTACTGGCTGGGCAATGCTCAGTACGGCCAACGCCAGTACAAGGACGCGATCGCGACCTTCCGCGCGTTCGCTACCGCCGCGCCGGACAACCCGCGCACGCCCGAGGCCCTGTTGGCGCTGGCCAACTGCCAGGCCGAGCTGAAGGACAACAAGAGTGCCAAGCGCACGCTTGAAGAGCTGATCAAGCAGTACCCGAAATCGGAAGCCGCGCAAGCCGGCCGCGAGCGCATCGTCACGTTGAAGTGACCGGGTGAACGACAACAGCGCGACCACCGACAGCGCGCCGCCGGACACACCCGATCTGGAGCGCCGCTTCGGCGGCTTGCGGCGGCTGTATGGTCACGCCGCGTACGAGCGCTTGCGTGCACTGCGCATTGCGGTCGTGGGCCTGGGCGGCGTGGGCTCATGGGCGGTCGAGGCGCTCGCGCGTTCGGGTGTGGCCGCGCTGGTCCTGATCGACATGGACCATGTTGCCGAGTCCAACATCAACCGGCAGATCCAGGCCACTGGCGCGACGCTGGGCATGGGCAAGGGGCAAGCGCTGGCCCAGCGCGTGGCCGACATCCACCCCGGCTGCACCGTGCACCTGGTGGACGAGTTCGTCGACGCCACCAACTGGCCCGGCCTCTTGCCTGGCCCGGTCGATGCGTTGATCGATGCCTGTGACCAGGTTCGCGCGAAGGCCGCGATGGCGGCCTGGGCCTTGCAAGAGCGCGTGCCCCTGGTGTGCTGCGGCGCGGCCGGTGGCAAGCGCCACGCGGAGCGTCTGGACATTGCCGATCTGGCGGCGGTGACGCATGACCCGCTGCTTGCGTCACTGCGCCAACGTCTGCGGCGCGAGCATGGCGCCACTAAGGCAGGACAAGGCGCGATCGGCGTGCGTTGCGTGTTCTCGCGCGAGAGCGTGGCGCCACCAGCCGATGCGGCGTGCGACACCGACCGGGGCGATGGCAGTTTGAACTGCCACGGCTACGGATCGGCGGTCACTGTGACCGCAAGTTTTGGCTTTGCCGCAGCGGGCGAGACACTCGCGTTGTGTCTCGCACAACATGCCTCTTTTCAATCAAGAAAAAGTCATGATATGATCTAGGGCTCTGCCGGGGAATAGGGTTGTTAGCTCAGTCGGTAGAGCAGCGGACTTTTAATCCGTTGGTCGCAGGTTCGAATCCTGCACAACCCACCACCTGCCGGAAAGGTCGCTAAGGCCAGATCAGCAGGCGTCGAATGAGATTTCAGGGCTCTTAGCTCAGTTGGTAGAGCAGCGGACTCTTAATCCGTTGGTCGAAGGTTCGAATCCTTCAGGGCCCACCAAATTCGAATGAAGAAGGACTCGCCGCAAGGCCGGTCCTTTTTTCATGGCTGATCGCCGCGCCGGCGATTCCTGGCTTGAGCGACGTCGACACCGGCTGCGGCGTTGTCTGACCGTCGGCAGGTGCCGGCGCCGACACGGGCGAACGAGCCCAACGACTAAGTTCTGATGACTGCTTCACGCGCGCGTCACACCATGGACTGGTCCCACCTCTTTGCGCTCACGTTGTCGCCGCTCGAGTTGATCCTGCGGGGCACGCTGCTCTACTGGTTCTTGTTCCTCGTGTTCCGTTTCGTGCTGCGGCGCGATGCCGGTTCGATGGGCATCACTGATTTCCTGTTCGTGGTGCTGATCGGTGACGCCGCGCAAAACGGCATGATCGGCGAGGGCACCTCGTCGGCCGACTCGATGCTGTTGATCGCCACGCTGGTCGGCTGGAATGTGCTGCTGGACGCGCTAGCGTTTCGCTCACCCGTCTTTGAGCGCTTCGCGATGGGGCAACGCAGGTGTCTGTTCAGGAACGGCCAGTTGCAGCGCCGCCAGATGCGGCGCGAATTCATCACCGCCGAAGAACTGAAAGAGAAGATCCATAAAGAGGGCGTGAAAGACTTCGACGGCGTCGACCAGATCTTCCTCGAGCCGAGCGGTGAGGTCACGGTGATTCCGAAACAGTCGGGCAAGAAGTAGGGCCCGCGTGCGTGCTCAGGCGCCGCGTTTGGCTGTGAGCGTCACCCAGGCTGGCGCATGGTCGCTGGCTTTTTCGACGCCACGCATGGCCCGGTCGACCCCCGCGTCCTTCAGCCGCTTGGCGGCCGTCGGGTTCAATAACAGGTGGTCGATGCGAAGCCCGGCGTTGCGCGGCCAGCGCTGGCGGAAGTAGTCCCAGAAGGTGTACATCGGCTCGCCCGGGTGCTTCTTCGCGATCGCATCGGTCCAGCCTTGCGCCAACAGTTCGCGGTAGGCGGCGCGCGATTCGGGCTGCAGCAGCGCGTCGTCGAGCCACGAGCGCGTGTTGTAGATGTCGGCCACGTGGTCGGTCGGCACGACGTTGTAGTCACCCACCAGCAGCACCGGCTCGGGGTGGTCGACCAGGCTGCTCGCGTGCGCGATCAGGCGCTTGAACCACGCCAGCTTGTAGTCGAACTTGGGGCCGGGTTGCGGGTTGCCGTTGGGCAGGTACAGGCAGCCCACCAAAACTCCATTCGCCGCGGCTTCGAGGTAGCGGCTTTGTGTGTCTTCGGGGTCGCCCGGCAGGCCGCGCCGGGTCTCGATCGGCTGGTTGCCACGGGCCAGGATGGCCACGCCGTTGTACGACTTCTGACCGCTCCAAAGCGCGCCGTAGCCTACCTCTTCAATCGCCGCCTTTGGGAAGGTCGCGTCCGAGGTCTTGATCTCCTGCAGGCAGACGATGTCAGGTTGGGTTTCGTCCAGCCAGCGCAACAGGCCGGGCAGGCGGCCATTGATGCCGTTGACGTTGTAGGTTGCGATCTTCATCAGGGGGGGTCCTCTCGGAGTCGATCCTATCGATACAGGCAGCAATCGGCACACCCGTAGGCGGCTCGGGGCATCGAGCGATCGCGGTCCATCGCGCCCACATGCCGTCCGGCGCGCCGTTGCTGCGGCCGGTCGCACGCCAGTGGTGAGCGCCCAGAGCCCTGCCTACAGTCCACCCATCGACAGCCCACTCCACCAGGAGCCGACCATGACCCGCAGCCCCTTCCGTTTCGCGCAGCAAGAATCCCAGGTTCGCCGCACGGCCGCTGGCGTGGCGCTGGTGATGGCGCTGAGCCTGATGGCCGCGCTGGGCCAGGTGGCCGACGGCCAATACGACGATGCACTGATGGCCCAGGCCGACGACGCGCCGACGCAGGTGGTGGTGGTCACGGCCAAGCGCTTGTCAGGCGCTTGAGTTTCCTCGTGTCTTGCCGTGGCTCTGGCCGCGGCATGTGCGCTGCCCGCGTGGCAATGCCATGATCGCGGCGTGAAAGACCCGGCCCCCACCAAGCGTAATCGCGCACAACTGCCCGCCACTCTCGACGACCACCGCGCACCCGGCGGCGCCTCAAGGGTTGCCACGGCCATCCTCGGCTTTCTTGGAGAGGTACCAGGCTCAAACGCCCAGGCCAGCCGCCAGCCGGCCGAAGACGCCCGAACGATCGCTGTCAAATCGTCTGCCAAGGCGGCCGCGGCCGCGGGCACGCTGGCATTGCCGCCCGGACCACTGGGCTGGTTGACGATCCTGCCGGAGATGCTGGCCGTCTGGCGGATCCAGGCCGGCATGGTGGCCGACATTGCCGCCTACTACGGCAAGTCAGGCACGTTGACGCAAGAGCAGATGCTGTACTGCCTGTTCAAGCACACGGCGTCACAAGCGGTGCGCGACTTGGTGGTGCGCATGGGCGAACGCATGCTCGTCAAGCAGGCCTCGCTGAAGACGCTGCAGGCAGTGGCCCAAAGTATCGGAATGAAGGTCACGCAGCGCGGGCTCTCGCACGGTGCATCACGCTGGCTGCCGGTGATCGGCGCGATGGGTGTGGCGGCCTACGCCTACTACGACACGGCCCAGGTCGCCAAAGCGGCGATCGAGCTGTTCGCGCGCGACATCGAACTGCAGCCGCCTGTGGTCGAAGCCGGCACGAATTGATGGCGCAGCGCCGCGAATCAATCGACGGCGATCCAGTAAACGTGGCCCTTCTCGCACTTGTACTCAGCGAGCGTCTTACCCTCCTCTTGGCGGGAGTTGCCGGTGGGCGTCATCGTCGTCTTGTCGATCGGGCAAGGCTGCACTTCAACGGCGGCAGGTACGCCGACCAGCAACAGGGCCGCTGCCAGGCTCAGGCATGTAGTGAACTTGCGCATAGAACACCTCCATCGGGGGATGGCGGCAAAGCCCGTTCCCGCGCAGGGCGCTCAGCGCAACTCGTCGCCCAGCTGACGCCGCAACTCGATGACCACCGGGTCGAGGTGCCGCGCGTAATGCTGCCAACGGCCGGATGAGCGGGTGTACATGGCCTGCCGCACCTGCCAGACGCTGGCCGTCTTGACCACGGAATCCTTGCGGTGGAAATCGAGGCAGGCGGCCTCCCACCGCAAACCGAGGCTGCCGATCAGGCTGCGGATCTGCGGCTCTGGCTCCTTGACCAAAGCGTCGTAATCGACATCGAGAATATCCGCGCCGTAAAGCGCCTTCCAGTGTTGCATCAGCCGGTGGTATTGGCCGTACCAGTGCGCCACGTCGGACAGTTCGAGCGCATAGGGCATCGCATGGCTCAGATGCAGGAAATAGACCGACAGGCAGTTGTCGATCGGGTGGCGCCGAGTGTGGACGATCCGTGCTCGCGGAAACATCGCCTTGATCAGACCGATGTGGAGGAAGTTGTCGGGCCGCTTGTCGGTCAGCACGATGGCGTTCGGGTGAAGCCCACGCACCGTGGCGAGGTAGCGCTCCCGCATCCGGGCGACCGAGGCCGTGTCGGCGGGCGCACCGGTGCCGGCCAGACCCGGCAGGTGCTGGCGCACCAGTGTCGGCAGCAGGTCCAGTTCGCCACCGGCGGTCACCTGCGAGTGGCTCGACAAGATCTGTTCGACCAGCGTCGAGCCGGAGCGGAACATGCCGCAAACAAAAACAACCTGGGGTGTGCTCTCGGCTGCCTTGCCCACCGGTGCGGGCTGGGGGAAAGCGTGTATCAGGTTGTCGACCATCTGCTCATGGGCTTGGCGGTCGTAGCGCACACCTGGCGGTGGGGCTGCCTGGCGGCTGGCCTCGTTGGCGGCCTGGTAGGCGGCAAACGCATCGTCGTAAGCTGCGATCTTGTCGAGCGCCGCGCCCAGGCTGAACCCCAGGTCGGCGCGCTCGGCCGCCTGGGCGTTGGGCCGTGCGATGGCCTGCTTCAGCCGCTGGATCAACGGGTCGTCAGCGCGGGACAGCGGCTGGATGCTCGTCAGCCGTGCCAGCGCCAGGGCATTGAACGGGTCGAGGAACAGGGCCCGGCTGTAGTGCGCGATCGAGCCTGACCGGTCGCTGCGGTGCTCGCAGATGTTGCCCAGGTTCAGCAGCGCCGGCACATAGCGCGGGTTCAGGGCCAGCGCGGTGCGAAGCTCACGTTCTGCCTCGACCGGGCGCGCCAGGTAGTCCGCCAGGATGACAGCGCGGTTCAGGTGAACTTCTTCGGGCTGGTCCGCCTTGAAGTCGAGCGCCTGCTGGTAGGCGAGCAGGGCTTCGTCGAACCGGCGGACGCGGCGCAGCAGGCGTGCGAGGTTGTACCAACTGTTGGGCGAATCCGGCCGCAGCTCCAGCGCCTTCTCGTAGGCGACGATGGCATCGCGCACTTGCCCGATTCGGGCCAGCTGCGCGGCCTGGGCGAGCAGGGTGTCGACGCTTGCTTCGGGAGTCACGGCAGATCCGGGAGCGGGATTGGATGCGAAAAAGCCCATCAGCGCAGGGGAAAGTGGCTCGGCTAGACTGCGTAGCTTACGTGCTCGGCGCCCGCCGCACGTCGCCCTTGTTTCACAGTTCCCACACCATGCCCGTTTCCGAGACCGCGCTGCTTGACGCCTTGCGCACCGTCGTCGACCCCGAGACCCAGCAGGACTTCGTTTCGGGCAAGCAGCTGCGCAACCTGCACATCGACGGCGACAAGGTGTCGTTCGAGGTGGAGATGGGCTACCCGGCGAAGAGCCAGTATCCCGCGCTGCGGGCCGCGTTGACGGCCGCCGCGCGCAGCGTCGAAGGGGTCGGCCCGGTCGACATCCAGTTCGGTTTCAAGGTCGTGGCGCATGCCGTTCAGCGCGGTGTCGCGCTGCTGCCGCAGGTGCGCAACATCATCGCCGTCGCTTCCGGCAAGGGCGGCGTCGGCAAGAGCACGACCACGGCCAACCTGGCACTCGCGCTGGCGGCCGAAGGCGCCCGCGTCGGCATCCTGGACGCCGACATCTACGGCCCCAGCCAGCCGATGATGATGGGCCTCAGCGGGCGGCCCGAGAGCGAGGACGGCAAGAGCATGCAGCCGCTGGAAAACCACGGCGTGCAGGTGATGTCGATCGGCTTCATCGTCGAACCCGACCAGGCGTTGATCTGGCGCGGCCCGATGGCCACCCAGGCGCTGGACCAGCTGCTGCGGCAGACCAACTGGGGCGACCTCGACTACCTGCTGGTCGACATGCCGCCCGGCACCGGCGACATCCAGCTCACGCTCAGCCAGCGCGTGCCGCTGACCGGCGCGGTGATCGTGACCACGCCGCAGGACATTGCGCTGATCGACGCGCAACGCGGCTTGTCGATGTTCGAGAAGGTCGGCGTGCCGGTGCTCGGCATCGTCGAGAACATGGCGGTCTACTGCTGCCCGAACTGCGGCCACATCGAGCACATCTTCGGCGCCGACGGCGGCCGCAAGATGGCTGAACAGCGGGGCGTGGCCTACCTGGGCGCACTGCCGCTGACGATGAAGATCCGCGAACAGGCCGACAGCGGCCACCCGACGGTGGTGGCAGAGCCCGACAGCGAAATCGCCGGCCTTTACAAGGCGGTGGCGCGTCTGATGGCGGCAAAGGTGGCGCAAAAGGCCAAAGACTTCTCGGCCAAGTTCCCGACGATCAGCGTCTCGAAGTCGACCTGAGCAGGGGGCCGGCGCCGCCACACCGGTGCCGGCAGAATCCACCGCGCCTCAGGCCGGCAATGCCAGGTCGCGGATGTGGGTCGGGCCGGCGCGGCGCTCGATCTCGTCGCGCAGGCCGTGCAGCAGGCCGAACGAGAACAAGGCCTCGGCGGTGACGAACTCCGGGCCAATCAACAGGCCGATCAGGTCGTCGGTGAAAGCGGGTTTGCGGCCTTCGTAGACGTGGCCGAGGAACTGGATCACCCAGCCCAGCAGGAACAGGCCGAAGCCCCAGGCCAGCCAGGTGGTCACGCCGTGCGCGGCCAACGGCGCGGCGAGCAGGATCAGCGCACCATTGAGCAGGCTGACAGCGGCTCCCAGAGCGAACTCGCCTCGCGTCAGGTACCACAGCGTGCTGATGCCCCACAGCAACAGCGCCGGCGTCAGCATCAGCTCGCCCGCCGGGGTGGCCAGGTCCATCGCCGGCCGTGCCAGCAGCACGCCGATGGCAAACACGATCATCGGGATGCCGACAAAGTGGGTCGCGATGTTGCGGCGGTCTCGGTGGTAGTGGGCGTACTGGATCAGCAGCTCACGGGCCGGACGAAAGGGTGAGGGCATGTCAGCCTCCCGGTGTCGGTGCATGACTAGTGTCCTGTCCCGCAAATAGCTGTCATTGCGACGGGCCGCAATGGGGATGATCGCGAGTCGACGAGCCGGGCAGATACCTCGTGGTATCTGCCCGGCTTGGCGGCGCT
>Ga0307515_10019086_pt1 | contig 12368 bp, 20 predicted proteins | sample 17_EM_MG_FD_194513 | JGI IMG/M metagenome (GOLD analysis project Ga0307515, IMG submission 194513) | Populus trichocarpa ectomycorrhiza microbial communities from riparian zone in the Pacific Northwest, United States - 17_EM | ecosystem: Host-associated > Plants > Roots > Unclassified | place...
GGCAACGTCCTCCGGTTTTCGAGCTGGAAGATCTCTTCAGACATGAAACTCCTTCTCTTGAAAACCAACCACCTCAAGCAATGGAGGCACTCGAGTTTCGGGAACTACTGGATCCACGACATAGAGGGGAAAAAGACATGGTCTATGACTCCACCCTCACAGCCACCTATCACGGCCTACGCAGCATGGTCCCCGACCGGACAATCGATCGCCTATGTCGCCAATAACGACATCTATGTTATCCCATTCGCTGCAACCGCTTCCGAATCTCCTATTCGCGTGACATACAACGGCAATGCCTCCCTTTTCAACGGTGTTCCGGATTGGGTGTACGAGGAAGAAGTCTTCTCGTCGGATTTTGCCCTTTGGTGGTCTCCAGACTCGACGAAAGTTGGATTCCTTCATTTGGATGAGACTCTGGTCGAGGAATATACGTACCCGATCTATAATCCTACCGCAGACTCGGACGCTGTGGTTCCGTATCCCGATCATGTCACGATGAAATACCCCAAACCAGGATATCACAATCCTATCGTCTCCGTCCACGTGTTCGAGCTAGATAGGTATCGCGACGCCGTTGCTAAAGGCGAGGACGATGCGGAGAAGCACACGATCGAGTTGGACTGGACTGGGAAGCATGCTGATGAGAACAGGATCGTGTTCGAGGTTGTGTGGGTTGATGAAACGGAACTGATCATCAAAGAGGTCGACCGAGCGGGAGAGGATGGCCACGTCGTTTATTTCGATTTGGCCGCGGACAACTTGGATGCAAGGATCAATGGTAGGGTCGTCAGGAGGCTCGGAAAGCGCGGGGAGGAAGGTGATGATGGCTGGATCGAATCAGTGAGTTTTATTCTCTGAGGAATGCCTGGTGTGCGCGCTCTCTGAACCGTCTCCCAGAATCAGCTCGTTATTCCCATCCCCAAGAGGCTCTCACATAACGGCACTTCTGGGTATCTTGACATCGTACCGACACCGGAAGGGTACAACCACATCGCGCTTTTCAGCCCCGTAGACTCTAGCACTCCGAGATTCTTGACGACTGGTGAGTGGGAGGTCACGGACGAGATTTTGGGCGTTGACCCACTTAGGGGTTTGATGTACGCCATTTTTCTTCCGCAGCCTGGCGACCAAACTGATTACCTGTTTGAAATTTCCGGCAGTTACTTCCGAGCTGCGAGTCCGACATCTATCGAACGCAACATCTACTCTGTGCGTGTGCCGATAGACGCACATTCCGAGGCCGAGCGTCCCACCCCGGTCACCGACACATCTGTGGCTTCATACTATTCCGCGAGCTTCTCACCCTCAGCCGGGTTCTATTTGTTGTCTTACGAAGGCCCGGGAGTACCGTTCCAGAAGGTGATTAAGGCAGGGGAAGAATGTGGGTCGAACCTTATCTCTGACGCCTGGTTCTTACTCATACTCATCTCGGGTTTGTCTAGCGAGTGCGCGACTGTTAGTGGCCAACACGGCGCTGAACAAGACTGTACACATGTATGATTCTCCTGCAATCGTTCATTCCACAATTGAAAGCGAAGGATACGGTGAGAAAGACGTTCGCGCCCGTCTTCCGGATTTCTTACCGTTCACCGGACACAGAGTTGAACGCTATTGAGTTCCGCCCTCCAAACATGGACGAAAGCGGCAAGACGAAGTATCCGGTGTTGTTTTTCCTGTGAGTGACCTTGTTAGTTTTGCACCCTTTTTCGTGCCCATGCCTCTTGCGGGTCGTGTGACGAGGGGATGTACACGTCAATCGAGGCACGATTTGTATTTGATAGAGTGATTGAGGACCGAGCCCCGGTGGTCGGGCCGGACCCGGATGTTGGATTTGGAGATTTACCAGGATGGAAGCCGTTTGGCTATTTCACATTTCTTCGCATTTCACTCCTCTCCGTGGCCGCATGTGAGAGAGGCGCTGATTGATCCGTTACCAAGGTACAACGGGCCCGGGGCACAGCAGGTCAGCGTCCGCTTTAACAGGGATTGGAACTCGATTCTGCCTACCAACCACAAGTACATCGTGGTCATCGTTGACGGGCGTGGGACCGGTTACAAAGGTAGGAAGTTGAGGAACCCGGTGAGGAACAACCTCGGATTTTTCGAGACCCGGGATCAGATAAACGCGGCAAGGTGGGTTTCTGGAGCGCGGAATTAATGTGGGACCCTTTGGATGCTTTGCTGACCGCGCGCCACGTTGTTAGGATCTGGGCTGGGAGACATTATGTGGACAAGAAGAGGATCGGAATCTGGGGATGGGTAAGTGTTCGTGTTGTTGGGTTTTTAAACCTGTCTGAAGGCCGCCTAGTCATATGGCGGTTTCATGAGCACCAAAGTCGTGGAGGCTAACGCCGGAGTCCACTCATTGGCTATGGCAATTGCGGTACGTTCCCTCCTCCCTTGGGTGACTTGGCCGTTTGCTGATATCCGTTCTGCCTGTTAGCCTGTCACGAGCTGGAGACTGTACGGTGAGTGGCGACCGAGTTACCGTAAAACCAAGTCTAACGTTCCTCGTTTCCCCTTCGGTACGGTGTGTTGGCATCCCAGACTCTATTTACACGGAGCGGTACATGAATCTTCCGGATGTTAACCCCGGGGGGTATGTGAACGCGTCGATCTCGAACGTTACGGGATTCCACAACGTGAACTACCTGCTCGCTCATGGGAGCGCCGACGACAACGTGCACTTCTTGAATTCGGCACATCTTTTGGATATGCTGACGAAGGAGAGAGTGAGGAAGTTCAAGTTCAGGATGTTTACTGACAGGTGAGTTCCTTCCCCGTCAAGTCTGTTCGTTGTCCGGGACTGATCGCGGTTTTCAGCGATCATAGCATCAGGACGCGTGGAGCCAATAGGGAGGTTTATCAGTACATGGAGGACTTTTTGGTCGAGAAATGGGGACGAGTTAAATGGGTTCCGACTGTGAAGGAGAAATAGACTGGATTTTTTATCTGGTCTTTTAAACTGTTTGCATCTCTTTCTTGGGGTAACTTATTATCAGCATCTTGTTTCCAGCCATGGCTCGAAACGAGGGATGAGCAAGCGTCGGGTAGCGGAAATTGTGGGGATCAGGTGGAAGCATCGGTAGTTGAGGTGGACACCAGAACGGGGTCGGTCTGCCGATGTGCCTTTGTTCACTCGGATGGTTTGGAAGCGGAACATTGATTAGATCGATCACTTCGCCGCGTTCGATCGGCGCCGTTGCCTGGCACCCCGCACAGGTTGGCGAAGCTTGCCGTTGTGTGTTTGAGCGTTGGCCCTGGGGGGATTGTGCGCGTGGGATTCGCTCCACGCGCATCACAGGGTACCTGCTCGACGGAGGGGATGCGAGCGAGGGGGGATTGAGATTTGACTTGGTCTAGACTCGAGGTCTGGACCGGGGCCGCTGTGATTGACGTCGGTATCAATCCTAACTCTCTCCAGTCCTCCGCATACACTGCAGAGATCTACCTGGACGGATGCCATTAAATACATATCATTATTTTTCATCCTTCCCCCTCTTTCACCCCGACTATCGATGACCCCTCTCTAATGTTGCTGGCCGTACTCCCCTCCCACATCCCAATGGCCGTCCCAACAGGGATTCACCTCAAACATTCCCGCGGTTCGCTTCCCCGCAACCACAAACTCGGCCAGCGTCCTCGCCAACGGATCCAGGACACAGATCCGTCGATTATCGCTCCGACCGCACGACAGCCTCTCGCGACAAACCACCAGTCCCAACCCCGTACAATCTCTCACCGCCACCGTAACAAGAGACGGAGGCTCTCAGCCAACTGCGCCGGCGTCTCACAGAACCATCTTCCCGTCGCATCACACCCAAAGCCCGTCTTTCCCACCCCTCCCACCTCCTCTGCCCCCTCCCCCCCTCCGACCCCCAGCTCCCGAACGGATGAAGAAGAGAGGCTCTCTGTGATCTCAGAGCGACTCCGTCTCAAAATGTCCAACTCTTCGTCCACCGCTGCCCACGGAAAGAATCTCACAGGTCAGGTCTGCACCTACGAGGATTGGCAGGACATCAAGGAGTTGTTTACGAAGGCTGCCGAGCAATACAACGGTAAGCACGCCCCGAACATTTCCAATCCAACGGCCACCATACGTTCTTCGGGCTCTCTTCTCCTACCCCACTCAGTTACTGATATATATGAAATATCAAAGCCCCAGAAACGGATGCCGTCGAGGTGATGCCATTGCTGCGCGCTGTCATTCACGAGTGCCATAGGTTCCTGCTCTTTTACCCGGACCCTTCAGAGCTCATATTGCAACCTCTCCGCCCACCCTCACCTGAACCAAGGTCCTCCAAGCGCCCGGGTAACAACAGACCCTCTCTACGCCAATGTTCTCAAAATGGAAAGGACGCGACGCGTCTCGAGCAGCCGGCTACCGCTCCGAAAGAGGCGGGGACGCAAAGACAAAGGTCAGATTTCCACCTAGTTCCCGTATCCCGCCCATTCGTCCCAACCTAATTCTCTCGTTTGGCAGTTTCAGTTTGATTGCGGAACACCCGACAGCGTTCCATGCCATCCTCGGAATCACCCTGTTCTTGTTCGGTAACCTGATGGCCCATGATCCTACCCTGGCGCTCGAGGGAGAATCCGCGTCTCCGACGGCGTATTGGTTGGCGGCGCTTGACGTCTTCGAAACCGGCGAGAATCTGCCCAGTCGGACCGATCCAGAGATGTCTGGCGCCCCCGAGGACTGGCGCATGGCTGTCGTTTGGGGTCGCACCCTCGTTTGTCTTGCAGACGTCAAGATTACTCGCTCGATAAACGCTGCTCTCGGCAACTCGGCTTGCTCTGACCCCAAGGCGTCCTTCACCTCCGAGGACGAACCGGACTGGTCTCCCGACTCTCCCTTCCACGCGATAGCCTCCAGGCGTCCCCCCGTAACGAGGAGGATGACCTTGACTTCGGCCTCTGCCCACGATCTCATGGTCCTCGCCATGGATCAGTTTTCCCGCGGCATCCTCCATATGCCTAGACGCGTTCCTCCCTCAGCCGGCAATCCGCGCCGGAGCCTGTTGACCATCGGTCCTTACTTTTCACGCCCCGGAGAGCTGTTCGCAATCGCCTCAGAGGTCCTCGGAGTAGCCGAACGTTTGGACTCTCCGGAGGACCGTCACCATTTCTCACTTTGGGCAGATTCCATCTTTAACCAGGTCACGAAATCGAGCTCTGGGGAGGATACAGAGTGGTCGACTAGGGTTGCCCTTTCTAGGGGACGGTGTTGGTTGAATATGGCCTCATCCAAGATCGAGGAATACGAGTCTATTATCGAACAAGGAGATGATACAATCCTTAACTCACCGCAGGTGGAGGAAACCCGTGAGGAGCTATCTAAAGGTTTGTTTTTTATGTCCCCAGACCTATTCACTCCAAACTGACGAGCTTCCCACTCATCTCAGCCATTGAGTTTTTTGAGCGTGCCAAGAACGCTGATCCTTCTACGATCGGTGAGGATGAGCTAGCCCCGCTTAGACCGTTGGTGAGTGGTAATTTTCGAGTGGGCTCGCCGGCTGGGCACACCCTTACTTACGGAACTTGAATCCTCTCACAGCTCGCTGAAGCCCTCGTGTGCTTTGCGAACCTCTGCCCTGATGAGATCAAGCGCGAGAAACTCTACTCTCGAGCTCAAATGGACAGTGATTACAATATTCCTTGGGGTGATGATGACCATATGGATACGGGTATTTAACCCACCCGGTCCGCTTCCTCTCAGCTCTGCCGGCCCGTTCTCCGTTTCATCCTCCACTAAGTTTATCGATTGCCCTCCTTCCTGCTCTCTGAATCCCGCAACACGCTTTCGTTTATTATTATTCGCCGTCCTTCCCGCAAGAAAGATCATCCCAATGCCCCCGCTTCCACTTGTATCGTATACTCCTCCTGATACTCTTCACTCCCATCTATCTCGTGCACCGCTTTCCGGCTATATATGCGCTCTGCCTGCCCTCCGTTTTCTGTTGATTGTTTGGTTAGATCCCTCTCGCTCTTGGAGTCCTGTTTTGGACGCGCGTGTTCGCGTTCTTCTTGCAAGTTTTATCCTATTCTCTCTCTCTCCTATTCGTACTTCCAGCCCATGTCCTACACCTTACAATACTGGCCTACGATCGTTGTTTATACGATCTTTACATATACTCTATACATCGCTTTTAGATATCTCATTTGCTACGCCCACATCGGACCCATGCACCTTTCCGGCTTCCCCTCGCCCGCCTCGCATATTTATTTATCATCGTTCGGGTTTTTTGTGGTTTCGCTGACTGACCGTTCGCTCGCGTGTATAATAGGTCTTGTAGACCGTTTGGACAGCCGTCCCTACCGCAATCCGGTCTGGAGCTGGTGATTCGTGACCGCATGGTACATCGATATCGGCCCAGGGGTTTAACATTTATGCATGGTCGCATGAGTCGGTTGAGAGCAATGCAGCAGGAATTGTTATGACGCATGTATGCAAGGTGATGTACAAGTCCTTTGTTACATACCAAACCTCGAAGTTCCCGCCGCGCCACAACGCATGGCGGCGAACATTTACAACTAAAGGCAAGATATGCCACCCCTTCCACCTATATGTGATTCTTTCCACAGCGCCGGCACGATGGATCGCCGTGCCAGTCTGCCCTGCACCCGACGCACTCCATCTTACTACCGCAGGCCGAGCAACGGTTGTCTGACTGCGAAGTAGACGAGCGTGGGAGGTGGATGTGATGCCGTGAACAGCTGCTGTTGTAGCATTGCAACTTTACACCGTTCCTATATTTGAAAGCCTTCTTCAACGCAAGCTTGAGCGAGTCAGCACGGTGCGGTAGGGATCCATCAGATGTATGTTCAATGTTTTCTTTTACGAGCGCAATCGTCTTCGGATTCTTGAAGTTTGAAATCAGAAGATCACACTGCATCTCATGAACGTCATTGTGACTTGGTGGACATATTAGTTCGAAACATTCGACCGCGTAGTTGGAGAAAACGACGGGACCCACCCGGCAGTGACCCACGAGAAAGTCTCGTCCACGACATTGTCCGCGGAAATTTTGGTTTTGATGTCCGCCAAGGCACTTTCGCAGAGGGGCTTGAGTTCTAACTTAAATCGACACGTCAAAGTCGTACGCGAGACATTTTGTCGAAGGCGGTCTCACCAATTCCGCAAGAACGTAAATGCTCTTCGGCGAGCAGGGAGGGGGTGCATCCGCCACAGTATTTTCGCGGATATACTCCAACCGGGAGTCGACACCTTGTGATTTGAGGGGAGCGAACGAGATAGTATCAGTGCAGCAATAGAAAAACAGAGATTTCCAGCTGCAAGATTCGTCATTTTTCTCGACTGAAGGCGAGGGGAGAAACCGTACGCACGCCGAAAATGATCCAGTGAACAAAACCGCGCGAGTTTCTTGAAGTTCTTCCTTCTTTTCCTCTGTCGTCTGTGCTTCAAGCTCAACTTCCATCGAGTCGCATTCACAGTCACTCTCGACGTTCAAATCACCCTCTAGATCGTTCATCGTAATGCGCTGACCCTTGAGATATTTCATCACTGGCGACCCTCAGCACTTTAGAAGATTTATAACAGAAATTGAACGCACATCCGTTCACTTGCCGTGCCTTATCTCCCATGATTATGCTTGAAAAGTAAACAGGCTTCAAGACATCCCCAGCCTTCGAGTGTATAGCCCAATACTTCCTGTCAAAGAATACCCCTTTGCGAATCGACTTGATAAGCGCGATGTTCACAGCGGCCCAGCGGGCATGACTCGTGGGCTGCGTGGGCTAGTGATGTGAAGTGAGCACTTCCGCATGACACGCGAAAGAAGGCAAAAATGGAACTGGCTCACAGCCGATGAGGTACTCGCAGGGGCTTTGATATCGCCGTCCTTGTTCGCAATCTCCCACAACGCAGAGAGAGTTTCCGCCGCGTACTCGAGGTCCCCTTCGGTGAAACTCTCGACCTTTTCGTCGACACTGGCGCCTGTCGCTTCCATCGTCGAGTTCTCCTTCCAGGCATACGCGAGTTGCTCGATATATAGACCCCTTATCTTCTCATGTCTGCACTTCTCTGTCAGCATATATTCATCTCGAGCGATGTGTGTGGTTCACCGAGACGCGAATCTGCTGAACGTCTCTTCAACGATGTCGCACTTTCCCAGTTCACCACGTATATGATCCAGAGCCAGAGTCTTCAGTGCGGGGACGTCATACTGCAGCGAAAGTTTGTAAGATATTGTGAGCGTGTTGCGAAGACCGGGCACAAACTTTATCCGCGAGTCGGTAAATGGACTTCGGAGACGGCCTAGGGGCCTTGTCATGAGAGGACGTGACGATTTCTGCACTGCGTGATCTGCGATTCCCCTCAGATCCAAATGGTGCGAACTCTATGACATTTGTGTAGAGGTACATCAAGAAAGCTTGGAACCTGTAATGATGTCAATGAAATGCTGAAGAGGTTCCTAACTCGCACCCACGTCACGAACGCCATGTCTGGTATCTTGACAACCTTCCCTTTCTCGATGTGCTCCTCGCTTTCTTCACTGGGGGTTCTTCTATCCTCGTCAGAAATCACAAACCGGTCGAACGGATGAGTCTTCGACTTGGTTCTACGCTTGAACGGGGTACTCTTTTCATCCTCATTGTCCTCAAGATCGCTGTCAGACAAATATCCGTAGTCTTCCGCAGAATCTTCTTCGTCAATTGTTTCTTTGAAGTCTTTAGACTTAGACTCTGTAAAGTTCCCGAAGAGCACTTTGGGAATGACGGTATGAGGCTCTGCACGAGTGATATTGAGTGTGGCGGTGCGCTCACAATCATTAAAATAAGGGACTGTCTTCAGGACGTGGTTGTTAGTATAGAGCGCCTTGGGCCGACAAACTCGACCAGAGGAGTCTCGGTGCGAGTACACGATGATCTTTGTGTCGACAAGGTTCCCGGAGGAGATTCCCCGGTTCAAAGCCTCACGAAGAGCAGGAGTAGCCGCCATGTCTGCAGGAGCTGGGAACAAGCAACGCTCGCTAAGAATTGGATTTATATAATACAGCAGAACTGTCCGCGCTCAAGAACGGGCCGAAGAGAGCGGGGATCGTATGAGTTAGGCGAATATGACATGCAGATATTTAGGGCCCAGACACCTTATATTTTAGTGGGATTCGAAGTTATTGTTCCTGTGCCAGCTGTCCAAGATAGCGCGATAAGAACGTTTAGATGGATGATACAGTACTTCCAGCCCATGCCCTACTACACCTTACATTACTGGCCTACGATCGTTGCTTGTACGATCTCTATTCATCGCTTTTAGATATTCCTCCTTATTTTCCACGCCCACATCGGACCCATGCGCTTTTCCGGCTTCCCCTCGCCCGACTCGCATATTTATTTATAACCCTTGGGGTTTTTTGTGGCTTCGCCGACTGACCGTTCACTCGCATGTACAATAGGTCATGTAGATCATCTGGACAGCCGTCCATATCGCAATCCGGTTTGGAGCTGGGGAAGACACTGAAGGTCGTTCGATTGAAGTGGAACCCTGTCTCAAAATCGTCAACTCTTCGCTATGATCGCATGAGCCGGTTGAGAGCAAGCTGAGGGGGCACGAGGACGAATGCAGTAGGAATTGTCATGACGCATATATGCAAGGTGACGTACAAGTCCTTGGTTACATAGCAAAACCCGAAGTTCCCACCGCACCACAACGCGTCGCGGCGAACATTTACAACTAAAGGCAAGATATATCACCCCTTCCACCTATACGTGATACTTTCCACAACCCCTGCACGACGGATCGCCGTGCCAGTCTGCCCTGCACCCGACGCACCCCATCTTACCACCGCAGCCCGAGCAACGGTTATCTAACCGCGGAACAGACGAGCGTGAGAGGGGGGTGTAACGCCGTGAACATCTGCCGTTGTAGCATTGCAACTTTATACCGTCCCTATATCTGAAAGCCTTCTTCAACGCAAGCTTGAGCGAGTCAACACGGTGCGGGAGGGATCCATCAGATATATTTTCAATGTTTTCTTTTACGAGCGCAACCGTCTTCGGGTTTCTGAAGTCTAAAGTCAGAAGTTCGCACTGCATCTCCTGAATTTCATTATGACTTGGTGGACATATTAGTTCGAAACATTCGACCGCGTAGTTGGAGAAAACGACGGGACCTACCCGGCAGTGATCCACGAGAAAGTCTCGTCCACGACATTGTCCGCGGAAATTTTGGTTTTGATGTCCGCCAAGGCACTTTCGCAGAGGGGCTTGATCTCTAGCTTAAATTGACACGTCAAAGTCGTACGCGAAACATTTTGTTGAAAGCGGTCTCACCAATTCCGCGAGAACGTAAATGCTCTTCGGCGAGCAGGGTGAGGGTGCATCCGCCACAGTATTTTCGCGGATATACTCCAACCGGGAGTCGACACCTTGTGATTTGAGGGGAGCGAACAAGATAGTATCAGTGCAGCGATAGAAAAACAGAGATTTCCAGCTGCAAGATTCGTCATTTTTCTCGACTGAAGACGAGGGGAGAAACGGTACGCACGCTGAAAATGATCCGGTGAACAAAACCGCGCGAGTTTCTTGAAGTTCTTCCTTCTTTTCCTCTGTCGTCTGTGCTTCAAGCTCAACTCCCATCGAGTCGCATTCACAGTCACTCTCGACTTTCAAATCACCCCCTAGATCGTTTATCTTAACGTGCTGACCCTTGAGATATTTCACCACTGGCGACCCTCAGCACTTTAGAAGATTTATAACAGAAATTGAACACACATCCGTTCACTTGCTGTGCCTTATCTCCCATGATTATGCTTGAAAAGTAAACAGGCTTCAAAACATCCCCAGCCTTCGAGTGTATAGCCCAATACTTCCTGTCAAAGAATACCCCTTTGCGAATCGACTTGATAAGCGCGATGTTCACAGCGGCCCAGCGGGCAGGACTCGTAGGCTGCGTGGGCTGGTGACGTGAAGTGAGCACTTCCGCATGACGCGCAAAAGAAGGCGAAACTGGAACTGGCTCACAGCCGACGAGGTACTCGCAGGGGCTTTGATATCGCCGTCCTTGTTCGCAATCTCCCACAACGCAGAGAAAATTTCCGCCGCGTTCTTGAGATCCACTTCGGCGAAACTCTCGACCTTTTGGTCGACACTGGCACATGTCGCTTCCATCGTCGAGTTCTCCTTCCAGGCATACGCGAGTTGCTCGATATATAGACCCCTTATCGTCTCATGTCTGCACTTCTCTGTTAGCATACATTCATCTCAAGCGATGTGTGCCGTTCACCGAGACGCGAATCTGCTGAACGTCTCTTCAACGATGTCGCACTTTCCCACTTCACCACGCATATGATCCAGAGTCAGAGCCTTCAGCGCGGGGACGTCATACTGCAGCGAAAGTTTGTAAGATATTGTGAGTGTTGCGAAGACCGAGCACAAACTTTATCCGCAAGTCGGTAGATGGACTTCGGAGACGGCCTAGGAACCTTGTCATGAGAGGACGTGACGATTTCTGCACTGCGTGATCTGCGATTCCCCTCAGATCCAAATGGTGCGAACTCTATGACATTTGTGTAGAGGTACATCAAGAAAGCTTGGAACCTGTAATGATGTCAATGAAATGCTGAAGGGGTTTCTAACTCGCACCCACGTCACGAACGCCATGTCTGGTATCTTGACAACCTTCCCTTTCTCGATGTGCTCCTCGTTCTCTTCGCTGGGAATTTTTCTATCCTCACCAGGAACTGCAAACGGGCCGAGTGGATGAGCCGTCGTCCCAGTTTGCCGCTTGAACGAGGCGATTTTCTCATCCTCATCGTCCTCAAGGTCGCTGTCAGACAAATATCCGTAGTCTTCCGCAGAATCTTCTTCGTCGATTGCTTCCCTGAAGTCTCTAGACTGAGACTCTGTAAAGTTCCCAAAGAGCACTTTGAAAATGACAGTATGAAGTTCTGCGCGAGTGATACCGAGTGTGGCGGTGCGCTTACAATCATTGAAATAAGGGATTGTCTTCAGGACGTGGCTGTTAGTGTAGAGTGCCTTGGGCCGACAGACCCGACCGGAGGAGTCTCTGTGCGAGTACACGATGACCTTTGTGTCGACAAGGTTCCCGGAGGAGATTCCTCGGTTCAAGGCCTCACGAAGAGCAGTAGTAGCCGACATGTTTGCAGGAGCTGGGAACAAGCAACGCTCGCCAAGAATTAGATTTATATAATACAGCGGAACTGTCCGCGCCCAAGAACGGGCCGAAGAGAGCGGGGATCGTATGAGTCAGGCGAATATGACATGTAGATAGTTGGGGCCCAGACACCTTTTAGTGGGATTCGAAGCTATTGTTCCTGCGCCAGCTGTCCAAGGTAGCGCGATAAGAACATTCAGATGGATGATACAGGGTGCCTCGTGCAAAG
>Ga0307515_10019087_pt1 | contig 12368 bp, 2 predicted proteins | sample 17_EM_MG_FD_194513 | JGI IMG/M metagenome (GOLD analysis project Ga0307515, IMG submission 194513) | Populus trichocarpa ectomycorrhiza microbial communities from riparian zone in the Pacific Northwest, United States - 17_EM | ecosystem: Host-associated > Plants > Roots > Unclassified | place...
TTAAGGAGTGATTTAGGGGGGCCCTTCTCGGTTTCGTTAATAGCCCAGATACTAGATCTATACGTCATAGTAGGCCGGATAACTGCTGTATATAGTAGGCGTGACCTTTGGAAGTATGGACCCTATATAGAATTGACGATCCTAGATAATGCAATGTACTGTGCTTAGCCCTTACGGGCTGCTTGCGCCGCATATGCGCTCTATTAGAGCTTGCTGTCTACCTATACTCCTAATACCCTTAGGCCCTAACAGGTAGTTATATATTAGCTATAATACAGTAGAGTTTGATATACCTGCTTATCTAGGCCTCTACCCCAGTTTTCCAGTGGCTTATTCCTACCCTTAGGCGTCACCACCTTCTACGGTCAAGGCCGGGCCAAAACCTCTCCCGCCTAAGTAACTTCTGTTTACTTCTTAAGCATATCTCACTAGCGTACCGCCCTAGAGGCGAACGGTCCCGTCTATTGATATACCAACATATGCATCCGTTCTCTTAAGCCACGTAGTAGTCTCTTTGGCCAGGACATAATCCTGCCTGCCTATTAGGTGCACTAAGGGTTAGAGCCTAGCTAAGGGGTAAGGTCCTTAGAGCTAGCAGTAGCTGCTACATACTACGCCCCGCAGGAGACTAGTAGTAGTGTAGGGGCGCAACACCCTATACTACTGCTAGTTCCCGTTTCGCGTTGCCTGTAGGAGTCTCCTTATAACAGGCCGACCGTATCTTATAGGAGGGGGCCGTAGAGACGCCAGGTCCCGTACCAGGCAATCTACTCCCCCCTCTCCTACTAATTAAGCTTGTGTCCCCCCTTCTTATAAGCTGGCCTGTGTCTCTAACTATCGAGTCCTTATCTAACTGGCCTGTGTTTCCCCTACAGTCTCCCCTATATATATACATTAGGTTACATACACCACGCCTATTAAGACCCTCCTATAAGTCAACTTTTAACGCTATAGGGCCGTCGAAGCTGGCCTATATTTCCACTGCCTAGAGCTTTACCCGTGTTTCCACCTCATTAAGCCGTCTGGTCGCCGTCTGGTCGCCGTCACGTCACTGTCGCGTCGCTATCGCTGTCAACCAGGTCGCGCGTACCACGCCTATTAAGACCCTCTTTTGAGTCACCTGGGTGTACCGGATACCAGATAGGCCCTTAGAGGGGCCTTAATGAGTTCTCTAGGCAGGGCCTTAATAAGTTCTTCGCGGTGGCCTTGGGGCCTTAACAAGTTTCGTACGAAGTATCTGCGACGCGTTAACCTTAACAAGTTCTTATAAAAAGAGGTTCCCTACGCCCTCGCCGTATCCTCTTGGTTTCAGAGCTAGTGCAAGCTTAAGGGTATCCTATCGTACGCTTAGGACGCGTCCGCATCCGCTGGCTTAATAAGGCCAGTTTCGGCCCTAGCTACGAGCTAGGTAGTCATACGTTGGGTGGTTTTTATATCCCAGTTTCCCTTAATTAATTGCCTCCCCAGATAGTAGAGCGGGAGCCTTAAGCAGAGGCAGTGAGGCTCTTGGTGGTATTGGGGGCGATGCTTTATACGATGCTTTGTACGCGTCGCGAGCTCAACACCACAGAACCGCGACGACAGCGCGCTGTACGCGCTGCGACGGCTCTCTACCATCGCCTCTGCACTTAGCCATCGTAAGGAAGGTTTTCCTGATGATGTTTCCACCCGCGGCGACGTGGACGCGTGTAGTAGGGCTTCGCGGGCAGTGATTTTAATTATTATATTATATATAAGCAGATATAGGATATATAATTAAATAACTAGAAAGCTTCCTCTAATAGCTCTATACTATTAACTTGCCCCATAAGTAGATTGGTTTATTAGTATACTTATTACTAAGAGCTCCCGTAAGTTTAGCTATTATCTTTTCTACCTTTTCTATAAACTCTACTATCTAGCAAATCCAATCCTCTAAGGTATTAAGGTCGCGTCTTAAACACTTAGTTATAGCCTATGTCTTACTTACTTATCTGCTTTTATATTAGGGTTCTAAAATTAGTAGATATAGATTTTAATATTATACCTAGTAAGATCTTCCACTTGCTTATAAAGGTTATTAAATTTAGCTAAGTTGCCTTAAAATAGGTTTAAATCTATAATATCTTATTAAAGCTAGTTAATTAGAGGTATATTAGAATAAAATCTTTTAATTTTACTTATAAATGGGGAGTAAGAAGTAAAGTCTTCGGCTTCCGGATTAAGTTTTATTGGCGTTATAGTAATAGTTATATTATTAAAATTCTAAGATTCCATTTCTAAAAGAAAGCTATTAAAATAATCTATTATAGAGAAAGAGTGTTTATAGTAAATAAAGGATTAAAGACGTTAAAAGATTTAAAGATTAAAAGTAATCTAAGACTAATTATTAGGTAATACTCTATGGACTTCTTTAAAATATTATATAACTCTTTACTACAAAAATAATTAAATTGCTTGCCCCTTACCTAGGCTAAATTATTATTTATATTTATAAACGCGCGTGGTTATAGGCGTAAAATATAAATTTATATTACGGCCTCCTGGCGTGTTTGGTGGTTAGCGTGTTTTATTAACTTTCCCTTAAACTATAAAAATACTAAAACTTCCCCTATAAAAAGGCCGTGTAGATATGGCTGCGCTAACTATTAAAGGTAATAGGATGCTATAGAGCTGTTTTCTTTTTTCTTTTTTCTCTAGTACTTACTAAAATAATTTTAATAGATTTTAGTATCTAAAGTTAAGTAAAAATAATGTAGATAACGGGTTTTAACTAACACCCTAATTTTAACCGAAAGGAATATTAAAGCCCTACCTAAGTTATATCTATTATGCCTAGGTAAGCCTTAGCATAACACTACCTTTTAAATATATATATTACTTTAATTTTAGCTAAACAATAAAAATAGAGGCGGTACGCTAGCTTAGTCAAAACTAGGGTGTTAGTAAAAACCCCGTTAGATATAAATAATCTTAAATATTATTAAGTTTAAATATTATAAAATAAAATATTTTATATTTTATAAACTAAGTATATCTAAATTATTCCTTTTACTTAGCTAAGCTATCTTCTAATACGCGCTAAAGCTTAAAACACTTTAGTGAAATAAGCTTAATAAATAGTAGTAGGTAAAAGTAGTTAAGGTTACACTGTAATATATATAGGTGCTTTATAGTAAGCAGTCTATAAATATTAAGACTAGTATAATATACCGGTTTATCTAACTTTATAATTGCTGGCTTTTTAGTATTAAAAAGCTCCTCTAAAAAGTTATTTAAAACTTTATATCCGCTCTACTTATCCAGCTATTTAAGACCAAAAACCCTATTCTTTACCCTTTATTATTTAATAAAGTTAACTTTATAAAGGTCTTTCTATGGCCGCCCGTTTATATATTTAAGTGTTATATATTTAAGTTATTCTAGGTCTAAGTTTAATATTAAGGATGCTAATTACTAGGTATATTCTTTAAAATTAGCTATAAAATATTAGATTTTAATATAAAGATAGAATTAATTAGGGTGGCTATATAAAAGGATACGCCTACTATAGCCGCAAATTCTAACTGCTTTTAGAGTAACGGATCTATAAAGTAACCCTACTATACTAATATGCTTAATTATATTAAAGATTTATACTAATTTAGTGCTTTAATAAGCTCTGGTAATGTTATTTAATTTACTAATATTATAATAACTTATATCTGCCGTTTCTAAAGACGTAAGTAAATATAAAGAATTTCCTCTAAAGTAAAATAAGAATATTTATAGCCGAGGTATATCTAATTATTATTTAAGAATATTTAACTAATTTAAGAAATGTTTCTATAACAAAGTAGTTAAAATTCTACGAGTTTTACCTTACCTTTCTCCGCTTTTAGCCTCTTTACTATTATTAATCCGTTTATACCCTTATTAACATAAATTATCTATAGCTAATTTCCTTATATAAAATCTCTAAGACGCGTTAGAGCTCTCTAAGGATTATAAGGCTGTATGTTTAAGTCTGGATTCGTACTAAAAGGTATAAGTAGGCAGCTAGAGACACTGCGATTAGGATTTTAGCTAGTTAGTAAAAGCTTAATATACTTTAAAGAATTTTGTAGAAGTGCTGCCTTAGTAGGGACTTTATAACCTTGCGGCCGAGGGTAACACTAGAAAGCTTTTTTAAAAACCTTTATACGCTTTAGGCTTTCTTTTTTAAACACTTTAAGCACTTTTAAGCGCTTTAAAATTAAGCTGCTTTTTATATTATTAGGGGCTGGAAGTTCGCGGGGAAAGTTTTAGTACTAGTGGCAAGACTTATATAATCTATAGCTACTAGTAGTTAGAAATAGTTTCTTTATTTATATTAATAAAATTTATACTAAGTATAGGAGTCTAAAATTATTTATATAGCTTTGGCGCTTTTAATAATAAATATAAAATATATATTTATAAATAAAAATTCACTTTTACTAATTTTAAAATTACGGGAATTGTATAGAATATTTAACCGCTATATGTGTCACAGTGCTGTAATGCAAGTAGGCTAAATAACTACATTGTGGTATAAAGAGGAGAAGGAGGTAAAAGGGGGTATTGTATATAAATAGTAGGGGCAGCCGCTAAGGCGCTAGTGGTGGGCTAGCTAATAGTAGGAATAGTATAAGATAGTATAAGATAGTATGGAACAGTATGCGTTAGGATAGTGCCGTAATAGTACTCCCCTCTTTAGAAGGTTTGGTCCCTAAACCGAATAAGTAATTTTCGCTGTAAAGATATTACTTCTGCTTACCGCCCTTAACTAAGCTAATAGCGATTTTCTATACCGGGTATGGAAAATCTTAATTGGTTAGCTTAACAAGTAAAGTTAGTAGAACTCTATACCGCCACTACATGGCGTTTCTTAGCAAAAAACCGACTAATTAGATAACTTTAACCGCTGGTCGAAGTTCCATAAGATCTTAACCACTATAATTTATCTTTATAGTCGGCCATGGCCTTAGTATAGCTCTTACTTATCTTATACCCAGTCTGGGGGTCCTGGCTTCTTAGGGTATTATTTATAGAACTTTAGTAATGCGCGCTCGTATCCTTTTAGGGATTTCTTAGGTTCCTAGGTTTTCTTATTGTGATATTTCCATTTAATATAGTATATTAAGCCGTGCTCATCTATTTGTTTATTATATATATTAAGGATCTTTTTAAATTCCTACTTGTCTATAATATTGCCGTTATTATCCCTTTTAGCTATCCTGCCTGTAATATTACGACGTTCCTCTTTATTAATGCGTGCTTAACTAGAGATCTCTTTAGGGAACTAGAGGCGGACTTTTAAAGTATAGAAAGACTTATTAACATAGATATGGTCTAGGAGGTTAACTACAACTACTCCTTTATAGGCAGCTAGGACGGGCTATAGTCCGTCCTAGTTATCGTCCTACTTTCTCTTAGGCCGGTTAGTCTTTATATTTTTAAGGCTAACTATAACTATATTATCCTTTTTAAATATTATACTTTTATCTCGTTTTATATTAGCATTGTCTTTATATTATTACTGGGAGATATAAGCTAGGGCTTTAAGCTGGGTTAAGATGTGCTTAAAGCGGTTAGTAATAGTATTAGCTTATAGATATTCTTTCTTTGTATATATAGATAGGGCTAATAGCTAGGGGCCTACTAGTTTAACGCCCAGATGTGGGTTATAGCTATAGTTGGCAAAGAATGGTGAGATTCCCGTAGTCTTATTAACCTAGTTATTTATAATAAACTTGGTAAGGGGGAGCCAATCTACCTAGTTGTCTTAGGTGAAGCTTATAAAGGCGCGTAGGTACTTATTTATTACTACATTAATAATCTTAGTTTAACTATCTGTTTTAGGGTGCTATACGAAGCTAGGGCTTAGGGTTACCTTTAGGCGCTAGTTTAGGCGACGCTAGAAGTTAGAAATAAATAAAGAGCCTCTATTAGAAATGATGGTATTTAAAGCGCTGTATAACTTATAGATAGTGTGGATAAATGCTTTAATAAGCTTCTTAGTGTTTAGGCTAGTGACAGAAATAAAGTGTCTTATCTTTATTAGGCGGTTAATAATGATAAAGATATATCTATATGTTTTGCCGTTACAAAGGTACTTAGGTAGGTTAATGACGTAGTTAATAGAGATATTGGTTTATAGGCGGACTAGTAGTTTTAGTAGTTTTAGGAAACCGGGCGGTGCTAAGCGTGGGGTCTTTATATAGAAGTAGAGAGCGCAGTCTTTTACAAAGGTAGCTGTAAACTGTAAAATACCTAGCTACTAATAGGTTTAATTAAGGAGGTCTAGCGTCTTAACGCGGCCTAGGTGGCCCGTAGGACCCAAACTGTACGTATAGTGTATAACTTCTAATTAGAGTTTAGGTAAATTAGGGACAAATACTCAATTCCTATAGTAGATTAGGCCGTTAATAATTAAACATTTGGATTTATTATAGTAGAGTAACTTCCTAATCTGCTTAGGCTAGCGGCGTGCTTTATAGCCTTCCTATTCGCGTAGCGCAGCTAATATATCCCTAGCGAGTTTATTCTCCTTATAGGCATTCTTAATAAGCTCCTTGAGGGGTTTTTTCTTAGGCTCTAGGTCTATTACTACGATAAAGTCTTTGACGCTCTAGTCTTGGGATTTGCTTAGTAGCTTTTTTAGGATAGCGGGGTTAACTTTTTTTGGTGGTAAGATAACGCGGTCTTGGTGTCGTAGACATTTGTCACTAGTATTAGCAGGTATTACACCTAGGAGACGGCTAAGAGCGTCTAGGATTGTGGCTTTAGTGCTAGGCCTATAGGTAATAATAAAGTTAAACTAAGAGAGGAACTTAGCCTATTAGACTTAGCGCTAGTTTAGTTATTTTGTTGTTATAAAGGTTTAGAGGTTTTTGTAGTCCGTAATAATTTTAAACAGTTACTTAGTTCCTTATAGTTTAGGACGCTATTCTTCTAGTGCTTTTATAATTGCTAGGAGCTCCTTATTGTATATCTTATAGTTATATTCTAGAGTAGAGTACTTAGCAGAGAAGAATGCGACTAGCTTAAGTTTACCATCTTTACTAGCTTAGTAAAGCACTCCTCCTAAAGCCTAGTTTAAGGCGTTTATCTTTACTATGGTTTTCTTTATATAGTTATAGTATGCTAGGACCGGTGCTATAGTAAACGCTATCTTTAGTGTCTAAAAGGCTTGTGCTTAATTAGGGCCCTATAACTAGTTAGTACTCTTCTTTAATAGCCTAGTTATAGGTTTAATAACTGCGGAGTAGCTTTAGATAAATTATTAGTAAAAGTTCGCGAAGCTAAGAAATTGCTATAGTTCTTTAATTGACGTCGGGTCCTTTTATTCCTATAAGGCTTATACCTTCTTAGGGTCCATAGTTATGCTATTAGTTAAGATAATTAAGCTAAAATATTTTGTTTTAGTTGTATAGAACTTAGACTTATTAATATTAATCTGTAGTCCGGCGTTGCTAAGTCTCTAAATAACTTTATTTATATATTTAGTGTGCTTAGTACGTGTTTTAGAGAAGATAAGGATATTGTTAAGGTAGGCAGTGTAGTAGTTATTAAGGGCGTTATATAAGATATGGTTAATATAGTTTTAGAATATAACGGGCGTATTATAAAGACTAAATAGTATAACTAATATCTTATAGAGTCCGAACCGGGTAATAAATGCTATAAGCCATTTGTAACCTTCCGCGATCCGGATTTAGTTAAACGCAGCAATTATATTAAGCTTAGTAAAGTACTTAGCACTATAGAGTGCGTTAAGTGTCTTGCGGATTAGTGGTAGTGGGTACTAATTCTTAATAGTAACTATGTTTAGGCCTTGGTAGTTATGGCAGATTTACACGCCACTACTAGGTTTCGCAGTAAGGAGGAGTGGTGCGGCGGCTAGTAAGGTTAATTTGCGGATAAAACCCTTATCTAGTATCTCGTTAATCTATTTCTTTATATAACTAAGTTTAGCGGGTAAGAGTAGTCTGTTCTTATAATATAGGGCCTACTTTCTGGGTATAATCTTAATTTTATAGTCCTATAGTTGGTAAGGGGGCAGCTTATCTATATTCTTAGGGAGGAAGTGTTTAATATATTCGTGAAACTCTCTTAGTAAGCGTTATAAAATATCTTTACGGGTTAATTCTAGTTTGCCTTTTAGGAATTTCTTAATATTAGTATTAACTATTTTTCGGCGTAGAAACTTAGGCTTAGTTTTTAGGTTTATCTTAAGGAAGTTATAAAAATAAGGGGGTAGCGTTTTACGGGCTTCCTCTATTATATAGTCGCCTTCCACTAGCTAGCAGAAATATCTTTCTAATAGGTTTGGTACTTCTATTAGGCCTATAGGCAGCTCTTTAAGTAGCTATTAGTGCTCTTCTTATTTAACTAGTTCTACTAGCTCCGCTATATAGATCCTTATTACCTTTACATCTTTTTATTTATAGAACTGGGTAAAATTAACGGCATAAGTGTATCTAATGTTGTCTAGGTTAGGGCGTGTCTAGTTCTCTAGTATTACGGCTAGGTTGGCATAGCTTAGTTAACCCAGGGGGGCGGAAATGAGGTGGCGGCCTTATACGGTACGCGTAGGAGACGGGTGTAAGGTTAGGCGTTACGGGGGGGAGGTCTTAATTACTCTGGTTTTGGTCTTGGCTATAACGTCCTTAGCTATTATATATGCGGTCATATATACATATAGCAAATAACTTAAAGTTAGGTGTTTTGTTAGCTAACCTAGGTTGAGCGGGTGTATATAGGGGACTTATGGTTCTAGCAGTGTTTGTTTTTTTAGGGATAGGGCAGTAGTCTAGTCTTTTAGGATTTCTGCTTTATTTATTGCGTATATTAGGTTACTAGTATTAGGTACCTCTTTTACTATTAGCTAACGGTATCTAAGCGTTGGCCTTGCGATGCGTCTATATGGTGCTACTTGGTTATAATTAGAAATGTGCTATAGGAGATAGTTATAGGTATAGTAATTAGAGTTAAACTTAAGCTCTAAAGCGGGGAAGTCTGCCCTTAGGTTATGTTTTTTAAGCTAGGGCATTCCAAGAATTACTAGTATAGAGGGTAATAATTTCGTAATATAGAAGAGTATAGATTCTATATAGTGGCCGATTGTTATTTTTGCTATAAAGTAGTAGGTAATAAAGCTGGATGGGAGTCTATTAGTAAGGCGGAGTGGTTTTAGGATTAGGAGTCTTTTTATTATAATATTATGCTTTTTTATAAGCGAGTCTTCGTCTATAAATGCTAGTGCTATACTACCGGTATTAATAAGGCTTACTGTTTTAATAAAAACTTATAGAAGTGGGTTACGTAGTAAGGAGAGGTAGGTCTAAATAAGGATAGTATTTCTATTGTTATTTGCTGTTCTAAGGTTAAGTAGTAGTTAACTTAGAATAAGGTTTAACTAGTCTAGTAGCATAAATCTAATCCTTTTATTCTCCTCCCTATATAGTTCTAACCCTTAAAGGCGACTTAGTCTAAGGGTTGGCCTTTTAATAACTGACTTATAGGGCTTGGCTAGTGGCTATGGTCTTAGCTAGTATATCCTAACGTATTAGTCTCCGACGGTATATATATACTAGAGGGTACTTTACCAATAATATAGCTGGTCTTATAATTGGTAGTAATACGGAGTACTTATCTATAGTTTGCGTACAGGACTATTGGCTAGGGCTATATTGGGGAAGGCCATCGCGGGGGCGGGTTTCTATATCCAAACTCATGTCCTCGTCCGCAGTTACCGCTTTAGTTACTATTCCCTCTACTAAAGAATCTGCTATAGCTAGGAGGGGGTTAGCGCGGTGGTATCGGAAGGGGATTTAGGTTTATTTTAGGGTTATAAGTATTTTTCTAGTAGCTAGGTTAACCATATGCTATACAGAGTCTGTTATCTATATAGTGTCTTTAAACGTTGTTAGGGAGGCTACTACTACCACTACCGAATTTAACGGCGTTAAGGTCTATTAGGTCATTCTGTGGTACCAGTGCTAAGGTGTTATTATTAGGTAATATAGGTCAATAGCCGCCAGCGGTACTTGGCTTAGCGGTATTTAGCTTCATATAGTAGGCGTAGTTCTATAGGTTATAAGCGAATATATCTATCTACTTACTCTAGCCTTTATAGTTAACATCGCCAATCTTACGGCTAAGGGTAAGGGCTAGGTCTTTTATCTTTAGGGAAATATTCTTTTTAAGTAAGTTTACTTTTTATTCCTTAGTCTTGTTTGCTTTAATTATTAACTTATTAAGCTCTGCTTTCTAGGACCAGTAGTTACGCTCGCCCTAGCTTAAGGTATCCAACTTATTTTTAGCCGCTTAGGTTGTATTAATGGTCTTATAGTGCTTCCTTATATATATAAGCATAGATTCTTAGTCGGAGAAGGTTTATTTATTTAAGTTATTTGGGTATATACGTAGTATATTAAGGCTATACTTAATATAGTTATAGGCCTTATCTGTTAGCATGTTTGATATATAGAGGACTTCGTCCATTAGGGTCTTAAAGTACTTTATATCTCTCCGGAAAACGCCTTAAATCTTCATTTCCTATATCTTAAATTTTTCTTATTTTTTAATTGGTGATCCCTTACTATTAAACGGGGTTGGATTTTTTGCTTTATGCTTTTTTCTATAGGGCTTAGTTAGAAGAGGGGAGCTAGTAGCTGTGTTCTTCTTAGTAATAGTCTAGGTAAGTATAGTAATCTGAGAGCTTAGACTTTATATAGTCTTAGTATATGCAAGAGCTTACTGTTTATTTTGTTATATACGTGGTTCAAGCGTCTTAAGGGAGTTAATTCTGTACTAAGCTTCTTTAAGTTAGGACTTTATAGTTTGGCCTTTATCATAGACGGCTTAGAGGCCGTTCTTAACGCTAGTTAAAAAGGTTATATATATAGAGAGGTGCTAGAAGGTTCATGCCATATTAAGGTCCTTAGGGTACTCCGGATTACTCCTAATTGCCTAGGTAATATAGGTGTAGGAGGTCTTAAAGAGGCAGGCGAGCGCTTCGCGTGGGTTTATCGACGGGGTGTTATCTATATTATAGTTGCCCATTTTAGGGGGTCTGGGTAAGGTAATTAAAATCTATAAAACTAGCTATGATGCTAAGATTGTCTAAGACTGTGCTAGGGTTATCTGGGATTATCTGGGATTGTCTGGGACTATAGTATAGTATTATTGGTCGCGTTGAGTCGCGATTATACTGGGAAAACGGAAATAATATACTAGGAAGAGAAAGAAAACAAAGGTCGCAATAGGGCGCAATTAGAGATACTATAAACTATTATAGTGCTGTAATACAAGTAGGCTAAATAACTATATTATGGTATGAAGAGAAGAAGGAGGTAAAAGGGGGTATCGTATATAAATAGTAGGGGCAGCCGCCAAGGCGCTAGTGGTGGGCTAGCTAATAGTAGGAACAGTATAAGATAGTACGAGACAGTATGGAACAGTATGCGTTAGGACAGTGCCGTAACAATATGTTTATATTGTAAAGTAATTTCTACTTACCGTCCTTAATAAACTATAGAATATAATTATATACCTAAACACCTATTTCTTTAAAGTATACTATTTAGCCGTTAATAGGAAATATATAATAATAGCTCAACTATCCTAATACCTTCTAAGTATACTATGGATACTCCCGCCCCTTATTTATAGCCTTACCTATAGCCCTTACCTAGTAATATTACCTTATAAGATATAGCGAACTCCAACAGAGTAAGTAGTATAACTATTTAGATAATCCTTACTATAAATTAATACTTCTAGTTATTACAGCTCTTGTAAGGCGAAATTTGGGCTTATAATTAAATATAAACTAAACTTTAGACCGAAATTAAGCGCCGTATTAAGGCTAATAACGCTATATAGAAACAAACCAAATAAGCTTTAAAATGGTCTATATTATATTAAGAGGCTTATACTACTCTGGATTAGTATAGAATAGAAAAAGTATTATTATATAAAGAGATTTAAAGCTTAAAATTAGAGATAAAGGCACTTAATATATAGGAATTATTAGTTAATATATTTGGTAGATAATCTCTACTAGAGATTTTAAATTAGATGCGATAAGACTAAAAGAGCGAAGGTTATACACTGCATATTGTATAAAACCTTATTTAAGTAATAGAAAAGGGGGGTAACTATAGTATTATACTCTAATTTAAGATATTAAATACTACCTAAGGGAATAACTAGGTTCTAAAAGCTACGAGTTTAATTTAGTTTAAGAAATAAGAGATTAAAGCATTACGTATAGGAAAATTAAAGAAAAAAAAAAGTTTAGAATAGTTCTGCGAATATTAAATATTATATAATTAGCTGTATAAATCATTTAATAGTAGAGAAAACTGTAACTATAAGCA
>Ga0307515_10019088_pt1 | contig 12367 bp, 19 predicted proteins | sample 17_EM_MG_FD_194513 | JGI IMG/M metagenome (GOLD analysis project Ga0307515, IMG submission 194513) | Populus trichocarpa ectomycorrhiza microbial communities from riparian zone in the Pacific Northwest, United States - 17_EM | ecosystem: Host-associated > Plants > Roots > Unclassified | place...
ACCTCTTACGGGGATAAAGTCCAACACCCGTACTCGCTCAAGGAGTTTGCTCAACTCGGGAATGCCCAGGACTATCAAGTGAACCTACAGAAGACTCAACTGGATGCATTTGACCACGCGTTTTGGATGGATGTAAGTACAGCCCGGATCGTCTCTGCTCGATGAATCTCACTTCCACCGGGGATATAGAATAACTACCGGTTTGAAGCTGCCAAGGCGGCAGCGCTTGACGCGCTACCAGAGAACGCGACACCTCAAGACAAAGAGTTCGTTCTATCGAACTTTTACCGGGACTGGCTAATCCAGGAGACTCCACGGCTGGAGGTCTACAACAAGACGTGGAGACGGCGGACCCTGGACATTATCCTGCTTGACGCTCGGACGCAGTGGGCAAAGTTTCTTTCCAAAGCTGGGCTACGATGAAGGTATGAACCTCTAAAAAATCAAGCTTCGTTTGCGGCTGACAGGCGTTGAACAGAGACAACGTAATATAAAGCAGTCGGCGTTGAGCTGTATTTTACTCGTGAAGTACCTAATGGACACCTCCAGTTCAGGAAGTGGACAAGGCGATCCACAGACACGATAAACCACCACCTAAAACCTTTCAGCATCCTGAGCAACGAGCTCCCCTACCCTCTTGTAGTCATTCTCCAACTTAAAACCCTCAAGTATGCTGCTCTCCGTCGTAAAGTCCCTCCCCATGGCCTCGATCTGATCTGGGGGTAGTCCAGGCCACCTCGACGTGATATCTGTTGCCGAAGGGGTCACCAAGGCGCCATTCGGCTCAAGGACGTACTTCGGCCCGCATGCGAGGGTTGCGTACAGCGCAGTGTTTTGATACTTGGCCGTAAGCTCGTCGTCGGTCACGTCTACTGTCTGCCGGATCGAGTCCCAGCTGAAAAAGGAAAGAATGGATGAGTTTACGAGTCCTCTTGTGAAGTGCAAGGTCACAGGAACATACTCGTCGTGCAAGTATATCCTTCGCCAGACACTCCTGAAGGCGTGGAGTTGCCGAGACTCAGGGAGACCCTTGGTTTTTGTCAAGATGTGCAATGCGGCGTAGAAATCGTCCAAGGTTTCGTCATTATCCTTCAACGAAAGCAAGTCCACGAGCTCTTCGTCGGACAAGGCCTTGCCTTGTAACAACTGGCGAAGCAGTTGTTTGAAAATCTGATTCATAGTTATAAGTCAGCCTAAAGGAAAGGCAATACGAGAGAGGCAAAACATACGTGAGAGTGAGCCGGCCGATCCGCCAGCCTGGTTGCCTTGACCTTGAGGATGTCACCTACCTGGGCTTCGAAGGACTGCTTCGCCCTTGTTGGGGGTTTCACGGCCTTGAATTGTTGCAGGAGATCTTCCTGGACAGCGACAGTATCTAGGCCGTCATCAAAGGCTGTGGTCCCCGTCAGAAAGGTTCTGCCTGGAGAGGATGGGGGAAGATCACCATCAAGCGCAGACTTCTCCGTTGGCACATCGTGATTATGCATCCAAGCAAGTTGACCCAACTTGCCAATGCTCAGCATCAACTAGAAAACGGGTCACAATTGAATACGACGTCATCCACCACACGCCAGCGCGAGACGCACGTGTTTCGTTTCTAGGTCAGCGGCTCGCTTGCTCTCGCCGAACAGCGAATTCGCAGCTGCACTGTACCGATGCCTCCCGACGTCATTGATCCAAGAAATATTGGGATAGGAATTATCAACGAAGAACTTGTCCACGTATTCACCGTGAGCACCATCCTGTGCAAACATGGTCCTGAGCTCCCCTGTCTTCTACTTCAGCGTTTATCACAAAAAGGGCAACCCCAAAAGATAGCCTACCGTGTTCAATGTACCATTGATAAAGTTCCGTCGTGAACGCCTCTTTGAACTTGTCGATATAAGACCGGATCCTGGCCGCGTTTGGATTCTTCTCAGGTGGGTACACGGTTTCGGTATGGCACAACGAAGCGAGGTTCCTAAAATCGAGGTAATCTTCCGCGAGTTGAAAAGCGTATTGGGCGTGATCTTGCTTGCGGAGTGCCTCCAGGACCTGCGGCCGGAGTAGATCAAACCGTTCGCCTAACACGACCCTTTCGCGCTCTGCGGCGCTGTCTCCAGAGGCTTGAGGGCTGTACATGATGCATGGTCGTTAGTGCTCGCACAATGGAACATTTCGGTGGTCGCGAACCTTTTCAGCCACTCAAGTCGATCATAACAACACTTGAACAGCACCGACGCCAGCTCTGCCATCTGCATCTTGATCATCCCTTCAGTCACAGCATCGACCGATCCGCTCGTCTTGTGGGCATGCACAACGGTTGCCGTAAGTTCGAACAGATCAATCACTTGATTGATCATGCGCATCTGGGCTGTCCATGGGTCGTGCACAGGAAGTTCGACCCCATATAAACTGAGGTTGTACTTCCTGTGCTCAATGGCGGAAGTCAAGATGGTCTAACACCAACAAACGGTCATTACCAAATTGGACAAAGGGCCGGATGAACGAACCAGCACGATTCTGTTCGCTTCTGTCAATGTCGGCCCCAGAGCCGGTAAACTAGGAGCCTCGGCTCTGACTCTATTCAGGATGGGCATTATCCAGGACGTGATTTCCCCGATGTCATAAACCCTCAAGCGGAAGAAGGCTCTCATGAAATCATCATGATGACCCTCTCCGGTGTCTTTCATATAAGCGTAAACCGCCTCCGTTAAGATGCTCCGCCTGTTCCCACCGCTTTAGAACTAGGTTAGTAGGGTTCCGGTCAACGAGGGAAAACCTGCGGGAAGGACCTACACGAGGAACTCGTTATGCCTCAACCAAACCTGATGAGCCGCGTGTAGTTTCTCTGCATCCGTAGACAACCGCTGGCGACTTGATTGGGACATCTGCGAATATCTTAGCCTCAAGATACCCGATCTGACGCAATAACTCAGACCTTGGAAAGCGCTGCGTTATCGTTGATGAACTTGATCAAAAAGTTTAATTTGTCCTTCCTCCCCATCATGTGTGCGTTGAGGTCGTGGTTCGGGCGGATAATTTCAGAATCTAGAGATGATGTATGAGGATGTAAATCGGGTCCGAAGGCTAACTGAGCCGCTCATCACCTGATTCCAAGATAGCCTTGCTGAGCTGCTCGGCACCAGTCATCAAACTATTTCCGTCAACCTCAGGAGGGAAACTGAAATCCAGAGGGTTCTACAATGGTGTTTCTCAGTCGGGGTCAGGAAGGGGATGCGTGGTCGACCTACATCGAGATTTGAGCCGTACAAGATGGCCTGGGTCATGATCGACTTGATCAACGTTGCACGCCCGGTCCTAGTTTACAGGCTTTCAGATCATCCCGCCTCGGGACAGCGTCTGGAATGCCTACTCCCGATCGAACTTTGCAATCTGGTCTATATCGACGTAGACCTTCATCATCGTCGCGGCGGTGAGGACCAGTAGCTCTCCACCTGCAGACGGCAGCACACCTAGACCAAGCGTCCTATCCGTAGAATTGCGGAGTTCTAGACGGTCCATATACTCCGTGTCTACGTTGCCTCAGTCAACTGGTAAACATTGCCAATAATGACGGCGAACCTCGAGCGCATAGAGCAATAGCATCCCCGAATTGGATCGCAATTAGGGTGCCATCACGGACAGATTGAATCCGAGGGTGCATTGGCGCACCGGAACTCGAGGTCTTAATAAAATAGTGAGTCGTCAAAAGGAGGAGATGAGGAGCACACTGACAGATTGGTACGGAACGACGACCGCATCCTCTGTGGCGAAGGAGTCTGTCGTGTAGGATAACCTGATGAGGGCATATATCCTCCTGGGATTATTAGACACCATCATGCTGTTCTCGTCGTCCACTCCAGCGTAGGAAACGAGCAGGACGACCCTTGACGAACTCTCCGGTACAATGTCCAAAAGCTCCACGTCCAGTTCCACTGCAGAACCCCGCCGAGAAGTCGCTGGGGTAAAGTCTTGTATTACTTCGCGAATACTCTCGCCGAGGTCTTCCTCAGAGATGAGCTCTTCGTAGCCCTCAAACCTCAAACTCCATAGCTGGATCTGAGTATCTACCGCAACCCAAATCTCACGGCCAGTGGGAGTGACGTCTCCGAGAGCTACAGAGTTGATGTACCCCCTCTCCGTCTGGGGGGTTGAAGACCACAGGGGGAAGATGCGAGTGAGAGACAAGGAAGATTGGGGTCGAGAGAACAGATGAGAGGTCAGGTGGTACTTTCCTCCTGTGGAACCTAATGCGAGTCGGAACAATCTCCCAAAAGAAGTCGATGCCACGAAGGTTTGGCTCTAGTCGCGCAGGTCAATTGGATATCGGCGAAATCCTGATCAAGTAGATAACGCACATCGATACGCGTGAGTGTCGTCAAAAGTTCCCCATCATCACCCTGTAAAGGTAGCTCGGTTGTCGTGTAATGTTCACCACCGGCCAGACCAATCCCGATGCTGCCCCATAACCTAAGCTCGCCATGAATAGAAGCGAGGATCAATCCAGGTTCTCGATTCGGACCAGTTGGGATCAGGACGTGGAATGGGGCTGAGTCCGAGAGTGGACAGGCGAAAATGTAGCATGTCGGGGTACCTGAAAGGGCCTTAATTTCTCGTCAGCTTCTCGCCAAGGACGGGTGAATATATTTCACGTGTGGAAAAAAGTAGATGTACTTGAGCGTGATTCCACACGAAACAGGTTTGTGCCGAGGCTACGAGGGCGAAACCCGTCAAGGGGTCAACATCTCCACTGTACGAATCTCGGTAAAAGTCTGTGGGAAAAGAGGTCGGGGTTCGGGATCATGTCAGGTGAGAGGGTGAAATAGGAACTCGCCTGAGTTTTTGAGGATTTGTTTAACCTCTACGGGAAGGTTCGAGTAGAAGGATACGGCCAGCTGCTGTGATTTTGCGAAAACGGTCTCGGTCCGGATGGCGCGCTCGAAGATCAAGCTAGTAGCTTCGTCGTCCACATCCATTCTAGCTGCACCATCGGAAAAGACTGAAGTCTCATCAGGAATACGATTTGGGGCAGTGTTTCGTGCAGGAGTGGTGAGACGAGAAGTAGGAAGTCGACTGGACTGGCCAGTGTTCGGAATCGCGAGTTGTTTTTGGCGACGGGGCTGAACGACCGGTGGCGAGTAACCTGGCGGACGCGAACCAACCCTGCTACTCCTCCTTGGAATCGGCGCTGGTGTCTGGAAGGTCGCCATTAATCTTGTTTGAGTTGCGACGAAAGGTCAACTGGAGGTCTACACGACGCGCGTGAAGTGAACACGCGACGTCAACAAACCAATCGACTCAAAGTCCACCATCATCGCCATGCTCGGCGTCGAAGGATACGGCAGCGGAAGCGACAACGACTCGGACGTTGAGACTACGACTACGACTACGGTGTCCGTCAAATCCGTACCTACGAAACCGACGACTACCCCAAAATCTGCGGTTCCTCTGCCACCTCCAAAACAGGCCAAACGTCCAAAGAAGATTACGATCGACCTCCCGAAGCCAAACAAAGGAGGGGATGGGGAGGACGACCCCGAGCAACCGCCGACAAAGAAAGCTCGTACAGATGGGAAAGGTGCTGGTGTATCAAGCTTGCTGTCTATGTTGCCTGCACCGAAGCAGGTGGCACCTGCGAAACCCCCACAACCGGAACGTGTCCTTGGTGGAGGGAATGCGCCCGCCCTTTCATTCAATTCAGCGCCCCGGTCAGCGAGCGACGAGGCAGACACGTCGACGGTTGCGAAACCAAATTTATTCATCCCGAACTCAATAGCGAGAGGGAAGGCCAACGTGTCGACTGAGGACTCGGCGGTGGGACCGCGCCCGCATGCTGCGCCTTCTCCTCCTGCCGTTGGTTTCTTCTCCTTAGGTATGATGGTTGCTACACGCCGATGATATTATTGTGCATTGAACGCTCTTTTCGTGCAGGACAATCGACGTCGAAAGCAACGATTCAACAAAGCAAGACTTTGCCGACGTCACTTCCATCAATCTCTTCGGCGCCAAAGATCGAGGAGTTCGTGCCTCCAGAGCCCACGCCACAGGACGAATATCCTGGCTATTATCGCCTTCTGTCTGGAAAGTGGGCTGCTTATGACCCGGGGTATTATCAGAAATTCTACGAGAAGTGGCAGGCCGATTATGACAAGTATGTCCGCGATCTAGAGAAAGGCAAGATCAAGGGCTTTGAGGACCTCGACGAGGAGAGCGCGGCGGGAGTGAACGCGATGGAAGAGATGGCAAAGGCTCGAGAAGAAATACAGGTAAAGGAGGAACGGAAGGCGCTCACGCAAGCGAAAGATCAGACGGCGGGGCCGAGAATGAGCATCAAAGGAGCGGCGCTGAGCGGGAGGGCAAAATCAAGGGGACAGCTTGCAACTCTCCTGACTGAGGCGTATCAGAATCGGGAGGCGTACGAGGACAGAATCGCACAGGGCCGACGAAACCGCAAAGAGGCCGGTAACAAATACGGCGAGTGGAACGTTCCTCAACCGTCCCGTCCTCACCCGCTGATGACCAATCACAGGTTTCTGACTCCCTCAAATTCGGATTCTTCCTTTCCCAGTTTGGTGGCTAAGCGTCGGTCACGTGGCAACGGTTGGTAACCTCGTGTGTGGGAATCGGTCTTAACGGATTTGGAAATCTCTGCCTGTTTTCCTCCCACTCCTTTGTCGCCCCCCTCACCCTCGTCCTGTTCGCCCGAGTCGCCTATCAGCTCTCGTGGTCGCAACCAACTTAAATTCCACCACGTCTGCCTTCACACCTTTGTTCTGTCGCTCTGACCTCGACTTGCCTATTGTCTACCAGCTATAGCTGGACAATGCCTGCAACAAATTAAACATATTCATCACCCCCACTTTCACCCCATCTTGCGTCCTCGCGTTTTCGTCGTGCACCTGCGGGCCACGTTTCGTTTAAAGCGCGTCAGATCTTCGCTGCAGGCATTTCTTCTCCCATAATTCGTTCCCCTACGCGCTTTTTGCTCTCCCTCCAGTCATGCCTCTCCAAAAAACACCTCAGAGGCCTCGCACCTCATCCCTCAAGCTTTCTCGGGCAAAGGTACGTGTACGGTTCAACCGATGTTTGGCTTTCTTTCCTGATGACGGGGGACAGACGGCGCCTGTGCTCTTATCACCCTTTTCCGATTGTAAAACACCAAACTCTCCAGCACACCCTGTTTGTGTTTCAGCGCTGCGTCACTTGGGCGTGCACTTATCGCTCGCTGGGTTACAGGTACCTAAACCATGCTCTTGTAACATAACCAGAAAGCGGAGATGTCCACCGGCAGACTCTCGCTCTTCTCGTCGGCCTCGTCGACAAGATTGCCCTCTTGGAAATAGCCCACACGGTTCTGGTGTCTTTGACCGCTTGCCTTGGGTTTCGATTCTCGACGCACCAACTCCCCAACAAAATCCTTGGGATATAGCGGACCTATCTCAGCTACCCATTGACGAACCTTCGCTGCCTCTCGGACCCATTCGTCGTCGAAAGACTTCGTTACGTTCGGTGCCGTTTCCTCTTACACCCTCGTCGTCGCCGGCGTCATATTCACCCGTCTCTTTCCCCTCATTGGAATATGCTTCTCGGGACCCACGGACGCCACCGCGAGAGACCGAACCGCCATCTGCGATTCGTTTTCAAGGCTTGCTCCCTGCGCCCGTCTGACCGCTGGTCATCTCTTCCCTTCTGTATCACCTTCCAAGACACAACCTCTGCATATTTTCCCGCATCTGCCATGATTTATTCAGTCATATTTTCGTCTCATCTTCATTCGTCGATTTACAGCGCCACGCATTATCCCCGTTTTCCCTTCACGAACAATGATGCCTTTATCCTCTCTCACCGTAGTTAACCGGTCGTCGTCTGTTTAAGCTTATCTTCCACTTTGAGCTCGCTATTCTGTGTAACAAGTCCCGGTAGTTTCCTGTCCCTTGGTGTATTCTTGCCCGTGGATTTTGCCCCCGCGAACATACATGCGTTTCTTTCTCTCCACAACTCGGCTGTGGTTCGTCTCTTTGCTATTTCTCTGATTGCCTCAGAACCAGCACTTGTACACGCTGAATATACCTTGGGATCGCGTCTCGCACTTGCCTCCATCAGAAGATGACTCGATGACGAAATGCGTGATCTAGTCCTAATCTTTATCATCCCTCCCCCATGTCTGAAAACCGGGTGGTCAACTTTGGTGCCGGGCCGTCCGCCCTTCCTCTGTCTGTCCTCGAGGAGGCGTCCACGAACTTGCTCAACTTCCAAAACACCGGGATTGGGATCACAGAGATATCTCATCGTTCGAAAGAATTCACGGGATTCCTCGCCGACCTCGAAGCACGAATTCGCAATCAGCTGGACGTGCCTCCGACCCACAAGGTCATTTTTACGCAAGGTGGTGGAACGGGACAGTTCTCGGCTGTCGTGTACAACCTGTTGGCAAGGCATCGGTTGTTGTACCCCGAACTTGGTGACGATGAGCGGAGGCTGGAGTACGTTTTGACGGGAAGTTGGAGCAAGAAGGCGATGGAAGAGGCGAAGCGACTGTGCGCTAGCCCGAAAGGAGTTGGGGGGGATGTCAGAGTTGTCGTTGATGCGAGGACGTTCTCTAAGGACGGAAAAACATTCGACAACGTCCCGCCTCATGCCGAATACCAATTCTCTCCGTACACCACCGCTTCCCTCGTCCACCTACGCGCTCGCGCTCCTCCACCGGCCTTGGTCTACTATTGCGATAACGAGACGGTGGACGGAGTGCAGTTCTCTGACGATCTCAAGTCTCCTCAAGCCTTTCCGTTCGGATTGCTTTTCCCGCCCGATTCGGATGAAGAGCAGCCGCTTCTCCCGCTTGTCGCTGATTACTCTTCTTCGTTCATGTCGCGTCCAATTCCGCGACTAGCCGACCACGCGGTGATATTTGCGGGAGCCCAGAAGAACCTTGGCCCCGCAGGGCTAACGGTCGTAATCGTCCGACAGGATTGCCTTGTTGACGCGGACGCTGCAGCGAAGCTTGGAGCGGCGCCCGTTCCTTTGACGTTTTCATACAAGACAATAGCGGACAGCAATAGCGTTTACAACACGCCGTCGGTGTTTGCTATTTACGTTGCCGGACTGGTGATGAAGAACATCGAGGGGGAAGGGGGGTTAGCGCGTTATGAGCGAGTGAACAGAAGGAAGAAAGAGAAGCTGTACGGAATCGTGAGGAAGGGAGAAGAGACGGGAGTGTTGAGGAGGAAAGTTCAGGAGGGGTCTGAGAGTTGGATGAACGTCGTGTTTGAGGTTTTGGGTGAAGGCGGGCTGGTTTCAAAAGAGGCGGAGCAGAGGTTTGTTGCCGGGGCGAGTCAGGGCGGAATGGTGGGTCTCAAGGGGCACAGGTTCGTAATCATTGAGGATTTTGTTTTGACGGTAACCTATCTAATCTCTGAAACAGGTCCGTCGGAGGTGATGCTCTGATATCGGTTCATCACTGACTCCTGGCGCTGACGATTTTCTCCCTGTAGGAATCCGCGCTTCAATCTACAATGCTATTACCGAGGGTGACGTTGAACGTCTGGTGGGTTACATCACAGAGTTTATCCAGGCGGAAAAAGAGGCACGTGAGCCTGAAACCTCTTAGGGTACCGGTAGGCGAAAAGCACGATCAATCCCCCTATTTATGTGATGACTATGGTATTGAAGGATGAGCGATCGTGGGAAGATGATCAAGAGAACTCTCTGAAAGGTGTCAGTATGCCACGATGAAGGCAGAGAAGTTCCATGGATACATGGGCGATGAATCGATGATCGATGATATGGATATAGCCAAGGTCCGGGGGGGTGGGGCAATGTCCCAGTATTCCATACCCCTGGACGCGTTCCGTGTTCACGGGCGCGACGTTTGCGCTGCATTCGGCGCAAATTTGACTCGTTCTCTGCGAATCGTGAAATTTTGGAATACAAGAATGTCGCGTTCTCGACTCAATTTCTTTCCAGAATTATCGGGCCAGGCAGCCCGGTTGTCGTAAACCGTTCGCAGTGTTCGGGCGAAAATAGCGGGTATAAAATCCCTCTCTGTTTCATTGGGTCACCCACCGTTCCCTCCCCCCGTCCCACAACAGCTACACATACCATGGACACCGCTACTTCCCGCCTGCAACAGATTGTAGACCATATGCCGTCTACATCGACGGTTATCGCCCCACCACGAGGTAGGTGACACGTGCCTCCAAGGTGTGAGTGTGGACTGAGCACGCGCATTAGAGCTGTGGCAAGGGGTTACCCTCGAACCCCCGGACGGCATTTTCGCCCTGAAGGACCGGTGCGATAATGATACCTTCCCCCAGAAAGTCGACCTTAGCGTTGGTGCATACCGAGGAGACGACGCGAGGCCATGGACATTACCGGCGGTGCACAAGGTACGTCGCCTGAACGATCACTCAGTCCATTCTCCGGTTTTCTGATACACGCTGCTCCGTGTGGATCATTGTCGTTTTCCCATATAGGCGGTAATCCGATTGGTGGAAGATCCACTTCACAATTATGAATACCTTCCTATGTCAGGCCATCCGGAGTTTACGAAGGCAGCCGCCGTGCTTCTTTTCGGGGAAGACTCTCCCGCCCTCAAACAGAATAGAGTTGCTTCCGTGCAGACCATTTCTGGAACGGGCGCGAACTACCTTGGGGCCCTCTTTACCCATAAGTATTACCGTTTCAATGGGGACCGGAAAGCATACGTGAGCGATCCTACTTGGGGTGAGCGCTGCTTTTTTCCTGAGAAAATCTCAAACACAATCTCACCATCACATCCTTTTCGTTCCTGCGTGCCTCACAGTCAACCATCATCCGATTTTCAACGGAGTTGGACTCGAGTTGGACACCTACCCCTACTATAACCATGTTACGAACAGACTGGACTTTACTCGCCTCCTCACGGCGTTTCATAATGCACCCAGTGGTTCAGTCATGGTCCTCCACGCTTGCGCCCATAATCCCACAGGAGTGGATCCGACGCGGGACCAGTGGAGTGCAATTGCCGACGTGATGCTGGAGAAAGGTCATTTCGCGTTCTTCGACTGTGCGTATCAGGGTTTCGCGAGTGGAGACTTGGACGAGGATGCTTGGGCAGTCCGAGAGTTTGCCCGCCGAGGTATCCCGATGCTAGTGTGTCAGGTGGGTGTCATCGAACGTTCGCCTTGTTCTTTTTTGCTCCAACCTTCCCCGTTTCGCCGAGCAAAGTTGACTGACAAAGATCCATTTGGAACGTCGATCGACAGAGTTTCTCGAAGAACGCGGGACTGTACGCAGAACGCGTCGGGGCGTTGCACGTGGTCTGCCCGACGTCGGATTGCGCGTTCAGGGTATGGCGGAAGCTTTCGTCAATAATCAGGGCGCAGATTAGCACGCCTCCAGCGCATGGCGCGCGATTGGTAAGTGGCGCTGGCGTTCAATGTGTGTGATGTGTGACGCTCAATGCGTGGAATTGTCACAGGTCTCTTCAATCCTCAACGATCCCGCGCTTTTCGCCGAGTGGAAGAGCAACGTAAGAGAAATGGCGCAGAGGATAATTGAGATGAGGACGGAGCTCCATCGGCTGCTGACTGAAGAATTCAAGACCCCTGGGAGTTGGGAACACATTGTGGACCAGACTGGGATGTTCGGGTAAGCCAGCCACTCGTCAATTCCTGCCCGGACGGCTACTAACTCTCTCTCTTCTTAGATTCACGGGGATTAGCGAAGGGCAGGCAAGGGCGTTGACGGAACGGGCTCACGTGTACATGCCGTTGAATGGACGAATATCGATAGCGGGCCTGAACCGGCACAACGTCCGATACTTTGCACAGAGTCTAGACAGGGCCATGCGGGGCCAATTATGATCATGATAGTGTGATACCGACACAGTTTTAGTCTAGTATGATTATTAGGTAGCTTATACAATGCCATCCGACCATGGCCTATTCCTCCCCTCCGCGTGTGTGGACGGACTTGAAAGGCGGTACGCCGTCGTGATGAAAGTTCCCACTCCACGCTCTCCCTCTCCCCAGTTGACAAATTATCGTGCGGGGACTTTTTCATCCTTGCAGTCGTCTCAGCTCTAGCCCGTCGCTGATTCCGGGCGCAGTAGCGTGAAGCAAGCGACCGACGTCATATTCTACTCCATAACCTCGCTACTCTGCCGTGCGGGCGAACGGGATCTCCCCAAGGGCAGTCCCTCTCTAGGCAGTCTGGGCTTATAGGCCATCTGCGTGAGCCAGGTTCGTGTCTGCCCCTTCTTCTCGCTGCCCAAGCCATCTTCCATGGGTTCACTTGTCTCCCTTGTTCTAACCTATTTTTTCGACTACAGCATGAATGGCCATCCAGTTTCCGGCGACGAACGTTCAAACCTTACACCCTCTCCGCCACCGGCGCAGATCGCGTT
>Ga0307515_10019089_pt1 | contig 12367 bp, 9 predicted proteins | sample 17_EM_MG_FD_194513 | JGI IMG/M metagenome (GOLD analysis project Ga0307515, IMG submission 194513) | Populus trichocarpa ectomycorrhiza microbial communities from riparian zone in the Pacific Northwest, United States - 17_EM | ecosystem: Host-associated > Plants > Roots > Unclassified | place...
TTACGGACAGCTTCAAGAGCGTATTCCACTTGAAATAAATGCCCATCCGGTGAAAACACTGTGATTGCACGATCGTATCGAGCCATGGCTACGCTTCAGTTTTCTCTTGTTTTTGCTTTGCTCTCTTTCAGTGTGGGTTTTGCTTTGCCTTGCTTTTTTTCAGTGTGAGATCTGCGGGGTGTTTTTTAATAGAGGAAGCTAAAATTCGCACAAGTGAACATTAACGATCGCTTAAAACGATGTTGTTTTTGCAACTTTATTTATTTTAGGGCTTCACGCCCCATTGTTTTTTACGTTTATGGGCCAGTATTTATTGCTGGGTCCAAATCGTTGCACCATGTTGGACTTTGTTGTTTTATTGATCTATTTAAACAACTCTAAATCAGATTAATTATTCGTGAAAATGGACGCTTGAAGGTCGTGCTTCAGCGGTGTGTGTGTGGGCTTGTCTCCTTCTGCTGTCTCCAATTTGATTTTTTTTTGTATATGTCGGTCATCTTCGCGGTGCTTTACCTACTCTCTGGTCTTGTCGGATATTCAGTGGGTTGTGGGGAATAGTCATGGTGCGCGCAAGCTGACCCAGACACCCCATGCTATATATAAAAAAAAAATTATTCGTGAAAATGGGGTTTATTGATAGTTGTTGACTTGTTATGATGAATTTTGCTCTTTTATATAATTAGGGGAATAATAGATTGAGATATTTATCCTTTAAGTTGGTGAATAAGTATACCATATTATTTAATAATTTTTTTAAATTTTCATGGATTTTGTTGGAGATTCGGATATGTTTTTGTTTAAAATGGATTTTATATTTGAAACCAATTGAAGGAAATAGATGTTCATAAACAAAATTCAAAACTTGGCACAATTTAATTGAAAATGTTGAAAATTTCGGCTATTTTATTTTAAAAAAAATCGAAATACTTTTTCTAAAAAAATCTTTAACACTTCGTATTTTCTCTATTTTTTAAACAATTTTTATCCTTTGCTGCAGAATTAATAAGCTCTAGATCTCTCTAAGTCAATTAGAAGGTATCATGTTTATAATTTTTGGATCAGCTTTGTGACTAACATGAGACCTGATTAACTTAAGATTTAAATTAATTCAAGTTAAAAGAATATAAAAAAATTAACATGGTCCGATCTAATTAAAAATCATATCCAAGTTGACTTGTGACTTGAAAGATTCAAGTAAATCATAATCAATAACTCTAAATCTTTATAATAAATATATTATTATTATGATAGTAATTATTTTTTATTTAAAAATATATTAAAATAATTTTTTATTTTCTAAAATTTATTTTTAACATCAAAATAAAAACACAAAAATAATATTTTAAAAAAAATATTTTAATTTTTAAAAAAAAACACTTTTAAAATATAAATACAAAAACACTCATACTTTTTTTTTTTGTTTAAATCCTCAAATCCCTAATTCTTTTCAATTCGCTTATGGTTTGTGCAAATCCCTAACTTTTCTTTTCCTGATCCAACGTCAGTCTACCCCTGCCGAGCGTGTTAATTGTGTCCATTTCTTTATTGCCTCGTCGAAGATGCTTGATGGGAAGGAGAATGATAGGGCGGGTGTAGATCTATAAAAATATCTTTGAGACACCAGAAGCTTGAGCTCAGATGGGTACTGGGAGGTGTAGATAGTGGGAAGAGGGTGAGCAAGCACTGTCGGGGCAAGCTCCAATCAAAGAATGTATAGACCTATAAGATGGCTCCACGGAGATGTCTAGTCGTTGACACAAAAGAAGACTCCACTTTCCAGACGACCTAAACTCATCATCAATGGCTCTACTCAAATGCCTCCATCGGTCCTTGAAGGGAAATAAAGTAACAAGAAGATGAGGATCTTGCCCTTTATTGGGAAATTGAGAATGGTGTTGCCACTTTAATCAAAGTGTGAAACCCTAACTGCCATCCACTAAGAGGAAAGAAACAAAATAAACTCTTTTTTTAGATGGTTTCGTGCTTCACATTTTGCCCGCTGCAACGGACATGAAGGTTCTTCCAAATGATAATTAATGATATTATTTGGGTAGTTAATTGTAATCATTGGAGATGGTATCTGTTAAACTATATATGCCATTGATTTTTTTTTTAAATGCTTTGCATCTTATCTTTATCTGTTTATTTATTTATTTATTTTAAAAAAGTGTATAATTAGAAAGATAAAGTACTTGACAAGAAATATTATTATAATATATATATATATTAACGATTATTTTTTAAAATAATTTTTTTACTAGTAAATATATCAAAATAATATTTTTTTTATTTTTAACATCGACACATCAAAATAATAATAATAAAATTTAAGTAAAAAACCATGATTTCAAACATGTTTCCAAACAACCATGAGAAAAACTCTCATCATCACAACTATATGAAAAATAAAACTTAAGATATCAATGATACAATGGAATAGATTTGTTATATTTTTTAAAAAATTACGATTCAAATCCAAAACCTTGCAATCAGTCCTTTTCTTATCATCAAATCCAGCGTTTTAAAAGCAATATATCTTTATGTTGCTGTCGTGAATAAATTAGATTCCCTCCTCGGTATATGAATTTCAGACAATTATACTTAGAAAAAATGTTTAGTCTATTTCTTACACTTATTATTTACAATCTTATGAGAACGTCAAAAGAAGAAGAAGGTAACAGATGGCGATGTATCGCCTTAGAAATAATCCAAGAATTAGATCCAGAACTCAAACGTTAAATCATAAATCCTTAAGAAGCTAATGAACATGTTGGTGATCATCCTGACAGTAGAAGCTATTGAAGTACTGGTGTCCGCTTGCATTCTGCTGATGTCAGGAGCAATTGTGAGATAGAGAGACCAATATGCACTTTAACCCAACTTTTTTATTTTTTCAATTGGTAATTATAGCAATTGTATACTTATCAGCATCCAGGCCACATCAGCTTGACTGTAAAATTATAATCTTCATCTAGTTGTTTTAATCTTGTTTCAGTGTTTTGTTCATCTATTTAGACGTGCATTTCAATTTTTTTCCTCTATCTAGTAACGCAAGAATATTAACTGTGTGTGTGTGTATATATAAAGAAGTAAAATAGTTCCACGGATGAGGATTGAAATGATTTTATACTATTCTTTAAGATATTATTTTAAGTGAAATTCTATATACTTAAAATTTGAATAGGGTGATGGGAGTTGATAAACATATTTTTAATAAGCTTTAAAAACTCTTATGACCCTCCTTTCTTGGGTATGCCTACAAAAATAAACATGTCTCAAGTGGGGGCTTGTCAATGATAGCTAGATTCATACGTGATTGGGCTTGACAGTATGCCAAGTCTAACACTAAGGTAACATGGGTCTGGCATATATGCGAGACCCAAGACGCTTGGACTTGACAGTCCGCCAAGTCTAAGATGACGAATGACCGACCTCTCTTGAATCTAATTTTGAGGAAGAACTTAGTCTTTATAGGCTTTGTGACATTTAACGTCTTAAACTCTAATCTTTATACATTTATATTCCCAAGAATACGGTTCGGTAACATATCACTTCTTCCAAAGCGTGCATCGCTCGTTCCGCCCGCAACAATCCAATTAGTTATCCGGGTGAAAAAACATTAGATATTCCATCTTCTAAAACCAGGACCTTTGATGTTATTTGGTGTACAATAATTTCTCTATGCCTATTATGGATCTGTACCCCGGGGATCGATAAACCTTTTGGATCTTATTAACCAAGGAAATACGACTTTGCACTATAGTTAGCTCATCACCAATCAAGAATCCCCAAGGAATTCTAACAATTCTTGTTATACACTCGTTCCAATTCTCCACTCTCTTTTCTAGGTTTATTGATATTGAATCAATTGAGCGCACTTCTAACACCTGTTCCACTTTTGAAAGACCCTGCGTTATATCACCAGATCTCGATTTTTCATATATAAATGTAACTAATGTATCTTTTTCATAAAGGATTTCCCCATAATGGCCATGAATAGTTGCTCCTGGAGTGGCCAAATAGGGCTTAACCAATCTTGGTATTACAGAGTCGGCATGAACAATTAGAATTTGACCTGATTTTAGGTGTGATTCCTTTTTGTCATACATACATTTTCACAAATAAATTGTCTTAGGTTAATTATTGTGAATATTTCTTCACAATAATTATGATGATAATTCTGTTTTTATATATATATATCTCTTCTTATTTGGGACCCTATTCCCTATTTTATTCACCTCTTTTGGCTTCTATTGAATCGAGAAATAAGTTTGATTGTCTGTTTTTTATATATAATATAGATAAGACATCTTCCGAATAATTCAAATAGAAGCAATTGGAGGTCTGACTCGGGCCTATATGACATGACCGATCAATTGAAATACTCCAACACTCCACCTTTGTCATATATTCCATACATCACACTAGATAGATATCATATTCATGGAATACGATTCACTTGCAAAATGCCTTGGTAGTGAAATGATAGACACGCGAGACTCAAAATCTCGTGCTAAAGAGTGTGGAGGTTTGAGTCCTCTTCAAGGCATAATATTGAGAATGCTCATTGAATGAGCAATTCAATAAGAGACGAATGACCGACCTCTCTTGAATCTAATTTTGAGGAAGAACTCAATCTCTATAAACTTAGTTATATTTAACGTCTTAAACTCTAATCTTTATACACTTATTTAGATATGTAAAAGTCCTTTAAGGACTCACCATATTCCCATCTAACATTAATATAGATGTAAGTGATGTTTATCCCTCATTAAATGCTATTAAGGTAATTTCACTGCAGATTCTTCTTCTTATAAAAAGACTCATGGGCTATAAATACACAATGAGACCTTCAGAACAAAGGTTCACGATCTTCATTCTTTATTGTATATATATTTTCAGATCATTTCTCTCTAGAATATTCATGTATTTTTTTTTTCTAAAAAAATACTTATTTAAGCATCGAAGAGTCCACACCTCCACCAAAAAAAACCTTTTGCAGGTATTAGCCACGAGCAGTTTTGGCCTATCAAGAACCAAGTATAAACTATCAACTATCTTGGCTAAGGAAAATGAAGAAGATTGTCAAGATCAATTGATTAACCGATTGTTCAACCTGGGAGCTCTATTTCTATTCCTAGACTAGTTGGATTTTTGAAACATCATCAAGGGTGTTGGTCATGTAGATTTAGATATTATGTCATTGAATTAAAAAACTTAAAATGTTAGATGAAGCTTCAAGAATGATTTTATATTACCTTCTAACAACAAGTTCCAAGTTTTTTTCTTCTTTGTGGTGCATGATGCATCAGGATATCGAACCACCTGCAAGCAATCACTAGAGCATAATCTAGCAGATGTAAAGAACTCTATTAAACTGCTTTGCCACCTTGCCAATGCTTGAATTGGAGTGAATATGCTTAGCTTTTTATTGATGCTTAGAGATATTTTCTTAAAGTTTAAGGTCTTGTTCTGCCTTCTCATGATGTCATACATAACTCACAGTATGCTTGGAGACAGCAGAGGTGGTATTTGGTAAGGACCCAGAAGGCCAGGACTCAAGATTCAGCAAGTGTGCACGCTGTGATTATCACAAAAGTTATAAGGGCAGAAGCTATGTGAAACTAGGAATCACTAATAGTGTATTTATAGTACTGTTTCCATTTTGATTCAAATTTGATAGGACATTTTTGAACATGCACTAAGAAGGCGAGCGTGTTACATGATTCTTCACGACGCGTGTGGCACCACTTTTGATCCCAGTATATAAAGCCTAACTCTCTCCGTATTTTGCACCATCAATCACCCTCCATCTAGCTCTCTCTGCCTTATTTTCCTACCATATCATTTTTTGAAACACCTTTCTCTGTTTGCAACAATCCTTCTAATCCCTTTCTTTCTTTCTCCGTATCTGTTTTTTAGAACCATGTTGCCTAGGAGTCGAACTATGCCTAGCAGAATCCACCATGGAGTGGTATGTTGTGATCAAAATGAGATGTACACTTTAATTCTTCTTTAGAAATACTAATATCTTGCCTTCCTTATACTTCATATGTGTGTCCATCAATGTTTCAGGCAGATGAAAGGCATGATATCAGGCACTACTTAGAGGTGGAAGTCCAGCCTAAAGTTAGTGAGAGTGAAGCTATCAACCCTCAATCCAATTACTCAAAGTGCTTTGATGATGATGGTCGCTTGAAAAGAACAGGTAAACATTGTCTTGAATATCAAACTATTGTTTGTGAATTTGGATGGTTTTCTTACTCTTTGGGCACTTAGTTAATTTCGTTTAGTAAGGGTTAAAAATTTGATGGTGCAGGAAATTTCTGGACTTCATCTTCCCATATAATCACTGCTGTTATAGGGTCAGGAGTCCTATCATTGGCTTGGGCCATAGCGCAGCTCGGTTGGGTTGCAGGACCAGCTGTTATGGTCCTATTTGCATTTGTAAATCTCTACACTTCGAATCTACTAGCACAGTGCTACAGGTCTGGCGACCCTGTCACGGGACAGAGAAATTACACCTACATGGATGCTGTCAAATCTTACTTGGGTAAGAATATACTCCCCATCATTTTCAGCTGGCTAAATTGTCATTATAATCATGAGCATGATGGTGAAAATATCTCTGTGTCGGCTGCAGGAGGACGGAAGGTGATGTTATGTGGATTGATTCAATACTTGAATTTGTTTGGTGTTGCTATTGGTTATACGATTGCAGCATCAGTCAGCATGATGTGAGTTTCATATTGTTTTCTACTTGTAATGAACGTTAAATCACGTACACAATAACCGTTGATATTTGAAATATTTTTCTGTTGATTTTAGGGCAATAAAGAGATCGAACTGTTTCCATAGCAGTGGAGGAAAAGATCCATGTCATATGTCAAGCAATGGGTTTATGATAACATTTGGAATCATAGAGATCTTATTTTCTCAGATACCAGACTTTGATCAAGTATGGTGGCTTTCTATAGTGGCTGCTATAATGTCTTTCACATATTCTACAGTTGGTTTGGGTCTTGGTATAGGCAAAGTTGCAGGTATACAAAAATAATTACATCATTGTGATTCTGATTATCTCATTATTCATTATTTACCGAAACAGATCAAATCTAGAAATAACTTCAGCAGCAAAGATATTAAATGGAAAGACTTAGTACAAGCATAGGAAGTTGAGTCGTGTGTATAATGAAGTTCAAAGAATACCTCTGCACTCTCATTTGCAGGAAATGGAACCTTCAAAGGAAGCCTGACTGGTATCAGTATAGGGACGGAAACACATGCTGGACCAGTTACTTCTACACAGAAACTATGGAGAAGTTTGCAAGCTCTTGGAGCCATTGCCTTTGCTTACTCGTTCTCCATTATCCTCATCGAAATTCAGGTAATACTTTGACTACATTTTATGGAACAGTCATTGAGGGTAAATTTAGTAGTCCAACAATTGATACCTGTGCTTGCCTTTTCATTTGCAGGATACAATAAGATCTCCACCTGCAGAATACAAAACCATGAAGAAAGCAACTTTATTTAGCATCATTATAACTACAATTTTCTACTTACTCTGTGGATGCATGGGCTATGCAGCTTTTGGTGATTTGGCCCCTGGAAATCTTTTGACTGGCTTTGGATTCTACAACCCCTACTGGCTATTAGACATCGCTAATGTTGCAATCGTTGTTCATCTTGTTGGTGCTTATCAGGTCTGGTATTTCAAGCAATGATAACCTTACAAGTTCTGAATTAATAACAAGATTCGAGTTTCATGTTGATTTTTCCATGGTGTTCTTGCAGGTCTATTGCCAGCCATTGTTTGCATTTGTAGAAAAATGGAGTGCTCGGAAGTGGCCTAAGAGCGATTTTGTGACAGCAGAATATGAGGTACCCATCCCCTTTTATGGTGTGTACCAGCTGAACTTCTTCCGGCTAGTATGGAGAACAATATTTGTTATGCTGACAACTTTAATAGCCATGCTCATGCCCTTCTTCAATGATGTTGTTGGACTCCTCGGTTCCATGGGATTCTGGCCATTGACAGTTTTCTTTCCCATTGAGATGTACATTTCTCAGAAGAAGATTGGGCGATGGACAAGCCAGTGGATAGGGCTCCAGATTCTCAGTATGACTTGCCTCATGATCACCATAGCCGCAGCTGTTGGGTCTGTTGCCGGGGTTGTCTTGGATCTCAAAACTTACAAGCCATTTAAAACTAGTTACTGAGAGAGCTATGGATCGGTAGTACGCATTTCAAGAAGGGAATTCGTCAAGTTGTGTCACTAAGTATATTAATTGAAGAACTTAAGAGTCCTGCATGGACTGAAATGTATCCTTTCCAATCTCCAAAAAATTCAAGACAGATTTCCTTTTGTCAGCCACCAATACCCATCTTATTCCGTGCAAGTGCTATCTCAGGTGCTTAACTGCAGATTCAAGGAACTCTTGTTTGATCAAAATAAGTTTTAAGCCTCCCTTGTTCAACTTAATGCTATCCCCAAAAGATGTACTAGCTCAAGCAATTAGGCTATCGCACAACATTAAATATGTATGAGAAAACCATTGCTAAGATTCAGGTAAAAGAAACGAAGAAGCACAAACTCGATTCCTTGAATCATCCATTAGGTAAGTGAACAAAATCAAACATACAACTACAGATTTGCATTCCCTGACAAACTACCAACGAACCCCTAGCCTTAAAAAATTCTACAGGCCAAAAGAAGCCTCATGGTATTTCCTAACCCTTGTTCCCATAAACAGACTAAAAAAATAAAATAAAATAAAACCTAACAAGACCAGTTGACTTTAGTCTTTTACTTCTTGTTTTTACTAGCCTTCATTTTAGCCGCATTTGCCTTTGCAGTATCTTTTACAAGAGTTGTTGCTTTGAAGAAACTCTTCGGATTAAGAGCCCTTCTTATCTTAAACACAACCCAAGCAGTGCCAATAGCATGTCCTGCAGCATCAAGCCCTTCGTGTGTTACCTCTGCAGCATCTTCTCCATATCTGTAAAGGAAATATCCAATCATAACATCAAATGCGTACTCATGTAGAAGCACAGAAAGTACACTATTCGATTCAGACTATATCTCATCTAAAATCTACTCCAGCTCTATCCAGCCAAAGCACATTCACGAACTGTAGTGTTCTAACACTATGTCAATGCAAGATGCAAAGTGGCAAAAGATTAAGGTAAGATTCTGTATATGCCACTGGCGGCCAGATACCTAGATGAGTGGAAAAGGACCTGTCTCTAAAGCAACTAGAAACCTTATAGAAACATAAAGATTCCATTACAGAGGAACAGAATCACCACAAATTTTAATTCCAACTTGCCAGCAACGGTATAATTATTTGAATGAAAGCAATGGAAGGGACGATAAAGTTGATCGTGATAAGGATGATTCAAGTGGAGCGTCAATTTAAGAGTTAGATTAAGATATACCTGTGTGAGACAAGTCCAGTTGTGACAGCTGATGAGGTTGACAAGACATTCTTTCCAGCAACTTCAATAGCATCACACACCTTGACTGCACAAGCACACCAAAGACACGGGGAGGAAACAGTATTGTGAGTTAGATTCCAGTTCAGCAACCACACAAATTGAGAAAAAATAAACCAAACAATTGGGAATGAATCACTTACTAAATCCATCCAAGGAAGCAAGAATAACTTCACCAGGCAATAGGCTAAAAAATTTCTTGCCCGCTTTAGAGTTCACAATTGGACTTGTAACAGATCCAGAGACTTTGACAACCCCCGAAAGAATCCCAACAGCCACTTTCTCTGACATTTTTGTCAAATTCTTTGCCCTGCAAATATCCCAAGATAAAATCATATTTCAGTTCGTACTGCTCGATATTGAGTCACCCAAATCAAAGAGAGGAAACAAGCATATTAAAAATTATTTTTACACCTTTAAAATGCAGAGATGAACACAAGTATGCATAGCAAAGCAACTCCAAAATTCAAAGAACATGCTTCTTTTGTTTTAACCATACCACTTCCACGAACAAAGAATAATAAGAACAGCCTATCCTAATAATCAATTTTCTTAAATAAATAGCAAAACTAGATGGCTAAATGTGCAAAAAATAGAATTGAAACCTTTAAAATCAGAAATTAAATCAATAATCAACGTTGAAAAACAAACCTTTTGATCCTCCTCAAAGTCCCTGGACTAATATCTGAATCCTTACTCTTACGAATCCTTTTCTTGAAGAACCCATCGCCCCACTTCAACCTATCCACTGTCACATCTCCACACCACAAAATCCCCCTAATCAGCTGCCCTGACCCGGCCGCAATCGTCCTAGCAATACACGAGCTATAATCCTCCACATTAGGAGCCAACACTGTCCAATACGCAGCAGAACTCTTCTCCATCAATTCTTTATTCTTCTCTAAGTCATCCGGCGATATCTCCTTCGCTACATTCCAATCAATTACCTTCGACTTCCCTCCACTCTTCTTCACTTCTTGCACCGAAAACAAACTATAAGATTCCAATATCTTATCGAACTTCTTCAACAAGCCCTTTTGGCCTTTCGAAGCAAAAGATACCCCATAATTCAACAACTCAACCTCTCCCTTATTTAACTCACCCCCATCCGATTCATTTTCAGGCACACGGAGAGTAAAGAAGTAATGTGATTCATCAAGCTTAACTGCTGCCTCATCTCTAGCTAAAGGCCACCGAATATCATCATCTACACGAGCAAAAACAGCAACAGTGGTTTCACCCTGTTTAAGACTCACAATAAAGAAGTCACCACAAGCCAATTCTACACTACGATCTTTCTCAATTAAATGAACGATTGATCCTGGGATTTTGATCAAGATTTCTTCATGGGCTTCGGAGTTTGAATCCAGTGGTGAAACCGCCTCGTTCTTCTTGTTGCCTGCCACGTCTTTCATGTCAATATTAGGATACAAAGAGGACGAAGTAGAAGTAGACATGGCTTCTGGGTTTGAGAGAATGACTTGCGGGTAGAGAGAATTGCGCTTTAGAGATACATTCGGTAAGAAAGATTTTTCGGAAGAGACAGGGAGTGAGGGATGTCAGGTTGGTGGGGGGATTTTAAAGGCTTCTGTGATCTTAAGATCGAAGGAATTAGAAGCCGTGTCGATTGGGAGCTTTGAGGAACAAAACAAAACAAAACAGCCACGTGGCATACTTAGGAGCTGGCCGTGTGGAACCGTATCTTGTCAGCTGTCAGATTTTACTTAAGATGACGGCCTGATTGCTGGACAGGTGCTTTGAATCTTAAGGGATTTGTATCAATTTAAGCATCTTTGTGTGATTAATTAAGCTACACGTAGGGGTAAGTAAATTATAGATAAGTTCATATTTTGTAAACTGTATCTTTCATTTTCAGGGCTGGTTCATGGATATCCAGTAAAGCTGGGTTCTGTATAAAAATATCAAATCATGCTCGTTCAAGTTCAAATTGGACTTGGATACTTATTTTGAGTTTGGGTATAAGATAATATAAAATTTAATCCATAAATATTCATTGTTTCTGTAATATTTGTGTAAAAGAAACCCAGTCGTGGTTGTATTTAAATTTTGAAGTAGGTTTGGTAATGGGATGTATAATGTTTTTTTAAAATATTTTTTAATTGAAAAGATATTAAAAATAATATATTAAAAAATACTAAAAAAATATCAATTTAATATTTTTTAAAAAAAAAAACTTAAAAAAAATCTGGAAAGCAAAAACTAATAAGTCTCAATCAGATATTTAGTTGACTCGAAAATATCTCTTATTATTATTGAATAAATAAAAAAACTAACTATTAAAACACCAAACTTATCTCTCAACATTTCTACTTTATTCCTGCCTTTATATATATAACTTTAAAAGAAATTCATGTAAAACTCGAACAGGAAAGATCTTATCTTTTTATATAGAAATTAACTGAGAAATATTCTCAAAATCAAAATCGAAAAAAAAGAATTTTTGAATTTCAAGGCCTTCTCACAAAAACACCCTCCAATTTTGGGGCATAAATTTGGTTCAGCCTGTTCAGTCGCGCAACAAGAAAGAGTTGGTCTGGGCTCTATCAATAGCTACTGGGCTATGTTAGCCTAAAACCCATGTAATCCATCCAATGCCTTCCATAAGCCCATAAAGAAAAGTCTGGATTTTGGCTCAAGACCAGGGTATTTATTACATGATAACAGCCGATTCTTTTTATTTTTATGTTTTAAAAATGTTTTTTAAAATATTTAAATTTTTTTATTTTTTTATTTTAAATTAATATTTTTTTATATTTTTAGATCATTTTGATGTGCTGATATCAAAATAATTTTTAAAAAATAAAAAAATAATATTTTAATATATTTTAAAATAAAAAATATTTTAAA
>Ga0307515_10019091_pt1 | contig 12366 bp, 10 predicted proteins | sample 17_EM_MG_FD_194513 | JGI IMG/M metagenome (GOLD analysis project Ga0307515, IMG submission 194513) | Populus trichocarpa ectomycorrhiza microbial communities from riparian zone in the Pacific Northwest, United States - 17_EM | ecosystem: Host-associated > Plants > Roots > Unclassified | place...
TGGTGGAGGTGTATTCAAGTGTCGGTATATATTATATATATATTTTCTCTCCGAACTTTCCTTCCACACCATCTAGAAATTGAGATCCGGGTTGGTTATTTCAGAATAGCGAGGTGTATTCAGGAATGCGGTTCAATTGGTTTTTTAAAATGTTTTTGAAATTATTTTTATAAAAAAATATTAATTTAATATATTTTGAGGTGTTTTTAACTTAATAATATTAAAAATTAAAAATATATTCAATTAAAAAACATTGTTTTAAGAATCCGAACGCACACCGAAACGAAGCAACGAACATGACCCTCGTCATTGACTGGTGCAAACTAGTTTGGTTTCGTGTAGCCGTGTAAAGTTGATTAAGAGGAAGCCTTTGTTCTGTGTAAAGTGTTTTATGGTTGAAATTATATTGTATTTAGTTTATTTTCCAGAGAGTTTTTTCGACCGAATTTTCCAGCCCTCGAGTAGATAACAAGGCAGGACAAGAGGGAAGAATATGTGATGCATGGGATCCATAATAAATATATAATACAACGCCAGTAAGAATTATAACTTGAACACTTGGCCAACAATTAAAGACAGGTAGAATTTAATAGAAGTAGTCAAGAGGATGAACACAAACTACTCACGTGAGCAAAAACGAATTGAAATCTGACACATTTATGGCATAGTTTAGTCAAATATTTTGGCCAAGATTTTCTTGGACTTTCCCTCGATAAATCCAGCTTTGAGGTGCCTATAGTCTTTCGTCATACCATACGAACATATCGATGCCAGAACCCTTTAAATAGAGCGTTTGCACTCCATATCTCAAAGAACAAAGTGAAAAAAAGGAAGAAGAGATCTACCAGAGCAGAAGCAAACATGAATACCCTTTTCCTTTCCCTACTCATTTCCAGTACCCTTCTTTCACTCTCCCTCTCAAAAGAACTTTGCAATCCCCAAGATAAACAGGTTCTCCTCCAAATCAAAAAAGATTTTGGCGATCCTTACCTCTTAGCCTCATGGAAGTCAGATACTGATTGCTGCACAGACTGGTACCAGGTTGAGTGTGACTCCACAACCAACCGCATCATTTCTCTCACCGTTTTTGCTGGCAACCTTTCTGGCCAAATCCCCGCTGCAGTTGGGGACTTGCCCTATCTCCAGAACCTTGTGTTTCGCAAGCTGACTGATATTACAGGCCCCGTACAGCCCGCCATTGCCAAGCTCGTACACCTAACGTCTCTCAGACTTGACTGGCTAAATCTCACTGGGACAGTACCTGACTTTCTCAGCCAGCTCAAGAATCTCACATACTTGGACCTCTCTTTTAACGGCTTCTCTGGATCAATACCAAGCTCACTAGCTTTGCTGCCAAATCTTGGTGCTCTTCACTTGGACAGGAACAAGCTTACGGGCTCGATCCCAGAATCATTTGGTACCTTTAAAGGCAGCGTACCGGATCTTTACTTGTCTCACAACCAACTTACTGGTGAAATCCCTGCATCATTAGGGAACATGGACTTCAGCGTCATTGATTTATCACGCAACAAACTTGTTGGTGATGCTTCCATGTTATTTGGGCTAAACAAAACTACTAATAATGTGTATCTCTCCAGGAATCTATTCGAATTCAATTTGTCAAATGTGGTATTTCCAAGTACCATGGAAAATCTGGACATTAATCACAACAAGATTTTCGGTAGCATTCCTCCACAAATGACTCAGCTACCTTTGCAGTCCCTGAACGTGAGTTACAACAGGCTGTGTGGCCAGATTCCGGTAGGTGGTAAGTTGCAGAGCTTTGATTACTCCACTTATTTCCATAACAGGTGCTTGTGCGGAGCTCCACTTGGAAACTGCAAATAGTTCAGCGGATAAAGAAGCATTTCCAGTGTAATAAAGATTTGCAATATTTCTGAAAGCAACATGTATTGAGAAAATAAGATTAGTCAAAGATAAGAAATATCTATTATCATCTTTGTTTTCAATTATTCCTCCTTGTACTTATTCAAGTCGTATTTGAATCTTGCATTAGGCTATCTGACTTACAAACTACATTTGACAATACTAACAAAACTGTCCGAGGCTCAGAGCCATAGACTAGTTTTTAGAAGTTCTCCACTTGGACCTGCTGCAAAAAGCAGGGCAGACACTAAAGTGCCTCTCATAGAAGAAAACAAATCTTGATTTATAATGTTTGTATTAGTAAGTTATATTTGTGTTATTAACTGAGAAAAAAGACAACAGTATCACTTGTCCCATAAGAATGGTCACAACACCAAGATTTTGCCCATTTTAGTCTTTATCACATCTTGATAAATGTCGTTTTCATTGACAATATACCTGCTAGGGATCACTTGGTGGTGAAGTTGTTTTTGGTGGTGTGGTATCAAAAGATTTCCAGAAGTGAAGGTTTATATTCTCTTTCGAAGACACAGAAATTTAGATCCATCTCATATCAGATTAAGAAAGGCGTCATTATTGACTCGTCAAACGATCTGTTTTTACATTAGCCATGTAAATACAGCTAAGGAGCCTCTGTGGTGAATTTAGACGTCAAAAAACCCAAAGTCGGCCATTAAGGCTATCAAGCTTTGAAGAGGATATCAAACTTGCAGAACTTTGATTACTCCACATAATTCGATAATATGTGCCTGTATGGCACTCAACTACAAAACTGGACAGAGGCTAACATAAGTGTCAAAGCCAAGTTATGGATTTCACTAAGAAACCATGCATGATTCTACAAGCTCTTAGCTTCTGTAACAGCTCACGGGAGTCTCTCATTTGCAACTTAATAGTCTCCCAGTGTAAGCTATATATAAAAACCTACAACATAGTTTAAGTGGAGTTGCAAACCTGTATAATCACCCACAGCTGGAACTTAAGTGGAGTTGCAAACCTGTATAATCACCCACAGCTGGAACGTTCTTTGAGATCATCAACTTCAAAATCTTCTCATATTGTCTGGAATCTACAGCCAAAATGGCAAACTAATGAAGTACCGGAACTCGTATCGACAACTGGTTGCATGGCATGCTGCAACAACTGTGTCTCCCCAACACATCCTTATTGGAGCAGGGCAGTTTTGGTCTGTTCAACTCTTCCATTTAACAAATATCTAGAATTTGAGATCCAGCTCATATGAGATAAAAAAAAAAAAAAATACCGAGGCCATTATAATTGACCAGTTGACCATTCCAAGTCTGCTGAATATAGCCATGTAAAGTGGCAAACCGACACAGCAATATCCATTCATATCTGTTAAAAAAAAAAAAAAAATTCCCACTCCACCACCATAGCACTTTTCTATAGCTTTATTATTCTGTCTAAAAGTTTCCTCACTTTCGAAACATTAACGAGGGAAGTCAGATACCAAAATACCTTTTCAGTGTCTTCAATCCCCAGTCCATCCATGGACAGATAGGTAAAATCCAAGCAAAAATTATTCCTTTGGCTGCTGCACTCTTTACTCGATCTGTTTCCTGAACACCCAAGTCAAAAGATGACATCAAGTTGAGCTCTGAATAATGGCTCACATGGCACCTCTATCCCTATAAATAGAAACGCTAGCATATCATATGTCACAATCCCAAACATGAAAACCCTCTTCAATCTTCTTTCGCTCTCCCTTTAAGAAGAACTTTGCAATTCCCGTGATCAAAAAGTTCTCCTCCAAATTAAAAAACATTTTGGTGATCCTTACCACCTAGCCTCATGGCTGCCAGGCACTGACTGCTGCACAGCTTGGAACCAGGTGGAGTGTGACCCCACCACCAACCGCGTAGTTTCCCTAAGAATTTTTTCTGGCAACCTTTCTGGTGAAATCCCTGCTGAAGTCGGCGACTTGCCCTATCTCAAAAACCTTGAGTTCCACAAGTTGACAAATATTACCGGCCCCATACCAACCTCCATTTCCAAGCTCATACACCTCATTTCACTCACACTTAGCCGGCTCAACCTCACTGGCCCAGTACCTGACTCTCTTAGCAACCTCAAGAATCTGAGAGTATTGGACCTGTCTTTCAACAGCCTTTCAGGATCAATACCAAGCTCACTCGCTTTACTGCCAGAAATTGATATTCGTGGCTTGGACAGGAACAAGCTTACTGGTCCAATCCCAGAATCATTTGGCAACTTTGTAGGCAGAGTACCGGGTATTTCCCTGTCTCATAACCAACTTTCTGGTAAAATCCCCGCTTCACTAGACAACAGAAACTTTCGTTTGGTTGATTTCTCGCGCAACGAACTTGAAGGTGATGCTTCCATGTTTTTTGGTCCAAACAAACTACTCAAAGTGTGGATCTCTCAGGGAATTTGCTGGAGTTTAATTTTTCAAAGGTGGTGTTTCCAACCACCTTGACATATTTGGATATTAACCACAACAAGATTTTCGGAAGCATTCCTACTCAGATGACTGAGTTAAGTTTCCTGTCCTTGAACGTGAGTTACAACAGGCTTTGCGGTCTGATACCCCAAGGTGGTAAGTTGCCGAGCTTAGATTACACCGCATATTTCCATAACAGGTGCTTGTGCGGCACTCCACTGGAAAGCTGCAAGTAGGCGTTGGCTGGAAAAGCAATTCCCGTGAGCATGGATTTGCAACTTAAATGTACCTTGAAGTGGTATGAGAGGAAAATATGTATCTTTTTCTTTCGTTTCTCCAATTTACAATTATCCACTCAATAAACCAATACAGGACTAGGAGACATGGGGCAAGCCAGTGTTTGTAAACTGACATTTCCTTTTTATGATTCTGTTGGGATAGGGGAGATTGCCAAACATTCTAACTGCTCCTTTCCCAATTCTTCCCCAATTCTTCAACAACCAAAGCTTCAAAATGCCAATGTTTTCCGTTGAAACTACCATGTAATATTGATAATATCAGACGAACTTTTCATAGCTAGGGATTTCCCGCTTCCCCACTTCTTTCTACCATGAGTCTCTCAACTTCAAAAATGCCGATGATTGCGAGTTCTTATTTCCCACCATCTTTAGACAACCTTGTTCAGTCAGTGCATTTGAGTTCATGACACGATGCCTGATTTATAAGAGCAGGTTCTACGTGAAATACTCCAGGTAGGATTAGTTCTTTCTGATTTCAGCCTGCAGAGCAAGCTCCAGATAAACTAAACAAAATCCTGGAACCTGGAGTATATAGACTCAAAAACTGCGTGTCCATATTGATGCCATGTTTTTTTCATGACGTGTATTTAACGCTTTCCTAAACATGCAAGCGCTGGGATTGAAAATGCAATAGCAGTTGCAATAATTTTGTAGCTGAACATAATCAGAACTCCACAACCAAAAAAAAGAAAGACCTTTCATGATTATTTCAGAATTTTTATTGTTAATTCTAATTAAGTCAAATACATTATACCCTCAATCAGTGTTGTTCCTTTTACAGTCAAGAGAACAAATAATTCAAAAAACACCCCATTTTCCCTTCTATCTGAAGGGAGCTCCTAAAAATCAGATGTAAAACATTGTACAAATTTAGCAAGAATTACTGGGTGAAGAATATAACCAAAGAGAACAATTGTTGCCTTCTTCATATGTGATCCATTTCACAAAGGAGGCTCCTTCCACTCTAATCTGTTAAGCCCATCAACAATCGCTCTTCGAAATTCATCATTGTGTAGAAGGAAGGACGAGACATGTCCTCCAGTAACCCATCTCACCTCTGAACCTGGCCAAGCCTTTTGAAGCTCTAAAACAGAATGTTTTGGTATGTAACCATCATCCTAAAAACACAATTACAGTTGATTAAGTTATGAACTAATATTAGAATTAGCAGGAAGGAATTTGAAAACTGTAAACAGTAGAAGCAGCCTAAAATGAAATGGCATAATGCATGTATATCCAGGTAACAATAATTCCTAGAGCCCATGGGGACTAATTTGCTAAATAGTCTAAGTGCTTATCAGTAGGTTCAATGTTCGCATTACCTGTTTGGCTGTCCAAACTAGCATTTATTGGCATGGTAACTTGCAGTTTTAATGGAAAAAACACAGACTTGATAAACATGTTGATGCTAAGTGGAGTAAATAATCACCAACCCATCTAGAAATATAGTAATGGTTGACTGAAGGAGTAAATAATCACAAATTCCTCACATTTTCTTAAAATAGCATCATCTGGTGATACAGATATATGATACTTACAGTGGCAGCGACAAATATTACAGCATTGGGATTTTTGGGAATTGGAAAGCGCGTGACATCCGTGAGAGACAGCACATTTCGCATCCGTTGTCTCGCCTCCTCAAGAGTCATCACAGTCTTTTGCACCGCAAGATCCTCTCTCAGTGCCTCCCAGGCAGTGCCATACCTTAGTATCCCATCACAGAATGCCACAACAGCAGAGTGTGGAGAGAGAAAAGGAAGGGTTGCAACAGGTGTGGGATGCAGTGATCCAACCATTGCAGCATGTACTCCTCCTAAATTCAATAAGAGCATCAAGATTTTTAAGAGGAAAATGGACCAAAATCTTGGACATTGTTTGATGTTCTTCAGAACTCTGAACTAGCATGTTGATTTTAAGAAACTCAATCAGTCTACTTTTGAATGGTCACCAGGAAAGGTAAGTGCAACCTAGAATTTTAAAACCAAAAGTGTTCTTACCCATGCTAAGTCCACAAACACCCATCTTTCCAAACCCTCCCTCAGAGTCTAACCAATGTAAGAGACTGCGTGTCTCTTCAATGGTTGCTCTACCTAATAAAAGCAAGTCACTAACACACAATAGCTTTGCACCGCATTGCAGCATGGGTCGTCTCCGTCCATAGAAAGGGCTGCAATTTGTATTTTCAAATCAAATCCAGCACTTGTAGTATACGCGATACAATCAAAGAGATTTCACCTACTAGATTGACTAATAAGTCAAGATTAACTCTAACCTCTCTAGCACCATGGTAGCAATATTTTGCTTCAATAATGGTCCACCAAGACGCAATCTACGATCAAATGTATGGTCCCCAGTGCCTGCAAAATGAAGGTTTAGAATCTAGTCCATAGTAACCATCAAATTAAGGCGGAAATGAGGTTGCACCCATTCATCACACTGCCAACAGAGGCAACCCCATACTCACTTTGCAATCACCCTAACATTTCGACAAGTATTAAACTGGATTGAAAACTATCAAACAAGCATTTAACCAACTTCTACGACAATCCGTGAACCAAATAAAAACATTTCATTCACAATTTCTCCAATCAACATAAAATTTCATCTAAACTTCTGTACAAACACTCACAAATTATAATTAAAAAAATTAATCTAAAACTATAGCTACTATTCAAATTCAAGCAGAGCTAAAGATATACCGTGTTACCTGCAAGATGAACCACACAGGCCGTCTTCTGTTGCGGGACACATTTGGGTGCAAGAAAAGCAACCCTTGCAGTGTGACTCTCAGGAGGCAACGCACTAATCAATTGCTCATCACAAGTAGTCCTAAAAACCCCTTCTCTTAAACAAGCAGTTCTGGTTTCCCAAACTGTTCTCCAAATAGGTTGTATCAAAGTTGGAGGCCAATTTTGGCCTTCAACTTCAGGGAATAAGTCCTTAATCATTCTCTCTAAAAGCTCAAGCTTTGAACCACCCCATCCTCTAGAAAAGAATGGTGGGCTTATTTTGGTTCTGTGCATAAATGCTCCATAAATATGATCTATCACATAATGAAGCATTCCTATATTGACTGTTACCATTTTTTGAGAGAAACCCAGAATTGCAATCACTGAAAAGGAATGAACTTTATGAGAAATTGAATTAATTTAAAAGAAACCCAGAAAATATTTTTCACAGTAAATGATAATTTTGAAGAGAAATATTGAGATTTCAATGTAATTAGAGCTGGATTGATTAAAAACAATCCCACGAGTTATTACGCACAACAATCTCTCAAGTATTGGTTAATTTGGTATGTAAAGCTGGAAAAAAAAAACTCAATGAACAAACATTAAAAATATTACATTTTTATTAAAAAAAAATCATAAAAATTAAAAATTGTGTAACAAAATTTAGATCTGGTAAAACGAATTAAAATGGGAAAGAATAAAGAAAGAAAACATAATCAGATCCAACAAATCAGAAAGACAATGTAAGTGATGTTAATACAAGAAAAGATAGACATAAGACAGCCTGTACTATGAATGACTCGACTGTCATTGAGAAGGAGAGGCTAGAAAAAGGGAAGGCAGGAGAGAATATAAAGATAAAATGTGACCAAGCCCAGATGGACAGACTGATTGCCTAATTGAGACTATCGTTAGATAATCAAATCGAGGGACGAAAAAACACGGGGAGAGGGGGAGGGGGAGAGAGAGAGAAACCACGGGCCGAGAGAGAAATAAAGATGGCCAATGACATGGTGGGGGATGTGGCTATATGGGTCCCACGTAGTAGACGTTCCATCGAATTTATTTTGTGTTTTTTTATTTTTATTCTATTTTTTTAGACTAAATGATCAATTTATTCTTATATTTTTATATTTTTTATAATATTTATTTTTTTGATATGTCTTTTTATTAAGTTTTTTTTATTCAAATTAAAAAAATATTTTTTTTAATTTAAAAATACCCTTAAGCTCGACAAGAATATAATTTTGATTTTTTTAAAATAACAAAATCTTTATTTTATAAAATTTTGATGGTATAGTGATTTTGAAACTTTTAATTTTCTTAAAGTATTTTGAGAGATTTAATTTTTTATATTATATTCTTAATATAATTTTAAAATTAAAATTAAAAATATAATTTTATCAATTTGGATGGAAAACTTAATAAAATAATATATAGAATAATTAAATACTATATAAAAATATAATAAAAAATAAAAACACATAAGTGTTTTGGATAGAGTTACTATTTCGAGATAAAATAGGCAAGAAAATTATAGGGATAAAAATTTATTTGATAAAAAATAAAGATATAAAAAAATATATCCTTGAGACAATTTCGCAATGGATTTCAAAAATTTCAAAACAGAAAGTATGTATTACTAAAAAATTTATTATTTTTTATTTTTAAAATATTATTATAAAAAAATTAATTCTAAATTTACTAACTAAGATATATAAATATAAAAATAATTATTATCATAATTTTAAAACTTAACTTGAAGTTCAACTTAGGATAAGGATCGAGTCATGGATCTAGAGGGTTAACATCAAATTTGTTTTGATAAAATGATCAAAACAACATTGTTTTGACTATTGTTTTTCTTTTAAAAAAAAAAGTCAATTGGTCTTTCACTTGGGTTTAATCGGGTTTTAATGTAAATTAATGTAAGAAAAAATAATTAGTAATTATTTTTTTAATTTTTAAGTTAGACAATAATATATATTAAAAATAAAATAAATTTTTTTTATATTTTTTTATATTTTGTCCATCATTAATCAAATATGATACATAAATGATAATTTTATCTTTTATGCCACTATCCAACATAATTTTATTTGTATTTCATGTTTTATCGTATCTCTTTTATTATTATTATTATCTCTGTTTTGATAATAATTAAACGTAGCCTTAAAAAAAATTTTAATTATACGAATAGAAATTTAAACTATTTATTTATTTTTGTTTGTTTATAATTTTTAAGGTTGGTAAAGACACGAGAGGATAAGGTTCGAACTTAAAATAGATTATTTGTAAAACAATCTAGCTTTACTTATGGGACCATTACAGTTGGACATGAACAGGATACCTATCTCGACACGCTGGACAAACGTGGATTTTATTAGGAGGAGGAGGAGGAGGAGAGCTAGTTTTGATTAATTGAAAATCTCGAATTCGCTTGGCTATTTTTTTGTCCTGTTACGATCATATTTTTTTGTCCAAATTCATCATTTTTTTTGTCCAAACACTAGCAATTCATCATATTTTTTTGTCCAAATTTTGATTTCGTTTGGCTATCCCATGACCGTCATCACAAGAGAAGAGAGAATTCGCTTTCATACATCTGATTATTGGTAGCAACAAGGCTAGAAGAAATCGGACACGAGTAATTTTGTAAATCTCCTTTGAAGCCATGTTTTATCCTGTTACGATCACTCAGAATGATGAAAATGGATTGAGTCTTGCCACTGGGACACAAATTAATGGATGAGCCTTGGAAGTGTTATACCAGGTCCCTCTTCCATGTCTATGATACCATGAACTTTCCAATCAAAACATTGAATCAAAGCAGCGAGGCTTGTTTGAACCAATTAACTAGGGACTTGTATTGAATCATAAAAGTTTTGTGTCTGATAGACTTTACCAGGATGAATGCCTTGATTCTTCTCTGGTCAGTTGAGCTATCATCTTCTGATATATCAAGCAAAATATCAAGTAAATCCTTCCCTGAATCTCCTTCATCAGTTTCTTTCTTTATCTTCCTCACCTCTTCATGCTCCTTTATGATCCTTTCCATCATTGGATCGAACTTTTCGTGGACTTCCTTCAGCCTTTTTCCAAATCCCTGCAGATCCAAGTTCTTGCAAAACCAAATAAAATCTGATAAATTGAACTTTCCTGTAAGCTCAGCTACATCGTGCACCAACTTCCTAACCTCGTCAGCTTCATCATCATTATCTGAACACCTTTGGTTCGTTGTCATTCTCGATATAACATTATCAGTTAGCCTCTTAAGTTGACTTCCAACATTAATTGACTCTCTTGCATTTGCTTTCTTTAGCAAGAACTGTAAAAACTGCCCGATCTCTTCATGGAAGCAGCTGGTCTAACATTCGACCTCCAAGAAGTTCAGTCATACAAATTTTCTTCACGAACTTCCAATAAGGTCCGTAAGGGGCAAATGAGAAATCAGTTGATCCATATGTTAGGAAATCAACAGCAGCTGACTTAGGACGATCGCAGAGAGAAGTTTCGTGAGTTTTGAGGAACTCTTTCGCAGTTTCAGGTGTAGAGGCAACAGCACAAGGGACAGGACCAAGGAATATATGAATCAACGGTCCACAGCGGGTTGAGAGCTTGTGAAGAGCTTGGTGAGGTATTGGGGCAAGGAGATGGAGGTGTCCAATGATTGGTAAGGCAAATGGGCTCGGTGGAAGACGAGGTTTGGTTCGTTTTTTATCGAGTATTGCTCTGACCAAAATGGTGGAGACTAGCCATATCAGGGAAAATATGATATAGCCTTGGAAACCAGCCATGATCGAAACCTTGGACATTATTTGAGATTAACAAGTTTTCAGAGACTTATTTATACGGGAGACATTGTCTTTTCTTCTTCTTCTTCTTTTTTTCTGTTTTTTGAACTAGAAACTTCACTTGGTTCCAGGAGGAGGGAGGGAGATGGGGACTGCGAAGATGGCACAGCATAAAAATCATCATAGAGAAAACCAGATTCGTTTTTTAGAATTAACACAATCATAAACACAAATAAGGCCACAATTAATGCTACTTTAGAAAAAGCTCATCGATTTTCTTAATTATCAAAAGTTTTATTCCGAAAGAGTAAAGCCTTTGACTGAGCAACTTTTTTCATATTTTTCCCCTGCCACCCAGTAATGAGACAGGCACACAGCAAAGATGAGCCCCAAGATTGAAAGAACGTCTACAAGCATTCTATAATTGTATGATAACAACTACATAATATTTTAATTTCATTGTTTTTCCAACTTGTTTGTATACTGATGTTTATGGGTTTATTTCAGTTGTTCAATTCTTAGATGATCATTCAAAGTTTTGGACAGTGGCATTTGATCTTTCCTGCAAGCAGTTGGCCAGGTCAAAACTGAACATCAACCAAACATATATGTTCAAGTATGAACCAAACCCAGATTTTCATTGCAGGCCAAGCTCAATAAATTTGAAGGTGAACATCAACCAAGCCTTGCATCACCATCTTGAGCGTGAAGTATTAGAAAGGGAAATCCAACGACTTTTAGTTAATTTTTCTATTTATTATCTTTCTGTTTTTTATAGAAACATAATGTTAATATTGTTAAATAATATTTATGTAGTCTTATTTATTAAGGGTAGAATAGTACTTTCAGTTTGACCTATATATACTTTATTTGTATTTAAGTTAACACAATGCATTCATAATAAACAGATTATTCAGAATTATAGCCTCCTTTTTGTATTTGATCTCAGTTACTTTAACAAATATTACGTACAAAATTTATTTCTTGGAATCTATGATTGATGCAATTTTTATTTTAATTAGATCAAGTTCTTCTCCTTCTCGACTAATGATTGTCATAATTCGTGACTCTGGTTGCTCTTCCTCTTCTTTACTCCTCACAGTAAATATATGATAGTTTAGAAGAGAAAAATTGCAATTACAATGTGATTGGAATTGGATTGGTTTTTAAATAATCCCACAAGTTATTATTCCCAACACTCTCTCTCAAGTATTGGTCAAATTTATTTGTAA
>Ga0307515_10019092_pt1 | contig 12366 bp, 6 predicted proteins | sample 17_EM_MG_FD_194513 | JGI IMG/M metagenome (GOLD analysis project Ga0307515, IMG submission 194513) | Populus trichocarpa ectomycorrhiza microbial communities from riparian zone in the Pacific Northwest, United States - 17_EM | ecosystem: Host-associated > Plants > Roots > Unclassified | place...
CAGCATACTTTTTATATTAGTCTTTTTTACCAACAACCACTGTGATTATAATCTTAAAATTCATGATCAAAAGCGAGAGCACCGGTGAATTTTGAAGTTAAAAAGTATGTGTTGGAATTGCAATAGCATTTGTATTTGAGATTAAAAAAATATATTTAGTTGTGGTTTTTAAAAAATATAGTTATAAAATACATATTTTATTAAAGACGTTATGAGATGATTTTTTATACACAAAACAAATAAGAAAAAATAGGTTATTTTAGCATCTATAAAAATCAAAATTTAAAACATAATTATATATGAGTTTCAATGAAAAAAACAGAAGTTATTTAATTAATCAAACAATTTTTTTCTTTGTAATTAGATAAAAAAACAGAAATTACTATATTATTAAATGATTGAAGTATTAAATAAGTTCCATAATCAATAACAAATATATATAGCATGTTTAAAAATGTAATAAATGTTATTTTAAAATTATTTTAGATTTAAAAATATATCGAAATAATATTCCATAATCAATAACAAATATATATAGCATGTTTAAAAATGTAATAAATGTTATTTTAAAATTATTTTAGATTTAAAAATATATCAAAATAATATATATTTTTTAATTTTTTATGAGTTCACTAAAACAATAAAAGAACACTAAAAATATTAATTTAAATTTAAAAAAGTTAATTTTTTTAAAAATAGTTTTATATCGCAATGATAAACAGTAATTTACGCTATGGGACATGATTAACAAATTCCATAAACTACAAGGGGCAGCACAAAAAAGTTGCAAACCATTCTTGACTTGTTAATTCCCTTTTGTCCAACGCGCACTGCACGTGTAAGACTCTAGACTAACCAATCCACAAGACGCATTAAAAAATAACTTCCCCAAAAATCATAAGAAAAAAAAAAAAAAAGCGGGTCCCGCTTCTCAGGTATGCAAGCGTCCTGCCATTACCGAGGATTTAAATCCATCTGCTATAATGCCCAAATGGATGAATCTCTTGTATCGTTCTTTTTTGGCCGCTAAGCAGTGAGAGGGAACCAGAGTGAGCCGATAATGGCTCCTATAATCTCAGCTACTCAGCAGCTTCCACAAGTTTCACACGCTGTTTTATATTCGAAACCCACTCGAACCGGTTTTTCTCTACTTCAGTCGCATATTTTGTATTCGAACAGAGCTCTCTTCTATTCTAGATCAAGTTTTAGGCCATTAAAGGCCATTCTCAATTCCCCTTCACTAACCAAAGTAGCTGATGATGCTAAAGAGAAGGGGGAGGCCTTGACTCTCCGCGAAATTTGCCTAGGTCGTGTACCCGAGCACTTGCTGCGCAGGCAAGTTTCAGTCAATAATCATTTAATTTCTCAATTTCTTTGTGATTTCAATTTCATTTAATATTAATTTTACTATTATTATTGAATTCAATGATTTCTTAAAAAAAAATAAAAAATTACTGAGTAGCTATATTATGCACTCCATTTTTCAGGGTAGAAGAGGTTGGATATGCGGTGCCAACGGATGTACAGAAACAAGCTTTGCCTGTTCTTTTTAGCGGCCGCGACTGCATACTTCATGCTCAGGTTAATTTCTCTCTATTTTTTTTTAGTGATTTCTGTTTCATTGATTGCTTCCAATTTAATGTGTAAAAAATAGCATAAAAAACCTTACAACTCTAACCGAGATCTCATTTTTTATTCACTAGACAGGTTCTGGCAAGACTCTTGCATACTTATTATTGATATTTTCTGTTATAAATACTCAAAGATCGGCTGTGCAAGCACTAATCGTGGTGCCTACTCGAGAACTTGGCATACAAGTAATAATCTTGATATTTTTTCCCTTTTGAAGTTAACGCGTCTTCTTTTATGTAATAAATTGAAAGTTGATGCTCATTATCGTAATTGGATGCTTTGGACTTTGGAGCATCTCATTAATGGTGGTTTGGTTGTCTGTTCACGAATTAGGTTACAAAAGTTGCTCGGATGTTGGCTGCAACGCCAACAGAGAATGATGCGGAGCAGAAGTCTTGCACCGTCATGGCGCTTCTAGATGGAGGGATGTTGAGGAGACATAAGAGTTGGCTAAAGGTGCGGCATCCTCTTGATATGATTTTTTGTCGTGTGGTAGGCTTACATGAATTTATGCAAATTGTTATTTTAGCTATCAATCAATATTCTCTTAGAACTGAAAACAGGAGGATGGAAAAGTATCTGAACTGTTCACAGCATAAACAACTTTGATGGATGTAAGTACCTATAAAAAATTACTCTTCTGTCTGCACTATTGGTATTTCTTTAGATTTTTCCAGTGTAAGAATTCCCAGATAGCTTTTAGAAACTGTAGTTGCTTGCATTGATACGCACTGTTTGCCAACAATTATCAAATAGTTGCAATTTTCACTTGTTTGGAATTGCAATATATCTTGCTATTAGTCAGGAGTGTGTCACTTTTCTATATCGAGTTTATCTATTTACTTGCACCAGTATTAAGAGGATAAAATTTGTGTTTCAGGCTGAGCCTCCTACAATAGTGGTGGCAACAATAGCTAGCTTGTGCCAAATGCTTGAGAAGCACTTGCTTAAACTTGAATCAATGCAAGTGCTGGTTATTGACGAGGTAATTCTCGTCTCTTTCAATGTCTGGTGTTTTTAGAATGTGTGTAGAATATTTTAATGATTCTTCGTAGAAATTTTTTTAATTAACTATCTGTATAGCTTGGATTAGGGTACAGTTTTTGAATTTCTTGATTCGTTTCCTACAGAGTTTTGAGACTGATGCACAGATGCTCCTTTTCTTTGAGCAGATCATTTACTTGTCTTATTGCTTTCCATTACTGCTTTTGATATACTGTTTTGGAGGAATGACATTTTATATCATTGCTTGTCTAGGTTGATTTCATGTTCAACTCTTCAAAACAAGTCAGTTCCCTGCGAAAGCTTTTGACATCTTATTCCTCATGCAATAGCCGTCAGACAGTTTTTGCTAGTGCATCCATCCCTCAGCACAACCGATTTTTATATGATTGCATACAGCAGAAGTGGACCAAGGTTGTCCTTTCTCTTACAGACTTTGTATATGTCCTTTGTTGTATAAGATCTTTTTGTTCATGCATGTGTTTGCACTCACTTGGTTCCTTTTAGTAAAGCTTTTCGCTCACGAAAAAAAAGAGGGTTGTGTTCATTGGAATTTGATAAATGATACCACCGATATCCATTGTGTATCTGTATTGGCAGAGAGATGTAGTTCATGTCCATGTAAATCCAATTGAGCCCATGCCAACATGCCTGCAACATAGATTCGTGGTAAGAATATTTTTTATGCTGCCTTTTCCATTACACTTTCCAGTTTATTGGCTGTTTGAACGTGTTCACTGTATCTATGTTCCCATATTTTTTTCCCAGTTACAGGCAACATCCTTTATTGATTGGTGCCCCTCTTCTTAATAATTTTGATTTAGAGTGGACTGATGTTGTGTTTCTTAACAGATATGCAGTAAAAAGCAAAGGCATCAAACATTGCTCTCCTTACTGCAGTCTGACGCACCCAAGTCTGGCATTATTTTTGTTGGTGAGCAGGTCTGTGCAACATATCTTTCTCAAAGTGTTAATTTCTTAAATTGAGACGTTGAGTGTAATTTGGAGAATAGAGTTAAGCTCTCTTTTGAATTTTAGCATTTTACTAGTATCATGTTATCTTATCTGATAATAGTTGACAAAAAAAATTTTCTAGTCATGTCAACAATAAATCTCATATGGTCTGATTTCTTTACTCTGCCATTCCTTTCAACGATTGTACTGTTGAATACATGGCACAAAAGAATAGCATGCATCATTGTCAAGCATAATTGTATGTTATCAATCAGCTCAGAGAAGTCTTAATTCTTGGCTGATCATTTGTCAACATAGCTAAGTTATTGAGTTCGTGGATATTTGCAGACTTCAAAATTAGATTTTTTGTTAGCAAGCTATTTGGTGAATTTGATCTTTATCTTTCTTTCCATAAGAGGACAGGCTTATGCAGTAAATTAAATCTTTTAATTTCTTTTCATTCAGTCTGAGAAGTCAAAAAAGGCTGGGAATGGTCCACCAACAATTGATTTAGTGGACTTTCTGAAAACTTCATATGGGGGTTGTTCAGAAATCCTTCTTCTGGAGGAAGACATGAATTTCAATTCACGAGCAGCTTCATTATCTGTAAGTATTGTCTAGTTTTTGTGTCTATAATGGATGGAAACATTGACACTACACTTTCTATTTTTAGTGCAGTGTCAAAAGGGCAACAGAAATTGGCATGGGTGCCTAGTGTTAGATGCAACAAAGAAAACAATTTTAATTTGTATCAGTATATTCAACATCATTTGTCTATTGTGTATGACCATCCAAAGGATGAATATCATTTCAACTCTTTCTTTTTTTAATTTTAATTTATACTTTCTACAAAAGATTGTCTTTAACCTGAACTTTTGAAATTCTCACAGTAAACCATTGACACTTGCTATCCAGCATAGAATAAAATTGAAAATAGCAACAGATATGTCAGTTAATTAGAGTTCCGTTTCTGGCATGCCCTTGTTGTCCACGTCCATATCTTCTTGTTTTGATATTTTTAGTTCTTGGATGCAGGAAGTGAGACAAGGAGGTGGCTATCTTCTTGTTGCAACGGACATTGCTGCAAGAGGGGTTGATCTTCCAGAAATAACTCATATATACAACTTCAATCTGCCAAGAACTGCTGTAGATTATCTTCATCGAGCTGGAAGAACAGGCAGAAAACCTTTTTCAGATGAGAAATGCAATGTTACCAGTATTATTATGCCAGAAGAGCGGTTTGTTTTGCAAAGATATGAGAACGAATTGATGTTTAATTGCGAGGAGCTTTTTCTATAGTTCCAATGTATTTGAATTTATGAACTTGGTTGGCAGCATGCTCTCTTAACCTTTTTTAGTTTTTTTTTTTTTTGATCCGATGCGAAAATGCCTGCACATCACTAAAAAAAAGTACTGGGAGAAGTATTGACAATTTTGGGATAGAAAATTTATGTTAAAGGTCTAGTTCACCATCATGCCAGTGATTTCTGTCATACTGTTGTTTGAATTCTGCATAAGACAGAGAGGATGGATTTCTTGCATGTCAGCTAAAATCTTTTAAGAGTTGAGAGACTCGAGTCTAAGGACCTGAGATTGTATCACAAGGGGTTTAGAGGAGGGACTGGGAGAAGGCTCCGTGTTACAAACCACATGTTGATGCCATTCAATAAGAAAAAACAACACGAAAGTTTGGGAAAAATAAACGGGGGTTTTTCTTCAAGAGATTCTTTATACGCAAAAGTAAATATGTAAGATATTTAGCATGATTTTTTTTTTGTTTAAAATTATTATTTTAATGTGTTAATGTTGAAAATAATTTTAAAAAATAAAAAAATATTTTAATATATTTTCTTTCAAAAAAAAAACATTTTAAAAAATAACTAATATTATATACTCAAACACCCTTTAAAATTAAAGTTGCATATGCTCAATGGAGATAAGAATTTAGAAGTTTAATCTCTTTGTTGGTCAAACAAGTTTTAAAATTTAGGGTTCTAATAAATAAATTTGCAACCTCCATCTAATTTTTTTTTACAATGTTTGCAATTGCATACTCATACTATAAACAAAAGGTCGCGGTTGCCATCAGGCATGTTACATCAAGACCACTTTGCTACTCATATCGATCAGTTCACATGTCATTTTTATTCTCTTGATGCCCGTCCTAATCGACAAAACCATGATGGAAGAAAGAAAAAAACAAATTATATCACAAATCTATCCTGAACAATCGAGTACTTCGAAAGGATCGAACACCAAATCGAATGCAGAAGCCTTCGCGAGATCCATCAGCCTCTAGTGTGCCCTGCAAACTAGCAGGGCGGCTAAAAACCGTAATCTTTTTGACTAAAAACTACCTGATAGACATTTTCTTGACACGGTTGCCAAAAACTCCAGGGGGAACCAATTGAATCACAAACCATTTAATTTCAGAACAAATGTGACTAGGTGTATCCAATGATCACATCTTTGATTTAATAAGAGACTGAAAATAGGGTTAATAAATATTATTTTTTTCCAGTAACAAATTATGTTTCAAACGCATTTAGAACATGCATTTTGTTGAACCATACCTTTTGCAAAAACGACGTCCTTCCCAATTCCGACGTTTTTATCAACGATGCATTCTCTTCAGAACAGAATCAGGCATGCTTTTAGAGACGAGAAGAAACAAGAAAACATTTCCATTTAGTGTGTTTAAAAGTCGAGACGGATAAATATCATAAGCTTGTTCGTTCTTGATTTCTGAAATTTCCCTTGTTCCAATCGGTATTCTTCCTTCAGCAAGCAGTTATGCTACTTCAGCGTCAGCTTCATAGATGTTAGCACCAAGCATCGCTGTATCCTGCATTTACTAGACCATTTTAAGGACATAAGTTTCTTGGGAGAACATGTGAGCTCCAAATCATTTAACACAGAAATAGTGGGACTGCAATGGTAGTAGGGAACCCAACATCTTCTACATAAGGGCAGTTTCTTACAATATAAAATCTTGGTGTAATATTCTGTCCCGCAAAACTCCCAGCAACGAGCTTATAGATACTACAGTTGGAAGAATATACTCAACAAACCTTTTAAGTGAACGTTGGAGTTTATTCGAGATCTGATTATCTGATATCTTAACACTGACTTCTCATTGGTCTTCTTCGAGGCATCAGCAACTTTAGGACATCCTTGAAATTGAAAAAAAAATGATAATGCAGACTGCCTTGCTGAGGAAATAGCAGACCCCTTTAAGGATCAACCCTCTACAGATGCCACAGACTCCAGCACAGTACCAGGCACTGAGCCGCAGTTCCCTAGTCACCCAAATCTTTTTGCTCAAGTCGACAGTGAAGAGGTCATTTATCAATTGGCCGTCACTGTAAATTCATCATTTTAAATATTGAATCTGACTGACGTTGCTGCATAACTGATATAGCTTCAATTTTGTTTTACTGGGCTCAGTTTTTTGTGGTTTGAGAGCCTTGGTAATGAAATTCTTTCAATTATATATAAATAATAATGATAGATAAAAGAAATTCAATCCTGCGTCACAGAAAAGCCATCTAGCCATCTCCCTCAATCATCCACCTTGAAATGGAGAAATTAACAACGTAGCCAATCCAAAGAATGATGTTAAAAATTTTACTTTATTTGCTCTATATTATTTAATTTGAGCAGGATATTGAGGGATAAAAATAAACACTTTTGCAGCAAATTAAAATTTCTTCCCCGGGAAAGATGAACTGGCATCCAGGTCTCCTACCTAGTTACAACGTCTAAGAAATTTAATACTGATGCGGGCATATCCAGCAGAGCCCCTTACTGACAGGGATCCAACTTCCATGCATATGATTATCACCGTCATAAAGTGCTCTTGATTCTGCTGCGTGTGACAAACAGATACCTTTTAAGTGCAAGCATCAGGAACCATGTAGTCTTTGATATCTTCTCCTTTATCATCAAGTGCAATGCTGAGCTCAGCACAGTCTTCAGGTTCTGGGCCAGCAACCCTTTGAAGAAACCAGCCGAACCTTCATTTTTCCAAATAGAATAGAGTGCACCTGAAATTGTCTTGGTTTTTGCTTGAACTTCCTCGATCTCACTTTCATCTGATTCAGCAGCCTGAAGCGTCACTTTACATCTGCCCAGGGTTCTTATCTTCAGTCATTTCAGCAGCATTTATAAAATGGTTTGATTAAGAGGGTTTTCAAATACATTGCATCGTTCATTTTTCATGGAACATCAATTAGTGATTTTGTTCATTAAAAACTTTTGACGGCAAAATGAAAGACAGAAGTGAGTATTATCATGAAATGCTAAGGGAATGATGACTGAGTTGACTGCATACCTGATAGCTGGGTATGTGACACACGTCGCGATGCACTTTGAAACTGCACCCAATACAAAAGCAGAAAAGGCAGAGAGTGCTTCTGGAGATGATTCTATGCTTGATCTTTTGCTGAGCTGCCGCTCCAGTAGTCTTCGTTTCAACTGATCAAAAACTGTGTACTGTAAAACATAGAATTCCCATTTCAGTTCGAGCTATTGATTCTTGAAACTCTAAGTCTCTCTTAGTGTTCACCCAAAATGCTTAAGCAGAAGCCTAAACAACAAAATCCTGGGTAAAAGCTACATTCATTCTCGGAACATCTCCAGAAAGAACAATCCACCCCTAAAAAATCTCACAGCTCAAAGGTACAAATCAAAAGATCGGGTGGTCAATCAAAATTTTTCATTTCCCCCTGCCTCACCTCTCTAACCAAAACCCTAGCCTATTCCACAGTCCAGGCCCTCTGTGCATAAGCTCAATGATCTAAAGATGAGACCAAAAACACTATATGTGCAAGCCAGACACATAAGTCAATACTCGAAAGCAGAGTCAAGTACCTGGATTGATGGGTTTGATGTCAGAAGAAGAGATATGCCAAGACCATCAAATGCCTCACTCCAAGTGCCCTCCGAGAGGGTTTTCCAAAGTCCTCTGGATTTTCCAAATTCACTTGTTTGCATTTTAGAGGATGCTGTGTCCAGAGGCTGTACAGCAAAACCAGAGATTAGGTTGTTAAACACTATACATTGGACTTATTCTAGGAAAGGTTTATACTTTATACAGTCCCTAACCATAGATGTTTATTTGTTCCATGCATAGAACCGTTTTGGCCGGGACCCCTCGACCACAAGAATTCAAATACCATTCAATATAAAAGAAATATATATAAAAATAATAATCATAGGATAACAAAATTTTTCTTTATAAAAGCAGAAAAAAATGGATATCAAGATATGACTCACCTGTGTCACTATGACAGTGCAAGCCCCAGCAGCAGCAGCCACTATCAAATTTGCCTTTGTTCCAATGGTTTTGTTCCTACTTTTCTCCAAATATAACCGCTTAAAGAAGCTGTACCCATAGAAATATACAAATTGTGAAATAAAAGACTGCAAGTTCTTCGTCCCAAGGCCTTGATACAATGAAAGAACCTGCCTGGAAGCAATTGCCTCCCAGAAAACATCAGATATGTTCCTGCAAACGCCGCAACATATTTTTCATGAGTGATCTTACCCAGAATGGTACGTTATCCAGGTAACCTCTTAATTGTTTTACCCATAGCAATTGATCAGAAACTCTTCCATAATCTGCTAGTTAAATGTCTATAATAAAATAAATATCAACCTGTAACATGAAGGATTTCATCAACAAAAATTGCAAATTTACAGCTAAACAAGAAATTTGCGAGCATAACATCCTAAAATATGATAGTTAGCACAACACAGAGACTTGTGAGTTCTAAACAGTCTTGAAAGCTATGCATAAAAAAATAGAAAAGATGATGCGGGTAATTGATACCTGGTGCTGGACAAGAAATTCGCATAGCACCCCACAAAACCAACAAACTGCAGACACACAGTAGCTGATACACGAAATGAGAAGACGAGACGAGAAAGGACATACCTATACTTTTGTTGATGATGAGCTCTAACCTCAGCTTGATATTTGGTCTTGCAGGTGTCAAGTGGGTACGATATAGTGGTGCTAACCAGAGCACCAATTGCCCCTGATGTTGCCTCTGACAAAGACTCCAAATCGAAGGCCATGATGTTGGATATTCAGCACAAGTACTAACATAAATTGGGAGGTTACGAAATTAAGGAGGCTAAAATATGCATGAATTTAGGGATTTAAAAAAAAAACACAGTAAACATAGAAATTCATCAAAATAACGCGGTTTTAAAAAACAAATCAGGAGATCGTGCTTCATAAATTTAATATTTACTAAATATTGTTGTTTTTAAACACTGTAGGATAGCTGTCACATTTTATAATAGCGATATTTAATAAATATTGTATTTTTAAAACGTGACATGATCAAATTATGCTTCACCCAAAAAAATTATGCGAATGGCCTAACATATATATTTGGATCAACGGGGTAAGTTTGGACTTAAAAAAAGGTTTGGTCACGTTTTATCAAAATAACAGTTCAAAAAAACCATAATTTTTTATCCGGTTATTAGATCGCGCTTATATTTCTACTAAAGTTTCTAGAGACCGTTTTCTATATAGTAGTCCCAACAAGAACCGTCAAATTTTTAAAAATTAAAAAAAAAATTGAGACCCTCTGATTCTAGCAATTTTAAGATTTTTCTTATTATTTTTAAAACGGTCGACCAGTTTCACTAACCTTTACAAATTGATTGACTGGTTTAGTAAAAAATAGCATAGTTTGACCTATCAGACTTTAAAAACATGATATTTATTAAATATTATTATTTTAAAGAGCGACCTAGCCAAACAATATCATTTCACCAAAACCCTTTACTTTTATATTAATTTGTTAATTTTAAATTTTATGTGTTAATTAACCAATTTATCCTGAATTTAAAAGGTTGAGTGTGGTGATGTTTTGAGGGAAAAGTGTCTATGAGAGAAATTTTGTATTGTTCAAAGTTTATATTTTAAGGTGTTTTTTTAAAATATATTAAAGTAATTTTTCTTTTATTTTTAATGTCATTGTATTAATTTAAAAATATTAAAATATTAAAAAAAAAAACTTTCACAGATTTTTAAAAACATAATTGAACTGCAGTGTACTTTGTGAAATGGGTGTTTGGCAGTGTGGTAGTGGTTGCTTTTCAAATAGCTTTTCGTGCCGAAATACATGCCAATGATGTTTTTTCATTTTTTAAAAATTATTTTTGATATCAGCACATCAAAACGATCCAAAAAGTACAAAACGATCCAAAAAATACAAACCGCACTTAATTTTAACAAAAAAAAAAATTGAAATTCAGTGAAAAACAGGTTCAACCGCAGAACCAAACTGCCAAATTGTCGACACCGAAAAGCTGAGGTTCACTTTCGCAAGCGTTGTGCTTTCGTAATCCTATCTTTTTGGGAATCGGAAACGTACGCGACTTCTTTCTTTGTAAAGAAAAAACAAAAAAAAAAACAACTACTTTTAAACCGGGCCCGGGCCTCACCCAACGAATCCATAAATTTTATGTAGCTGCCAAAAATCTAACAGTGCCCGAATCAAGGGAATTTTTTTTATGTAATTTCTCACTTTACGCAATAGCAGGACTAATTTTTTTCTACATGTAAAAATTAATGCCCGAATCAAGGGAATTTTTTTTCAACTCAGCGAATCAAACCTAAAATCTCCAACCTATTCTATCTATCTAGCTAAAATTTCAAATTAAATTACATAGAAACTACTCTAATGTAAATTGATCAACTTGACAGATTAAATAGAACTTGAATGACCGGTAAAAAGATAATTTGACTTTAAAAACATTTTCAAAATAATTTTTTTTAAAAAAAATATTGAGACTGCAAAATATTGAATCAACTCGGGTGAATTTACATTAACATGTCAAACACTCGACCTGAGTCATAAACTCCATTAAATTCAATAACTTTTTTTAAAAATATTATTTTTATTTAAATACATGATAAAAATCGACGCATGAAAAACAAAGCAACAACTCAATACCATAATATTTTTATAAACAATTATAACTCCATAAAAAGTAAATTAAAATCAATTATGAAGTCTAATTTTCAATAGCTATGTTTTTTCTTGAATTATTTTCTATTTAAAAGTATTAAAAAATTGAGTGTTTTTACTATTTAATAATTTATAATTTGAATTATTTTCTATTTGATATATTGAGGTTGGGTTCCATTTATCTTTTTACTCGTCTTCTATTAGAATTTTCACTAATTTTAAAAATAATTTGGATTATCTCGAGTTTTTTTATTTGTTTTTATTTGTTAAATTTAGATTAAAAAAAAAACTGGTTTAAAATTATATAAATCAATTGCTTAGATATAGACATGATATTCCACTTTATGGTATTTTTGTTTGCCTAAATATAGCTTTTTTATATTATTTTTTTTCTAATTGAATGTTTTTCCATCTCCAATCTTCCATGATTAGTTGATTATAATTGGACTTTGTGGTCTGTTTTAATTCAAATTTCATGGAGTTGTTAAAGTCTCGTGTCTTGGGTTATAGATTTTACAGATTAATTATTATTAACTCGGGTCGAGCTGTCTCAGTATTTTTTTTAAAATATTGTTTGATATATTACTGCCTTAATATATTTAAAAGTGTTTTATTTAATATGCATCAAAATTTTTACTTTTTTAATATCTTTATAATTTTTTTTTAAGATTGGAAAAAAAAATGATATTACGTGTGCCATAATATGCGTGCAAAGAATCTACTGGTAACTATCAAAAGTGATTTCACTTTTCCTCTCCTTTTCTTTTTCCTTTTCTTTTCATAT
>Ga0307515_10019093_pt1 | contig 12366 bp, 13 predicted proteins | sample 17_EM_MG_FD_194513 | JGI IMG/M metagenome (GOLD analysis project Ga0307515, IMG submission 194513) | Populus trichocarpa ectomycorrhiza microbial communities from riparian zone in the Pacific Northwest, United States - 17_EM | ecosystem: Host-associated > Plants > Roots > Unclassified | place...
CGCCATTCCCTCCCCCATCACTCTAACCCTCACTCTGACCTCAACCCTCCCACAACCCCTCCCACTACAACCCCCTCACCCCAGCAATCCTCCCCGCAACCCGCTCAAGCAACCTCTCCTTCTCCGCAACCGCGCGCGCGCGCTCCTCCTCAATCTCCCGCAGCTGCCTCTCCAGCACCGCCATGCGCGCCCGCTGCGCCCGCTCGCTCGTCCCGATGCCCGGCAGCCGCTCGATCAGCATCTCGATCTGCTGCTCCTTGACGATCAGGTCGCGCGCCAGCTCGTGCAGGTCGGCCGTGAAGGCGGCCGCGGGGTCGTGGCGCGGAGGCCGGGTGGAGAGAAGCCGGGTTTGGGTTTGCGGCTGGGTCTGGGTCTGAGTCTGGGTCTGAGGTTGGGAGGGGTCGAAGGAGGTGGTTGTTTGGGTTGGGTTCGAGCTGCCTTGGGTTTGGGTTTGGGTTTGGGTTTGGGTTTGAGTTTCTGGGGCTGCGGCGTCGGAGGTGGCGTGCGTGCTGCTGGGGAAGGCGGGCGCGGCGGGGGATTGGAGCGGTTGGCCTGGGATTGGGGACGACGCGGCGCGCGTGGAGGTGTAGGAGAGGGTTGCGTACATTTGGGTTGCCAGCTAGAGATGTTAGTTGGAAATTCTTTGACGTGAGGGGCTGCTACGTCAAAAGGAGAGTGGCAATTGGAGGTGGGATTGGGGAGGGTTACTTGGTCCAGGCAGTCTTGGAGTTGGGTTAGGCGGTCCGCCATTGTGAGGTTGTTGGGCAGGAAAGGCAGGGCGCAGATTTTAGCAGCGGGGAGGGTTTCTCTAGCAGGGCTTATAAAGAGCGTGGGTTGCTGCGAGCGTCGATGGTTGAGGAAGTTGACGGGAGCTTCATAGGGCTGAGCTAGTGAGCGCCAGGAGGCTTGGCATGCAGCCTAGCTCTGCACGCAGCGAAATCCTCCAAACCTCCAACAAAGACACCTCGCTGCTTCAAAGTTGTCCTCTATCTCGCTCCCCCAATGTGTAAATATGCTGGCCGCCCATCCAGCCTTCTTCACCACCACACTCACCACATCATGGCACCTCTCCCCCACCGCCAATGGCTCCGTCCACTCCTCACGCCGCGTCTCCCCACTTCCCGCACCCTCACCACCCTCACCTCCAAACCCACCACCCCCCTCCTAATCACCCCCGGCTCCCCCCACCACAACGACCTCCCCTCCTTCCTCGCCTACGCCACCCGCGTGTCCCTCGCCCCGACCAAAACCGTCTACATCGGCACGCACTACGAATACACCGTCGCACACTCCCTCCACCGGCTAGGCTTCGACCTCCTCCGCACGGGCCGCCGCGCCGACCACGGCATCGACCTGCTAGGCCACTGGCGCATCCCCGCGCTCGGCGACGCGCCCCTGCGCGTCCTCGCGCAGTGCAAGGCGCGCGGCGCGGGCGTGGCACCGCGGCACGTGCGCGAGCTCGAGGGCGCGTTCCAGAGCGTGCCGGCGGCGTGGCGCCGCGGCGAGGTGCTGGGGCTGCTGGTGTCGACGCGGCGGGCGACACGCGGGGTGTTGGAGGCGCTGGGGGGGAATCGGTGGCCGATGGGGTTTTTGAAGGTCTCCAGGGCCGGCGTCGTCGAGCAGTTTCTGTGGAATCGGAGTGCGGTGGAGAGGGGGTTGGAGGGGGTGGGCGTTACGGTTAGGTATGTTGGGGGGAGGACGAAGGCGGAGGGGGCTTTGGCTGCGGAGGATAACGATGGGAGGGACGAGGACGGGAAAGGCAAGGAGGGGAAGAAAAAGCGTGCAGCTAAGGAAAAGGAGGGTGGTGTTAGGAAGGATATCCAGCTGACTTGGATGGGGAGGCCCATATTTCCAGACCGAGAAGAACTGGATGAAAAGACCGTCAAATTTATAGAAGAGATTGCTAGTGGGGAGGAGGTGCTATCGATAAAACCAAAGACGAAACGGGGACCAAAACCGGGCAGCAAGAAAAATACAAAGGAGGAGCCCAAGAAACGAGGGAGGCCACCTGGTTCCCGAAATAAGAAACCAACTGTCACGAAAGAAAAGGCTACAACAACCCCCAAGGTTGGCCGCCCTAAGGCATCTAATAACAAAAAGGTTGTTACCGCTATCCAGAATGAAAGTCACCAAATCCCAAAAGAAAAAGACAAAGGAACAAGCCTGTATCTATTAGATAAAGACGCCGAGTCGCAAATCCATTTGAGTATTAGTCCTTGATTCCGCACCAACCGTTCTGTCTGTCCAGCATATATTATTCTCGCGACCAAGTGAGTATTCGGAAGGCTTCCGAGCCTTTTTTTTAAGGAATAAAAACCTCCCCAAAGCACTGCTTCCCTAAAGATATCCGACGAGCTCTCCGTAAGCCTAGAATATGGCCGCGTCCAAGACATACTTAAACCAGGGCTTTCAGAAGCCAGCCCTATCAGCGAGTCGATCCTCCACCACAACCACATCTCCAAACAGCAACCCACCAGTTCCATTATACGCGCTAGTCGGGATGCTGCAGCGTGGTATTGCTAATTTTTATGGCTCAGGTTTATGGGGAGCGGATGGGATGTGAAGGAGATGGCTGTGCGGGGATATCGAGTAGTTGAGAAGGATGACGGAGGCGCTGAGGAGGTTGGGTCGTGGTTGAGGCGGGAGGTTGTGGGATGTGTGGGAGGAGCGGGAGGGTGGTTAAGGCTGTGGTTTGGGACGTCTTTGTGGTTTTATTGAGAGCTTTGTGGGCCCTGAGATTGTTGGGGGTAGCATGGATTTGAAGAGGAAATCAATGCCAGACCGATAAATACGGTTCACATAAGCCTAGCGGTGAGATATCAAACAGATTAAAGAATTTGAATGTATAATCCCTTTTAACTTGGAGTTCATTACTGTCCGGGTGGCCACGTTGAAGATAGCATCGTTAGTATATAATATGACATGTATCGTGTCAAGATAGAAAACCATTGCCCAAGAAGAAAAGAGAAAAGATAGACGTTAATTTTAGAGTGACCAAGCTAGTCCCGGATGCACACCATAACCCCAATCCACCAATAAAAGTCATGTAAAATTCGAGAGGTTCGTGGGATTTAACGGTGCTGAAAGCTGATTTCCCAAATTCACCACGGGATCTCTTCGAAAGCGGAACGGAGGACATCGGTGCGCGTCTTCTGCATCTCAGGCGCACTGCTGCCAACAAGTTCGAGGATTTCCAGCGTCCGCCTTACGTCCGCCCTAGCGAGCATAGAGAGAGGTTCCGAAGCTGGCGATTGAGATAAGTCCGCGGTTGAAAGAGGTTGATCCTGTACCGAGAGGATGCGGGCCATGAGGAGCTATCGGAGCATGTCAGTGCTGGAATCGATAGATATATTCCAAAAATTGCAAGATATGTTCTCGATCACTTGTAGAATAGAATAGGTTAAACGCACCGCTTCCTCAAAAGCCCGATGTTGAAACACCCACCACACACTTGCATCCACACGGAGGAACTCCCAAAAGTCAAGGAAAGAAGCGAGTGCCATCCTCGCTGCTTCAAGGGCACCTCTGACATCACAGGTGACTCCCCTAGCTTCGTTTACATCAGCTTGAATGATCATGACGCAATGCCAATAGTTGCTTCGGAAAAAGAGATTCTGCCGCAGAAGACGAGGATTAGTGCTAGAAAGTCCAGCAATGGCTTGATGATCAGACACTGTCATATTTGCTGGAAAGCTTTTGAATAACTCGTTGTAGGAAGAAATGAGACTGGCTTTATTTGGCATTGAGTTGGTGAGGGGATTGCTGAGCGATCTCGGAGTACAAACGGTTTTCTGAACGAGATTTGCGAGATGCCACATGGATCGAATGTATTGTCGATCTGAAATTTCATGCGGAGGATGCGGATCCGACATGGGCGCGATGTTGCTGATACTCATTGGATTTATTACGGGATCCTGTGCTCCATTTGATGGATTCCCATTCATTATATTTTCATCAAGATCGTCAGTGAGAGAATCGACGCGGACATCTGAGAATATTCCGGTTGGAGGAAGCTTAAGCAGTACAGTGAGGAATGTGTCTTGAAATAATACAGCCTGCCAAACCTTTCGTCGTTGCTGCTTGTCACTCCGAGAGCAACGTTGACTAATAATATCCGGATCACGATTCAGACCCATAGCATACGCTTGACGCATGAGGACTCCTCCAAAAGCCCAGGCGTCGGATGCATGGTTGTCGTTCATGAGAAAGTAGCACACCAGCACCATGGCCTGAATCGTTCGCAATGAGGTCCGGCTCAGATAGGATGAGAGGCGGAGGGCTTGGTGTGATGCCGAGGCGTAGAACCCTGCCATCTGAGCTCGCTCTTGTTCGGACGGCATTTGGGTAAACTGGGTTCCCATAGCATAAACAACGAAATGAAGAGCTAGAAGGACAGGATCGGCGACTTGCTTTTCTGAGAGAGGTAGAGACCAAAACCTCTCATAATCAGCATAGAAGTTTCTTCGGTGGATCATGGGATAGACTGGATCCACGGCATCGAAGTATTTTGCAACAAGGATATCTGCTTGATCCCTGCTAGGCAAGACTCCGATGACTTCAGGAAGTCCTCCCCGATTGGTCCAGTAGTTTGCGAAAGGATGGCCTGAGCCGAGTCCAAAGAAGAGCGATGGCGCATGGTTGGAGTAAGGGATGTTGGAGAGTAAGAATGGAGATGAGGATACACTCCGACATTGCGGCCCCGGGGTTGGCATCTGGGTGGACATCAGTAGTGATTCGCAAGGGTGTGGAGGCTGAAGAAGAAGGCATGATGTGATTGGTAAGATGATCTATTAGGAGTAATTTGATAGGAAGATGGGAAAAATTAATCAAGCAGGTTTTTGTATGGGTTGGGTTGGGTTGGGTTGGGTTGGAGCAAGGGTTAGGGAGACTAGCTATTGAAGACGTTCACAGAAAGAACAGAAGATATCTAAGTATGTAAAAATGCAGGATTAAGCAGTAGGTGCGTAATACAGAAGCGGAGCATGGATATTCAGGATATAGAAGAGGAGAGAATAGCAATCACCTGGGGTGGAATAGTAACATTTTGGTCGTCGCTAAGGGGAGGCTTTGATTGCTTCCGCGACTTGGTCGTAGTTTGGCGCGTGGCGCTTCGACTGTGGATACGGTTCAGCAGGTAGTACGTCTCCCTAGCAGCCAGAGAGAAAGCTTGGAATGGCGGTGGTCGAATATCAAAAAGAAAGTCTGGCCACTTACTCAGCCGAAGCAATGAGATTCGCGACCTGGGAGTATCGACACTCGGACTGGCGCTTGATGCATGCAAGACATTGTGGCCTGTCTCGATCGCACTGGCATCGCCGTCAGCGTGTGGTTGGGGGTGATTGGCGCCATGCTGCGAGATTGAGGGCAGCATTCACCTTGGTTTTGCGCTCGACACACTCCTCGCAGCTCAGGGTGGGCTTGTTGCGTTTCTGCTTCTTGCGCGACGGCCCCACGTCATCGCTCGAGTGATCGCGTTGCAGGGCTGCGGGTTTTAGATGGACAGGCGTCGTCTCCGCCTCCATGGCTTCCTGCTATGCCTTTTTTGCATGGATGTGAAACGCTTGGATGCTGTGCTGGGCCGGGAATAAGATGGTGAAAGAGTGCAGCGTTGTTTCCTTCGCCGGCCGATTGTGGTGGGGATTCTCGGGACGCCTGGTCTGCCAAGACACCACACCCGAAGCGCGCCCACCAAGCATGTTGCCCAGCACGCCCGTCCCCCTACCCAACCTAAGGTATAGTACTTATCTTGGTAACACTACCTCTCGACCCGACTTCAGACCCACTGCCCACACTCCCAATAATCCCTCCATCCTCCAATACATGTAGCTAGTGCCTATCCTCTCCGGTTCCCATCTCGGCAATTCCGGATGCTCTTTATAATACATCCGAACGGCATGCTCCCACGCATCTCTCCAATACCATCCCCGCTCTCGAATCAGTTGGAGTGCCATATGGTGGTATTTCGCTGACACCCAGCACTTGAAACGATAGACCGTGTCTTCTCGGTGCTTTCGAGGATTGACGAAAGGCGCTATATAATACGACGTCTTAGTCATTTTATTTCCTTCTTCAGACCTAGCATCCCATCAGCATCTACTTCTAAAGTCACCCCCACATCACTTGCAATATCTCGTCAAACAGAATAACTCGTGAAGCCACTTACTCATACGGGTCGGCTTGGTCATTATCAAAATGCACCCCATTGCGACGCCACTCATCGTCAAAGATTCGTCTGCAGTACTCTTCTACAATTGGATCCTGTTCAGGGTTATGGTCATTTTCTGCCGCTTGCGTGCCTTGTGAGTTTGCGTCGTTGACTGCGCATTGATCGTAGGATACGCGTTGAGCATTGGCTGCGGGCGAGGCGTTGGCTGCGGGCGAGGCTTGTACCGTATTCTGGCAGTTTCCTCTAGTTTGAGCTCGTTGTATTTGCTGATATGACCCGAATCTGAGGGGTAACCGGTCTATGCGGTCTATTACCTTATTCATATGTCAGGCTAACTCTGGAGTGATGTCTATGCCAGAGTCATCTAAATCAAACCACCGCTGAGTTCCTCGTTACCAATCACTGGGCGTTCTGCCGAATTCATTATTGGTAAGGATATCGACGCTGAGGTTTAACGAAAGTAAAGACGTCCCCGAGGTAGGCGTTGATATCAGAAGTGATTCACAAAATGAGTAGAGCGAGCTTCAGTTTGAACGATATGTTTTAGAAGAAGTACAGACGGCGAACCGAAATATTCCTGCACCCTAACCTTCCCTCCAAGCAAAGAAAGAACGTCCTCCATTCCCTCAAACACCCTTCAATCAAATCAATCTCAACTACAGGAAAGAAGAATCAGTATACATGAAAGTAACGCAGCTCAGGCAGTCAACAATAACCACGATAGCAGCAATGACAACAATAAAGACAATAAAACCGCCGCAACTCCCCGGACTAAAACCCAACAGCTCTAGGACGCACCCGCCTCATGCGCCTCCCCATCCGTCACTGAAATCTCACCGTCCTCATCCCCACCTCTCCCCCTCCTCCAACGCCCCCCTAACCGCCTCCCTCCACCCCATCCCCCGCTCGCAGAACAACCACTCCGCGCGCTCCACCGTCTGCGTCGGCGCCCGCAGCAGCTCCCGCCTCAGCCGCCGCCGATACGCGCGCGGGTCCCGCATCTCGGCCGCCGAAAACCTCAGCGCGGCGCCGGGGCAGCGGCCAGCGGGGCGCGGGCGCGAGACCGGGTAGGGGAAGGTGGGGAAGGCGGCGCGGATGGCGTCGAGGATGTGCAAGCGGGATGGGGCGTGCCGCACGTGGCGTTGGAGCTGGGTTAACGTGTCGTCTTCGGATGGGGGGTCGTCTTCGGGGTCCGGGTGGAGGTTGGAGACCCAATGGTGCTCGCGGCGCCAGGGGCGGGGCATTTGGTGGTTGGGTTGTTGGTGGGTGTTGGATGTAGGTATAGGTGTGACGCGAGTTCGTCACGGGGTTGTGTAGCGTGTTTAGCTGTGTGCTCGAGGTTTGCTTAGAAGGTTATGTGAGGCTTGCTTGATTGTATATGCGAGGCTTAACTGCTTTCTTTTGTACTGAGGTGGTGTTTAGTGCTGGGGAAGGGTTTGGGATTTATAGAATTGTGCGCTCTGATTTACTAAATTAGGTAATAGGGTTATGACGGTTTGCACCCAAATTTTTTCTATACGCTAGTTTTAAGGTTCTAAACCGTCATAACTCTATCGCCGTCACAACCCCATCACCTACATTATACTTTTACGGTAAGACATGCTCTCTGGGAAAGCTTTTAGGTCTGCTGGTATAGTTTGCTTGTATATTTGTTTAGCTTTATGTCAGATGGCTGCGAGAGTTTGCTTAACAATGCCGTATGACTATGGTGGGTATCTGCATACTATCAGAAGGCCAACTAAGTACACTTAAGTCACCTCAGGGCTGCATTATTTTAGGTTGTATGAACTGCTTTGGAACTATTCCAGTTTATATTTTATAATCAACGCCCCTTTTGCTCGTCTTACATAGAACGAAGTAGGGACATAGCGGTTCTCTGGCATGTTCGACCCCGTGGGCCATACAAAGCTTATTCCCCACTAGGTCCATTTTCATTCCCAAATTTGCCATCGCCGAGCGAGACAGTTAGAGCACGTGGAGATGAGGTTGATGGAACAAGACTGGTTCGGTGTTAAGAAAGAATTTCTTTTTCGGGCTTTTATTACTACTAATTCAACCAAACTGAAAGAATTAAAAGAAATGTTCGAGAGGTTCTCTTGCACAACTCCCACACAGGTTGCCCTGCAGCGAGAGCCATGCCTTCTATTCCCGATTTCACCACCTCATCCTCCAGAGGAGAATGACAAAGCGGGTTCGATCTACCAACGCTCCGTTAGGAAAGACGCTCTAGAAGGAGCGCCACTCCTGCAGGACCCAAGGTCCTACATCGCTGGGTATAATTTGGGCATTAGGTTATCCACCACCCGTAGAGGATAGCATATGCTACCATCATATTCAAAGAGAGGAGCTTCCGTAGAATATTTGGAGACAGAAGTGAAATTGGAGATTTCAGGGATTTCATCGTCTAAACTTACTCGTAAATGTTATACAAACTAATCCATAATTGCTGCCTCCATCCATGCCTAGAGGCAAGCTGATTCTATAAGACGTAACCGTCGTTAAGGCAGAATTGATCTGCACCAGTGAGGAATAAAGACAAGCGCAATGCCGAAGCGCGCGCTTATGGGTTTTACAACGCGGAACAAGCCCCATGACATAAATAAGACATCAGATCAGACTCACCATTTCGTCCCTCTTATCTCATACCCCATCAATCGTAATGCATAAACAATTGGCTGATGCTCTCTCCGTGATGGTTCCTTCTAATTGCTTCAGCGAGCAGATTTGCTACGTCCAGCACAATGAGCTTTCGTGTCTGGGCAGCCTTTTCGGGGGGGATTGGGAATGCGTTCGTGACAACTATTCGATCAATGCACTGACACTCCTCCATTTCTTCTAGACATTCTCCGCCGAACAAGCCATGAGTAGCCATGCAGTACACTTTCGTAGCGCCACCACGTTTGACCACTGTCTCTGCTGCGGCGATCCATGAGCCTGGTTTGTCAATCATATCGTCCATGATGAACACGGGCCGGTCCTTGACATTTCCAACTAGCGTCACTGTGGCTTCGAGTTCAGGATTCTTGAGGTCCTCCTCCTCTTCCTCGGAAGAGGCAGCTGCGTCGACGGACCCACCAAGAGCGTGCTCCGTATCGCGGTTATGGTGTAAGGACGAGGCGGTGGATATGAACGAAGCCAGCATGTTTTCCGGGATGGGTTCGTCGTCAGATGGTGGGCGATTGCGGTGGTTAGTTGAACTTGATATGGCGGAAAATGCCGGGGAAGGGTGATCTTCGTCAACTATATGACCGTGGACTAAACGGCCATGGATAACGTCCCTTGCACGCTGGTTTAATTAGTCCCTGCAAAACATTCGGGGGAAATCGACAGACCTCGTCAGTGTACTCATCTCCATCCCCTTCTCCAGTTTCGCCGGGCTCACTATTTGCGGTCGTACTGGGTTTATCGGTTTGTGCACTCATCGTCGGAGGTAAATCCGAGATAGGGCCAATGCGTATAGATCTGGCAAGTGGACTTGATGGAGTTTCTGGAACACTGTTCACCAGGCGTCTTGCGTACGGGTTTGAACTTGCTTTTGAGCTTGCTCTAGTCCTAGGGCGTGACTTGCTAGATTCTGTAGGAGGATTGCTAACTTCTGTAGGAGGATTGCTAACCGGAGGCTCGCTCACAGGCGGCTCCGGAGGAGTGATTGCCACGGCAGCATCTAGGTCTGGTTCAACTAGACCAGCAGTATCGTATGTTCCATCCATGGCTAACCTCTCATAGATGACGCTCGCATTCATCGAGTGTAAACCTGATGTGCGAAACCTCCGCCGATCCGTTGTAACAATACCAAAGCTAAGCTTGAGAGCATCTGCGAGTGATGTGACACGTTTTGTTCCCCCAGGGTTCTTGCTCACAACGACCGCTTCTCGCCAATTGGGAACGTTCATCCGTATCCAACGGGCGATGAGCGGTTCCGCAACGAGGTTATCCACTGGACACTTGAAAAAACCCTGCATTTGACTTGCATGGAGGTCAATGGTGATGACATGATTCACTCCCGCAACATGGAGCAGGTTGGCAATCATACGGGCGGTGATTGCACCTCTGTGCGACTTCTTTTTGGATTGGCGAGAGTAGGGAAAGTATGGCATCACAGCTGTAGAAGTTCAGCGCAGCGGTTGACTAGTATGGAGCAGCAATTCTGACCTGTGACTGACTTTGCGGAGCCGCCTTTGCATGCCGATATCATAATGAGCAACTCCATAACATTGTCGTTAATTCTGTGAGTCGTCAGCGAGTGGGCAAATGAGACAGACGGTGTTTGCATACTTGCCGCTACCACTCTGCACAATGAAGACATGTTGATCTCGAATAGACGACTCTACTCACTGTAAGCTCCAAGTGTGGCAACAATTGAGTGTTGTGGTGGACTGACGAATTTGCACACTTGTCTCACCATTGCTGAACTTTTTGAGCTCAGCCTTCCCGATCTTCTGACCGAGTCTGTCACAGATACCTTCGACTAAGGAAGGATGCGAAGAGCCGGAGAATATTTGGGCGTGGCGCATGTTGTGCGGATGGATGTAGAATAAGGGAATCTTGAGGTTTTAACGTGGAAGGCAGCGTAATCCACGCCGTCTCGGCTGAGAATTGACACCGCCTTCGGCCGGCAGTAGGTCTAGCCGACGCAAAACACCAACAGCCGATCGTGCAAATAGCCCGTGGCGATAGCGCTATCGAGGTATGAATCAACCTTGCGAAATCACAAATCACCCTTTATCTTTGATTTGGAAGGCAAAAGCACGGAATTCCCCAACGTTTTGCCTCTTGTGTCGATTCATAATTTCACCTTGTAAAACCACTATCCTATGCCTATGGCGAATCCACTAGTCACACTCAGATCTACCACGCAAAGCGACATTCCCGTGATCAAGGCCATACATTCATACTACGTTCTCAATACTCTAATCACACTTGCCATTGTCCCGTCGACCGATGACGAACTCCTCTCAAAGTATAAGTCTATCACATCACAAGGCCTGCCATATATTGTTGCGGTCGATGCCAGCGCAAACAGTGCCATCGGCTATGCTTACGTGACTGGGTTCCGTGGCTTCAAGGGTGGTTATAAGCACACGGTCGAGCTCAGTTTGTTCTGCCATCCTGAATGGAGAGGGCAGGGCGTTGGAACACTCTTGCTAAAGAAGATATTGGAAGTTTTGAAGGAACCAGGCACCCATCCAGAATATATCGTGAATCCGAGATCCGACGACTTAAGGGTTAGAATCGTAATCGCCTGTATTTCCGTGGACGAGGCAGGTAGGGACAACGCATTGGACCTCAAGCAATATTATCAGAAATTTGGATTTGAGCTAGTGGGACATTTGAAAAAAGTTGGTTACAAGTTTGATCAATGGTATACTGCCTTAGGTTTTACTAGCTCTCTCCTACTGACGTGTCAAGGATCGATACCAACTATTTACAGCTGGCCCTCTGGTGAAGGCTTCTAGACTGGTTTTAATTGATAGCTTTATCGGTAACTTGGTTGATGGGACAATGATCAGGTAGCGAAGATTGAGTCAGTAAAGTCTAATTGGGTAACGTGTTCTATCAGTCATCCGGTACGGAGGACGACGCAAAATTGAATTTCCCCTTCCTATTTGGGAAAAGCGTCGTTTTAATGCCAAGACCCCACCAAAAATCAACTCAATCAACTTAATTGAAGCTTTTAATACTAATATATCATCTATATAGCTTCCAAAACATGGTGTTTTACTATTTAATATTTATATAATTAACCTTATTCTATCGCACCTTATATTCTATAGGCTTTCGAGGCTTTCGGGGCCTTAATTGCGTCTGTTCTTAACTTTCTACTTAGCTCTCTACCCGTTTAACTGCCCGTTTAACTACCTTATAATTATTCCTTTAAAGTCTTTAATTATAGAGCTGTTAATTTATAATTAAGCTAGGGCCCTAAGTATCTTAACGTTAATTTAAAACCACTAAATTAACTAATTTTTGCCACTCTTCCTGTTAGCGACTCAGTCAATCAAGGCACGAGCACGGCAAGAGGGACGCGCAAGCCTGTACGATTGGTAGTCTATAAACGAGGATCTAAAGCTAAAGAAAGGAAAGGAGAAGAAGAGCAGCGCCGGTCGAAGTAGGGTTCTTTTATGCGGTCCTCTAGTCACGTGACCGCGAAGTTCTGCCAAGTTCTGCCAACCAAGTTCTGCCAAGTTCTGCCAGTGCCG
>Ga0307515_10019094_pt1 | contig 12366 bp, 3 predicted proteins | sample 17_EM_MG_FD_194513 | JGI IMG/M metagenome (GOLD analysis project Ga0307515, IMG submission 194513) | Populus trichocarpa ectomycorrhiza microbial communities from riparian zone in the Pacific Northwest, United States - 17_EM | ecosystem: Host-associated > Plants > Roots > Unclassified | place...
TCCCCATGAATAATCTGTTGTAGTTGATGCTGATTTCTGAGAAGAAAATTGTGATTTAAGACATTTCATTGTGTTCTAAAGTTTTATATATAAATATAGACAAATTATATAATCGACAAAAAAAAACATAACATATCAAAATTATTTAATTTATATGCATTCGAATTTAATCAATCAAATTATTTCTTACTTCATATAGATTATTTAAAAATACAATACTATAGGTACAAACTTTATGACTACTTGAAATTTACATAATTGTTAACTTCAAGACTTGAGGGATTAATTGAGGTACGTGCAAGCTGACCGAATACCTATATTAATAAAAACAAATACAATACCATGGGCACATGATTGATTTTTCTCAAAGACCATGGACAAAAATAGAAGGCAATTAAGAGTATATGGACTAAAATGGAGATTTAAACAAAGCAGAAACCACCAAAAATATCATTAGCTCGCAAAAGAATATAACAGGACCAAAGTTTCTTGACCTGGTAGCTTTGGTGCCACAACTCCAATCACAAATCCTCAGGGACATCAAAGTCAGTGCTCAAAACGACAGCACTTTATACCCAGCTGGCCTTGAACATGCAAGAAACCAAGCACCTGTCAATCAATCCCTCAAACAACTACCACCTCTTGCTTTAACTTTTATTGATTGCTATAAAATGATTTTATGGATAAATCTTTGATCTTGAAGAAGACCTGAGCTGTTCATCTGCTCCATACAGGTGCTTATCCTATTCTTTTCTTTTCTTTTTCAATTTCTTGATTATTATTGTTGTTATTGTTTGATTGTGTTTTTGCTTACAATCTTGGTCTTATTTACATTCTTGGGCCTCAAAAGATTAATGGGGGGTTTTTGTTTTCTGTTTGCTTGAAAAAAAAGATTAAAAATATAGAGGGGAGAACTTTCAGTTTCTGGGTTTTGTTTTTTAGCGACTAAATCAATGATTGAGCTGGTTTTGGATTTTTTTTCATTTTGGTGGGAGTTCGATTTGGTTTGGATTTTAATTGTTTTTTTTTTTTAAGCTGATTTTGAATTTCTTTTTTGGGTATGCAGGGAGGGTTTAGTTTAGTAAAGTTTAGATTTTTTTTCCCCTCTTATTTACTTATTTAGAGAGTGACAATTGTCTCAATTAATTTTTGTTTTTAGGGAGTTTAAGATAATGGGAAATTTCAGTTTCTGGGTGAGTTAAAGATTGTGTTTTTATTGTTCTTTGCAGGGTAGGGTATATTGAGATTTTGGTTTTTGTTGTAGAAAGATTTTTGAATCAGAGTGGTGTAAGTTTTTTGCTAGAAATAATGGATCTTGATTTGAACCAAGAGCCTTTATACCCTTCCAATGACTCGCTGTTGGGACTAGCATCCATACGAGATGAATTAGAAAACACCCATGGTCATATAGAAGAACGCCTCAGGCAGCTTGAAGCAGTTACTTTCAGGGCTAGACAACGACAGAGATGGAGACAAAGTCACTTTACCCCTCAAACAGTGAATGTTTCTGTGGAACCAGCTACTGTTAATGTTCGCAGTGATGGTGGGCTGCTTATTGGGGAGGCTAGTGTTGCTACTGAAGAAAGGAGAGATGAGATGAATAAATTTGGCAAAAGAAAGAGTACCTATTTGATAGCTAAAGCATTAGGCAGGAATGGGAATGGTAAGAAGGCCAGAACTGACAGGAGGAGTGTATTTGATTGTAACATATGCCTTGATATGGCACAAGATCCTATATTAACTTCTTGTGGACACCTGTTTTGTTGGCCGTGCTTCTATCAGCTGTCGTATGTTTACTCGAATGTGAAAGAATGCCCTGTTTGTGTGGAAGAGGTTACAGATACAAGCATTATTCCAATTTATGGCAATGGAAACAGTTATGATAACAAGAAGCTCAAGTTGAAGGAGTCTGGCTTGAAGGTTCCTCCTAGGCCCTCTGCACAAAGAGTTGAGAGTGTGAGGCAACAACTCATTAATCACGGTGCATTTTCTTCTTCCATTGAGGAAAGGATGCGGTATATTGGCAATGTGCTCATTGCAATGGGGGAGATACCTCCGTCAGAGGGTCTTGATGGTGTTCCTCTTGAATCTGACAGAATCAGTTTCTTGGCAAATCGAACCAGTACTTCTCAGGCACTGCCTTCCATAGGGGCAGACAGCAGCCAGCACCACCGTTCTGTTCAAGTTTCTAGGTTACTGTTTCAAGGAGCTGCTTCACTATCCTCCTTTTCATCTGCAGTGAACTCTGCAATGGAATCTGCTATGGAATCTACAGAAAGATTATTTGAGGACCTTGGGGCAATTTTGCACAGCCATCGTGGGAGAAGAAACCATCAACAATCTTCACGTCCTGCTGATAGAGATTCATTTTCAAGCATTGCTGCTGTTATTCAACCTGACAGCCAGAACCCGGATACTGTTGCCGATGCTGATTCTACATTGCCACAGTCTGCTTCTTCTTCCAGGCCTGATGATGTTGTCACTGTTTCTCAATTGGAAAGCCATAGAACGGGTACTGCTATAGAAAGCAATTTTAGTGTGCCCCTTTCTTCATCTTCTAGAAGAAGAAATCTAGTTTTTAGGCTTTCAGAAGTGGACAATAGTGTAGAAACAAATTCTTCATCATCCAGGAGAAGGATTGAAGTTCCTAGAGCTTCAGGAGCAGACAATGGACATAACCGTGAACGTAGAAGGAGAAGCTTGAACTGATGTAGCCATAGAAATAAGGGTTAAATTGATTGCATGTTCCTTGTCTGAGTACTGTGATTTAGTTGTGTTGTTGGAAACTAATACATGTTTGTGTTTATGAAGACCGTGTTTGCCAATCTAGGCATTGAGTGCCAATTGCAATTTAAGCAAAATATTGGGATCACACTACAGGTGTTTATACTTTTTCTGTTGTAGATTTATTATCTGGCTCTTTCATTGGGAAACTATGTGGTTTCTTACTAAAGACGTGTTTACCGAAGCATGCAGCATCATCCTTGATTGCATAGTAGGTGTTCTATAAGACAGAAAGCAGCTATTTAACTGGTACGTGCATGAACTCTTGGTGAAAGATTTGTTTGGTTCTTTCTGCCTTTAGTTATATACATTATACACGTCAATAATTTTATTTAGTTTTTTATTTCCTTTTTGAATTTTTTGCTTCCCTGTTCTTTTGTATTTGTGATATCCAAATTCAGTGCACCAAGAGACTTCACACTTAAACTTTTTGTTGCTCTGTTTGCTATGTACAGGCTTCTCTTTTTCTACACATTACCATACCATGTTGTGAAATTTTTTAGACACGTAACAGTATCCAAACAACTAGTTGATGCGTTGTCGAAAGATGACATTGGCTATCACATGGGTTTCATTAAGATATCTTGCATGCCTGGTTAATATCAAACTGCTAGCAGATATCGATTGAGGACTTTTGCCATCCTTGTTTCATATCAATTACATCAGTTTCACGTGCATGACAATACTTCTTACCATTCTTTCTCCATAGTTTTTCGTGTTCCTTATTTTTTAGGCTAGGGATAGAACAGTTATCTAGTTACTTCTGTTAGAAAATACATTATATGTCAAATATAAATATAGTAGTAGAAAAACATCTCATGGATCATCGATACATGGAGTTCTTCCAGAGGGACCCCTTGTTAGATTTTTAGGTTTAGTTGAGGTTTTAGTTTTGGGGGGTTTAAGTGTGCAAAGTTTGATATTTTAGGCGTGGAAATGAATTGATTATAGAAATGGTTATAGTGTCAGAGTTGAAAGAAACATTATAGGCCTTGGACTATTGAAGGGAAGGATTTTTATTGCAGAGAAGGTAGCATGCAAGGTTACATAGTAGAAAGCCTTAAATTTTTTGGCTTAGTTACAATTGCTCGGCTATTTCTGAGCCCTTTTACACGACATAGTACACAGTACGCATCAATTACTTGCACAGCTGAACTTCCACTTATTAACCACATATTTACCGACTCATTACTCTAAGCTAGAGCTACAACTACTTTGTCTCTAACTAAGGTTTATCCAGAACTATCACTACCGAAACTAACAATGGTATTTTAGATTCCACCAAGTGGTAGCTCCTGACCTAATTTGCTTGTGGCAGGGAAATATTAGTCTTCCAAGGCAGAATCAGAATGATTATGTTTATTACATCTGGTGCCTAAGGCCGGTGATGTTAAGATCTGGCATGCAACAATAGTTTTGTGATGATTTTATCTTTGATCCCTCACTTGTGCTGTTAGTATTACTGCGTTTTAAACTGTGCAGTTTGAACTCATGGTATCATGGCAAGAGAATGGTTAAATGATGATTTATCATTAACTATTTGTTCATGCATGTTAAAACGTTACGGCTGTTAGCTGGTAACCTACTTATATTTTTTGTTTTGACTTTATATGTCAAAAAAAATGAATTATAGGTTTCTTCGAATGTTTAAAAATGATAAGGTGTAGTGTCAGGACATGTTCCAAATATGCAAAAGAACACAAGCAAAAACTGTAGGCAGACAATATGGCAGAGTCAAGCAAGTTTAAGAACACAGAAAAAGGGACTTGAAGCCAACCGTTGTCAGACCATAAACCAGTTAAATAATTATCAATTAAGGCTTATTTAAACTCTCCTACCACAAGCTAAATATGATTGTTTTGTCCCATCTGCAAACTCCATTTATGACAAGTCCAAATTTCACAGAGGCAATTTTTCTGAAAATTAGAAAAGATTTTTCAGACTATCAGACAAACTAAACGTAAGAAAGCTCAATTTAGTTTTGACATTTTTAATTGATTTTCTAACAACTCTCTGTTCTCCTGAAAGTTGGAATAAACACATGACACAAGAAAAGAATCTGTTTGCAAGTTCATCACATATCTCAAATAGTATTCAAGGTTGAAGCGTTGGTTTTCACGATATCTATTATCTTTATGTCTCAAAATGCTTTCTCTGCTGACTGACAGGAGGGTTATCGGATTAGTGGAAAATCCTGCTCATTGGACTTTGGTTGATGCTAAAGGTGTTGGCAAATTCTAATACCCAAACAAGTGACTAAAAAATGCAGAATCCCTGTATCCTTTCTTAGAACTGGTATAATATGCCTCCAGTCTTGAAAGTGTTGCATTTATATGGCCTCTCATTCTGGTTTCACTTGGCTAACGACTTAAATTGCTGCAGGGACAAGTTATTGTGAACCAGTTTGAAGCAATGGCTGCCCATGGACCATTAGGCGGAGAGGTAAGAATGCCTCAGATGAAGTGTTGATCTTAATTTGTGCATGCAACTTTGAGGGTAGGATTGGCCCTATTTCCTTAGAATGTGAACTAGAAGATTTTATCCATATTTCCTTTGGTCTTGCAGGGGAAAGGGGAAAGGGGAAAAGGGCTCTCGTTTGAACTGTGAATCCCACTAATAGTCAATCCATTGATAATCTCTTAAAAAGAGAGCATGAATGATCACATATTGAGTCGAGTGTCTCAGTACGTGATCTAGCAAAGTGGTAGAGGGAAATCCCTACAGGTTAGTGATTCATTACTGGTGAAAGAGTGGGATCACACACTAAGCTTCTCAAAAACTAAAGTTATCCTAAACGCATGCCACTTCTCTGGTGGACTATATTGGAGAGGTATTATTAGGTGTTTAAAAAGGATTTGTATTGACAATTAAGTAAAGGTTGGCCTCTCCTCCTCAATGTTTCGACAAAGAGCATCAATGTGTTGCCGGATTTTCTTTTCCAAGGCATTGAGAATTTATTGTTTGATTGGTTTATACCATCTGCTATCATGAGTTTCCTGCGAGAGTGTTTGAACAGGATAAGCAATGGAGTGTGTGCGCGCGCGCGCGCTGGCATTAGAATTGGTCCACTAAGCCCAACACAGCTGTCCTGCTATGATGCCTTGTTCTAATAACAATATGCTAGGGTTTGGTTTTGGCCCTTCTTTATCTGATAATTTTACAGGTTTAATTCTATATGGTGTTGGCTCACTGTAACTAGCTGAGATTCAAAAAAATCAATGTATTATTTTAGTTATTTTAATTATTTTTACAGTTAATTTTAGATTTTAATTACGTTTTTTACTTGGCTTTAATTCAAAAGTGTGTAATTCGTCTTTTCTTTCTTGAACTCTTCCCATGGCAATTACTATCTTGGTAACGAGATATTGCTTATGATCTTCATCAACTCTTCCCATGGCCTTTTATGCTGCAAAATAAAATTATTTCTAATTTTCATCATTGCACATATTTAATCGCTACTGCTATAATCCATAACCCTGTAACAAGCTTTTTTTTAACTATCAAATCACTATCTCTCTCGATCTTCCACTCGTCCGTGGCCCAGCTTGCCATTTTTATGCTCCTCCTCCCCCGTTAAAATCTCTAGTGAGGTGCCATGTCTAATTTCTTAATTTTCTCCACCACAACGCTCTTCTTTTACTTATTGCGCAAACAATACCATGGAGTATAAGTTCAAAGTTATAGAGACAATAGGGCACCATTGATGTGCTTCTCCCTGTTCTTCTTTAGTTTGGATTATTTTTATGAACAAACATTGTAAGGTTTGTATGATACTTTTTCTTACCTTCGTTTTTTCTAAAACTTTTGTTTGGATTGTTTACAAAAAAAAAAACAAAATTTAAGGTTGCTTTGCTAGGAATAATGCGTTATTTTGAATAGTGCAATCCATTAAGACTGTTACTTTTCTGAAAATTGTGATATTTTTCAATTATGTTCTTGAAAAAGTGCTGGTTTGAAGGGGAAAAAAATTCAAAATTAGTCCCTTGTTATTTAAATTACAAGTCAAATCGGACAATTTTGTTAAATTACATTGCAACTCTTGTCTGCCTTAAATCAGACTCTGATTCATTGTGAAATATCCATGATTATCATTTCATGAGATCCTACACAGCTTGTGTGATTAATTTAAGATGCTCAATTCTTGCTGTGCGTTGTCTATGATGAACTATGTAAACCATGATGTGATACATATCATATTCAGCTGCTTGAGTATGGTTTGATATTAATCAAGTACTCATCATTTCATGAAACCCTAGGCTAGGCTAGGCTAGGCTGCATAGCATGTATGGCTAGGCTGCATAGCAGGTTGCATTTTTGTCCGTGATAGAGCTAGTTTGGTAGTATAGTAGCGCTTTCTAACCGCAAATGTTAATTAATAAATATTTGCAAAAGCACTTTCTAACCGAAAAGAAGAAAGTCCTTGATAATTAATCAAAGGATGGGCTTGCTTACATGTGTAAAATACAATGATTTTGTACAGAAAAGATTAATATTTAGTTTAGACTCGCCATGAATGAGTTGTCTGGTCAAGGATGCCTCTCACTTTTCTTTCGTCTTTTACACAAGCAAAAAGAAGGAACAGAACATGAACCCTACAAGCCCTGCCAGTAGGGGAACCACCTTATAATCACTAGAGTTCGAGGTTGCAGTTTCCTCATGAACCTTGTCTGCGTGTCTAGCAACTTGCATATGTGGTACCCAGTAAGAGGCCTCTGATGACGATGATGATGATGATGATGATGATGATGATATGATAGCAATAGCGATAGGGGTAGGGATGATAACGATTAAAAAAGGAAGGAAAAAAAAAAAAGGATTTATCTCCTAAATTCTTAATGATCATTGTACCAGTAAATGGCTATGATTGAACAACACTATAGAAACGTCTGTTTCTTTGAATACATCTCTCCTTGCATGAATAACCATTAAGCTATCACATCGTTACCTCCGTCCCATTTTACATTGTAGAGAAATTTATTTGTATTGATCTTCAGTGTGAACTCGTTAGTTTTTTTGTCCCTACTTGTGTCCAAGTCCTATATCCCTACCTCCTTTTTATATGGGACAGACAGTTCTTCTGTTCTTGTTCAGGTCAGTTTACTCTTGTCTAATTTCATCCCCATGCCAGATGCAGGTTATGAATCGTAATTTCTTAGATAATTTGGTTATTTAAAGATAAAAGAGACGAGAATCGTGTAGATAAAAGAACATGTTTTTCTTGTATTTTCTGTTTTAAAAGAATAAAAATTATAAAAACATGATTATATTTATTTATATCTCTTCGATCAAAAACGTGTTTCATACATATATCTTAGAGATCTTTTGGGAAGCTAAGGCTCTTGGCTTCTTGTTCTTTTTCTTTTCTTGAATTTCTTGGGTTTTGTTTTGCAAAAACCAGTGAAAAGGGTGGTTGGTAAAATTTAGAAAACTGTTTTGAAAGCCATTTGATAGCTAAAACTCAGAACCCATAAAATGAAGTGTTCGGCAAAGCCTTCCCGGCCCGTGATTGGAGCAACCTCTCTAATTTATTATGACGAAATGGCTATATAAAATTGTCTTCCTCTGTACTAATTATGCTACAATCTTTAGCCATTTATCTGAATAAGGTTGTAAGTACCAAAAAGAACCAGGGAAGGAGGCGGTACTAGGGCGAAAGGTCACCATGTTCGATGCTTGAAAAGGGAACGTGAATCATGCTGGAGAGCATGCAAGTGGCGATGTGTTTTTACCTTAGCTCTTGATTAACCGGAGTAAAATTCAGGTGGATGAATATCAAGATTCTTATTACAAAAAAAAAACAAGATAGTATTATTTTAATTAAGAAAATATGAACTTAGATTGACAACTCAATTACAATCAGGAAGCGCCAAGAACAGGTAATAGCCCCAGCCCAACAAAAATCAACAGCTCTAAAAGCCACATGGATTTTAACGAATGTATCATAGCAACGTTGAAAAAGTGGAGCAAGCAAGATTGAAGATTTCAATGCTATAATGTTCAATGTTTTTGTGCCCCTTTATGAGCTTTGACAAAGCAAGGGAAATGGGTTTTTTTTTCTCTCAAGTCATACCTCATGGATTCTTCAAATTCAAGGGAGTGGAGATTTTCGTTGAGAAATTAATGATTGGTTGGATTCGGAGGTGCACATGCATGCTTAGACCATTTTTTTTCTTTATCGTTTTTCCCTCCCCATGACACTTTGTACAAACTTTAGTGGAAGAGGTCACATGTTGAAGCTTTTATCTTCCTGATTCTTTCAAAGCTTTAATGAGTGGAAAATATAGTTGAGAAATCAATGATTGGTACTTGTTGTTTATCATAAAGTTTATTATGTGACCGTGATGCAAGATTTCAATGTACATAATGAACAATCATGTTATGGTACGGTATATATTTCTTATTATTATTATTATTATTATTAAGTGATAATCTCTCGAATTAATTTTTTTTTTTATATATAATCCGAGGTGTCCGGGTCAGTTTACGCACACCACTACTAATTTCTGGGTCCACTGAACACCCTGCAAGCTCAGTGGACAAGTAAGACACCACGGGAAGACAGGCATGCACAAAGAAGATCGAACCCGGATGCAGAGGAAGATAATAGATCCCTTCCCCCCACTAGACCAAGACCTCAAGTGCAATGTCTCCTTCCACAGCTTACTCTTAAATTACTCTTGTTTGTTTCCCAAGTGTGTTTGATTGCTGTTTTAATCAATTATAATGCATACATGTCTCTTTTGTTATAAAATATTAACCAAATATAATTTTATTTACTGTGTATGGATCCATCATTCACCCGGTTTTTTTACTCTATCCAGTAAAAATACTAGCTAGCTCGGTTATAATTGCTCAGTAATTGTTGTCAAATGAATTTCTTTCTTCCATCAAATATTATATCTGAATTTAGTATAAATTAAATTAACACAGTGAGCTTATGTTCTTGTCAATTTTTATTTCTTATTTTCTCAGGAATTAGCTCTGCAACCAACAAAGCTAAAAGGAGAGCAGGAGAAATAATGAATGTGAGAGAAGGGAATGCAATCATGCAGCGATAAGGATTTGACTATGAGCCACATATGCACGCGTTGTAACAGCTGATGCTGACATTGTAAGAAGACCTAACTATTTTATAGACTTTTTTTTCTTTTTTTATAGCCCTTTCTACCATCTGCGTCAGCCCCAAATGTAGACAGGAAGGTCCCCAGTCCCCACTGCTAGTATTCAAACTGATCACCCAACATTTCTCTCGTCTCTTCATCAACCTATCACACAGCATAAAAGCATACATGCTGTGTACAATAATATGCTGTTTCTAGATGAGCAAAAGAGATTAAAAAGGGTCCAAGGAAATGTTATTGAGACTATGTGGAGCATAGTTGTAATTCTTGGTCTACATCCTTTTCAGAAATCTACCACCATTTGGAGGTATCGTGTTTTAACGGAGGAGGAGGAGAAAGTGACAAGTAATGAGGAGAGGGTAATAAAGGAGGAGGAGATGATGGTGGTAGATTTCTGAAAAGGATGTAGTCCTCCTACCCGAAACAGGAACAAGGAGGGAGGGAGAGAAGGCCAACACCATCACCGTCTTCCATTTATATTTCATACTTGGGATGATCAATCACATCCAATAATTGTATACTTTAGGGTCCACAAATTATATGATCAAAACAAATAGTAATTCATCATTCAATCCAGCAAGAAAAATACTCTTTCTTTCTTTCAATGTGATGCATGCTCTCCCATTTTCAAATTAAGGAAATGTTAAAATTATCAATCCAAAAAAAAAAAAACACTTCATAAAACTGAATATGTTAGAAAAGAAATCGATATATCTATGAGGATGCGAGTCCTTCTCATTAAAGCTATTAATTCATTAATAAAAAATTTAAAATAAATAAATAGTAGTGTCGTTTCTGTATAAAATAAAGGAAAAATCACTTGGAGAGTGGATATAAAATAGGTTTTAGGAGGAAGGGAGTGAGAGATATGAAATGCGATGCAGTAGCAGTACTAATGATTGGAAATGTTGGTACTTGTCTCCTTCACATGGGGCACCTGTCCCCTCTCCTTTTGCCGCAAACCCAACCCTCTATAATTGGCCCCATAAACACACAAAATTCATACTGTATAAATCTCATCTTTCCATCAATCAAATTAATCTTGATTTTCTAGGTTAAATTCCTGTGATTGCTGCATATATAATAATCACTGTAAACTTAGATTTAAATGGTTGTTAATTTCAGAAATCATGAAATTAATCAAGAAACACGCAAGCTAACTGAGATACCCACGTTAATAAAAAAAAATTACTCTTGATTTGAATGAATAATTAAATTGAATTAATCGATATAATTTGATTTTGTATTTAAAAAAAAACTAAACAGGTTAAATTTGATTTATGGGTCTTTTAATTGTGTTTTTTTAATAAGCATTGATTTAATGATTCTTTGATATATAATGAGTATTTTTTTATCTGATTTGGTTTGGTTTAATTTTTTTAATTTTTAAATTATAAAATCAAATTTCAAATAAACCAAATTTTTATAAAATTCTCCTAACCAAACTCGGAAACTATCCATTTTTCAAAGAATATCTCAAATAATTCAACTAATTTGCACATTCTTAAATATATATATATATATATATACACAAACACACACCAACAATATATAGAAACTTATTACTTATTGATACGCTATGAGTACCAAGACATATGATTTCAAATGATAATCTTTAACGATAGATATTTGATTGGGCTGCTATTTTTTTATTTCCCATGTCCGATGCAAACAAAAGTGAATGATAAAGGGATTTATATCAAAACTCTTAAAGACAGATAATACACCACAAGTATAGGAAGATTTTTAAAATACTTGTTTTTATTTATCCTGTTTTTATTTGCTAAAATGCTAGTACAATCTTTTATATGCATATAAAAAAAACTAGAAAATCCTAATAATACTGAATATGAAAAAATAAATTAAGAAAAACACTCATTTCGAAAAGAAAAGAGACTAGAAAAACATAATAAAAAAGAATAGGAAAATATCTATTTTCTAAAAAGTTTCTTACACTAGTTTCCTAATAATACTGAATATGAAAAAATAAACTAGAAAAAACACTCATTTCAAAAAAAAAAAAGACTAGAAAAGCATAATAAAAAAGAATAGGAAAATATCTATTTTCTAAAAAATTTCTTACATCAGTTTAGTTTTCAGTTTAAAATTATCTTCCATCAAGAACTTTTTTTTATGTATGGGGCACCCCATCGTGCATCTCTAATATAATATTTTTACTCTAGTCACCCCATTATGGGTTATTAACATAACACCCTTGTGTAGTTGCCTTATCATAGGTCTCACCACAAGGATTTCAACTGAAACCAGCTAACAAAAATAGAAACAACACACCGGTTCCTACATGTCTTTTTCCCGGGAGGGAACCTTCCCATTCATTTCTAAAAAAACATGTTCTATTCTACAACCTCTTCTAACCATGGTTGTTCTGCAGCACACAATAAAGATCGTGAAATCCTAGAATTAGGTTCAATTATGAAACTTAATTCCCAACAAATATAAT
>Ga0307515_10019095_pt1 | contig 12365 bp, 9 predicted proteins | sample 17_EM_MG_FD_194513 | JGI IMG/M metagenome (GOLD analysis project Ga0307515, IMG submission 194513) | Populus trichocarpa ectomycorrhiza microbial communities from riparian zone in the Pacific Northwest, United States - 17_EM | ecosystem: Host-associated > Plants > Roots > Unclassified | place...
CGTGCAAAGCCTTGTTCGTCCATGCCGCGAGTATCGCGACGGCGAATTGCTTCGAACAGACCGAAGCATCTTTACCCGCCCGGCGTCGCCGGGCGGATGGCGGCGTCAGCGCACTGGCGTCAGCAGCACGGTGCCCACACCGGCCGGCCCGATGCCCTGGCCGACGATCTGGCCGCGCTGGTTGATGGCGGTCGGGAAGAAGCTGGTGAAACCGTTGCGCAGCGGATCGGCCGCGTCGACGAGGCTCCACAACTCGCGCGTACCGTGGGTGGCGTCCCAATAGAAGGCGGTTTCGTCCTGGCCGTCTTGCCACTGGCGGCCGACCACCTGGCCGGCATTGTTGATGTCGATCACGAACGTGTGCCCACCATGGGTCGCCTCGATCTTGCGCATGCTCCCTGCCGCCGACCAGATGAAGGCCCTGCTGTTTTCGAACGAGTTCACGTTGCCGACGACCTGGCCGCGATCGTTGAGCGCCACGGCTTCGCTGCGGCACTTGGCGGCCACGTCAGCCTGCGTCGCGATGCAGCCCAGATCCTGCGGTGCCGCACCGCGCGCCAGCACGGCCGCATGGCGTTCGCCGTTGGCGCCGACCACATAACCGGCCACTTGGCCGTTGCGGTTGATGTCCAGCCCACCACTCTCCGAAGCATCGGCCGGATGCAGGTCCACCATGCCATCGGCCGCGCTCCAGACGAAGGCATGCGATTGGCCGTCGGCCGCGCCACTGCTGCCGGCCGCCATGCCCAGGTTGTTCAGGCTCTTGACGTCACTGTGCCGGCCGGGGCTCAAGGCCCCTAGTGGCTGCATGCCACCGTTACGGTCGCCCACGAACGCGGTCTCGTCGGCCAGCGTGCCGCCAACCTGCCCTGCCGTGTTGAAGGCGTAGACAAGCGTGGCGTCCGGCCGCGAGTGCCACTGGTGCAGTGCGCCGGTCTTGGGCGTCCAAACCACATAGGTGAGCCGCTGCCAGTACGGACGCAGGATCAGCACCTCACCGCGGTCGTTCAACGCCATCGGCTGATCGTCCTTGAGCCAGCCCGGCGTGGGGAGGTCCACGAAATCGATGCGGTAGGTCGGCAGTGCGGCCTGGGCAGACAAAGCCAGCGACAGGCCGAGCGCGGCCAGCGCGCGCGAAATCAGGAATGACAAGGTGGATCCTCCGGTTCTAGGCCGGCTCAGTCTAACTCGACTCCTCCGCGGCCAGAGATCCGAGCATCAGATCGACATGCGCGCGCGGACGCCGTCAGCGTCCATGTCGACGCCGCGCCCGCGGGCGATGATCTCGCCGCGCTCCATCACCAGGTACTGGTCGGCCAGCTCGGCGGCGAAGTCGTAGTACTGCTCGACCAGCACGATGGCCATCGTGCGGCGGTCGGCCAGCATGCGGATCACGCGGCCGATGTCCTTGATGATGCTGGGTTGGATGCCCTCGGTCGGCTCGTCGAGGATCAGCAGCTTCGGGCCCGCTGCCAACGCGCGAGCAATCGCCAGCTGTTGCTGCTGGCCTCCCGATAGATCACCACCGCGGCGCGCGAGCATCTGCTTGAGTACCGGGAACAGCTCGAAGAGTTCCGGCGGGATCAACGTGCCGCCGGGCTTCGTCGCCAGGCCCATACGCAGGTTGTCTTCCACCGTCAGGCGACCGAAAACTTCGCGGCCTTGCGGCACGTAGCCGATGCCGCGCCGCGCGCGTTCGTACGAGGTGGCTCGCGTGAGGTCAACGCCATCGAGCTTGATGGTGCCGCTCTTGATGGGCACCACGCCCATCAGGCTCTTCAACAAGGTGGTCTTGCCGACGCCGTTGCGGCCGAGCACGACGGTGACCTCACCCAGCTTCGCCTCGAAGCTCAAGCCCCGCAGGATGTGGGAGCCGCCGTAATACTGGTTCAGCGAATCGACGATCAGCATTGCTGCTTCTCTCTACGGTTGGCAGTGGGTTGACGCGGGCTGCTTGCGACGGTCGAGCCAGGCCGGCGGCTTGGGGCACGTTCTCCGGCCTGGCTCGCGGGGAGCCGGGGTGCGCACGCCAAAGTCTCTCGGTCGACACAGTGTTCTCGGGCGGCCGTTGGGGCGACCGCGAATGAAGGCCTGCGAACGCACCCCAAGCCACCGGCCCCGCCACCCACGATGGCATGCCACGGCGTGCCTTGCAACGGACGGTGCCTGCAGGGTGGCGGTGGTGTCCCCGGGCGCCGGCCCTCATTCGCGGTCGCCCCAACGCATCTCGGGTACCACGGTGTTGATGGAGATGAACCGCGCAGTCTGCCAACCGTGGCCCGCGAGCGGCCGGCGACCGGGGGCACCGCCGCCACCCTGCCGCCGCAAGCGCCGCAGGTGGAATCAACGCCCAAGGTACACCTCAACCACCTGCTCATTCGCCTGCACGTCAGACAACGTGCCCTCGGCCAGAACACGCCCCTCATGCAGCACAGTGACCTTCTTCCAACCTTCGGTCAGCTGCTCGACGAACTTCATGTCGTGCTCCACCACGACAAGTGAATGCTGGCCTTCGAGCGAGAGGAACAGCTCCGCCGTGCGCTCGGTCTCTTCGTCGGTCATGCCGGCCACCGGCTCGTCGAGCAACAACAGCTTCGGGTCCTGCATCAGCAGCATGCCGATCTCGAGCCACTGCTTCTGGCCGTGGCTGAGGAGGCCGGCGGTGCGCTGCGCTTCGGGCAGCAGGTGGATCAGCGTCATCACCTCGCCGATGCGGTCCAGCTGCGTGCCACTCAGACGCGAGAACAAGCTGGCGCGCACGCGCCGATCAGCAGCCAGCGCCAGCTCCAGGTTCTCGAACACGCTCAGCTGCTCGTAGACCGTCGGCTTCTGGAACTTTCGGCCGATGCCGATCTGCGCAATCGCGTTCTCGCGCAGCCGAAGCAGGTCGATGTTCTGGCCGAAGCTCGCGCTGCCCAGGTCGGGTCGGGTCTTGCCGGTGATCACGTCCATCATCGTGGTCTTGCCGGCGCCGTTGGGGCCAATGATGCAGCGCAGCTCGCCGACGTTGATCGCCAGGCTCAGCGCGTTCAGCGCCTTGAAGCCGTCGAAGCTGACGGTGATGTCGTCCAGGTACAGCGCCACGCCATGCGCGAAGTCGGGCTCGTGTGCGTGCACGAGGCGACCGAACGACGCACTGCGCCCGCCCGAACTGGCGGACACCTGCTCCTTCTGGCGCCAACGTTGCAGCGCTTCGGCGCCGGCCTGTTGCAGCTCGGGTGTCATTCGTCAGCACCCTTCTTCTTGCGTCGCAGTTGCGCCGCGAGGCCCACCAGTCCGTTCGGCAGGAACAGCGTCACCGCGATGAACAGTGCCCCCAGAAAGTACAGCCAGAACTCCGGCACCACCTGCGTGAACCAGCTCTTCGCACCGTTGACGAAGAAGGCACCGACGATCGGGCCGATCAAAGTCGCGCGTCCACCAACCGCGGCCCAGATCGCCATCTCGATCGACGCGGCCGGGCTCATCTCGCTCGGGTTGATGATGCCGACCTGCGGCACGTACAGCGCGCCGGCCACGCCGCACATCACCGCCGACAGCGTCCAGATCGCCAGCTTGTAGGCCAGCGGGTCGTAGCCGGTGAACATCACGCGGCTCTCTGCGTCGCGAATGGCCTGCAGCACGCGGCCGAACTTGCTGGTCACGATCGCCCGCGCCATCAGGAAGAAGCCAATCAACACGCAGCCTGTCAGAACGAACAGCAGCATGCGCGTGGACGGTGTCGCGATCGGCATGCCGAGGATGCGCTTGAAATCGGTGAAGCCGTTGTTGCCGCCGAAGCCCGTCTCGTTGCGAAAGAACAGCAGCATCGCGGCGAACGTCAGCGCCTGCGTGATGATCGAAAAGTACACGCCCTTGATGCGAGAGCGAAAAGCGAAGAAACCGAACACCAGCGCCAGCAGCCCCGGCACCAGCAGCACCATCAGCATCTGGAAGACGAAGCTGCCCGAACCGGCCCAGTGCCAGGGCAGCGCCTTCCAGTCGAGGAAGACCATGAAGTCCGGCAGCTCGCTCGCGTAGTTGCCATCGCGGCCGATCTGGCGCATCAGGTACATGCCCATCGCATAGCCGCCGAGCGCAAAGAACAGCCCGTGGCCCAGCGACAGGATGCCGGTGTAGCCCCAGATCAGGTCGATCGCCAGCGCGCAGATCGCGTAGCACATGATCTTGCCGGTCAGGCCCACCGCGTAGTCGCTGAGGTGGAACACGCTGTCCACCGGTGCCAACAGGTTGGCCAGCGGTACGCCGATCGCGACGATGGCCAGCGCCAACAGCACGCCACCCCAACCGGCCGGCGTCAACAACCGCGGGCGGCTGGCAGCCTGCAGCATCGACGCTGGATCCTGCGCGCGCTGAATGTCGAGTGGCACCGGCGCTTCGGGCATGCGGTCGCGCTTCATGCCTCGGCGCTCCGGCCCTTCATCGCGAACAGCCCTTGTGGACGTTTCTGGATGAAGACGACGATGAAGACGAGCACCATGATCTTGGCCAGCACCGCACCAGCCCAGCCTTCGAGCACCTTGTTCAGCACGCCCAGGCCCAGCCCCGCGAACACGGTGCCGGCCAGCTGGCCGACCCCGCCGAGCACGACGACCATGAACGAGTCGACGATGTAGCTTTGGCCGAGGTCTGGCCCGACGTTGCCGACCTGGCTCAGCGCGCAACCGGCCAGCCCCGCAATGCCGGCGCCGAGCGAGAAGGCATAGGTGTCGATCCGCGCGGTGTTGACGCCCACGCACGCGGCCATGCGGCGGTTCTGCGTGACGCTGCGCACGAACAGGCCGAGCCGTGTGCGCGCGATCAGCAGCGCGACGCCGGCCAATACCAGCAGGGCGAAGGCAATGATCGCGATGCGGTTGAACGGCAGCGTCAGGTTGCTCATCACCGCGACGCCGCCGGACAACCACGCCGGGTTCTCGACCGGCACGTTCTGCGCGCCGAAGAGCGACCGCACCGACTGCATCAACACCAGGCTGATGCCCCAGGTGGCCAGCAGCGTTTCGAGCGGCCGGCCATAGAGCCAGCGGATCACGCTGCGCTCCAACACCGCGCCGACCAGCGCCGCCACGATGAACGAGGCCGGCACCGCGGCCCACAGGTAGTAGTCGAACGCGCCCGGTGCATGGGCCCTGAACAGGTTCTGCACCACATAGGTCGCGTAGGCGCCGATCATCATCAGCTCGCCATGGGCCATGTTGATCACGCCCATCAGCCCGTAAGTGATCGCCAGGCCCAGCGCCACCAGCAGCAAGATGCTGCCGAGGCTGATGCCAGTGAACACGACACCCAGGCGCTCGCCCCAGACCAGCCGACGCGACACCTTGTCGAGCGACTGGCGCAGCGCAGCGCGCACATCGGCGTCTGACTCCACGCCTTCAGCCAAACGTTCGAGCAACAACGCCTTCACCGTTGGCTCGCCGCTGTCGCCAAGCGCCTGCGCCGCGTTCAATCGCTTAGCCGGGTCACTGCTTGCGACCAGCACACCGGCGCGCATGCGGCCCAGTTGTGCCTTCAAAGTGGCGTCGCTCTCAGACGCCCAGGCCTTTTCGATCAACGGCAGCTGCGCCTCATCCGTCGCCTGCTTGCCAAGCTCATCGATTGCCGCGGCGCGCACGCTGCGCTCGGGCGACAGCAGGCGCAGCGAGGCCAGCGTGGCCTGCAACGCACCGCGCATGCGGTTGTTGTTGACCACGTCTTCGGCGTCGCTGGGCAAGGTAGCGGGCGCGCCGCTCGCCGCATCCGCCGCCTTGTCCCCCTGCACGACGAGCACCTGCGTCGGCGTCAACTTCACCGCGTCGTTGAGCAGGGCCTGCATGAACATTGCCAGGCCCGGCTCACCAGCCGCGGCAGCATCGCTGAGGGCCACCACCCGCGCATCGGTGTCGCCATCGGCGATGGCCCGCGCCTGCACCGCCGTCAGCGCGTGCGCGGCAGTCGCGCTTAGCAAGCCGACGACCAACAACAGCAGACGCAGTCCGCGCATTAGCACCATAACCGTCCCATCAATCTCATCCTGTCTTCACTGACGCGCACAGCGCCGTCAGTCTTCAAGTCGCTTGCGCGGATCCGGCTTTGCCGGTCCGCTGCAAGAGCCCCCTCGGGGGGCAGCCCCCGGAAGGGGGCGTGGGGGCTCACGATTTCTTTTCAGGAATGTTCTTCTTGCCCTTGTTCTCGGGGATGAAGTCGCTCCACGGGTCGGCCTGCACCGGGCCCGGCGTCTTCCACACCACGTTGAACTGGCCGTCGGCCTTGACCTCGCCGATGAACACCGGCTTCCACAGGTGGTGGTTCTCCTTGTCCATCGTGCTGACGAAACCGCCCGGTGCCTTGAAGGTCTCGCCGGCCATCGCGGCGATCACCTTGTCGGTGTCGGTCGACTTGGCTTTGGCCACCGCGTCGGCCCACATGTGCACCCCTATGTAGGTGGCCTCCATCGGGTCGTTGGTCAGCGGCTTGTCCTTGTGGCCGGCCACCCCCTTGGTCTTGGCGTAGTCGCCCCACTTCTTGACGAACTCGGTGTTGGCCGGGCTCTTGATCGACATGAAGTAGTTCCACGCCGCGAGGTGGCCAACCAGCGGCTTGGTGTCGACGCCGCGCAGCTCTTCTTCACCGACCGAGAAGGCCACCACCGGCACGTCGGTCGCCTTCAGGCCCTGGTTGCCCAGCTCCTTGTAAAACGGCACGTTGGAGTCGCCGTTGATGGTGGAGACGACCGCGGTCTTTTTGCCTTCGGCCGAGAACTTCTTGATCTTGGCGATGATGCTTTGGTAGTCGGCATGGCCGAAGGGGGTGTACTCCTCGACGATGTCGGCGTCGGTCACGCCCTTGCTGTGCAAGAAGGCGCGCAAGATCTTGTTGGTCGTGCGCGGGTAGACATAGTCGGTGCCCAGCAGAACGAAACGCTTGGCACCGCCGCCGTCCTTGCTCATCAGGTACTCGACCGCGGGAATGGCCTGCTGATTGGGCGCGGCACCGGTGTAGAAGACGTTCTTGCTCAGCTCTTCACCCTCGTACTGCACCGGGTAGAACAGCAGCGAGTTGGTCTCTTCGAACACCGGCAGCACCGACTTGCGGCTCACGCTGGTCCAGCAGCCGAAGACCACCGCGACCTTGTCCTGCGTGATCAGCTGCTTGGCCTTCTCGGCGAACAGCGGCCAGTTCGACGCGGGGTCGACGACCACCGGCTCCAGTTTCTTGCCGAGCACGCCGCCCTTGGCGTTGATCTCGTCGATCGCCATCAGCACAGTGTCTTTCAACACCGTTTCCGAGATGGCCATGGTGCCGGACAGGCTGTGCAGCACGCCGACCTTGATGGTGTCGGCGGCCTGGGCCCACATCGGCAGGCTGAGGGCAGCGGTGGCCAACGCCACGGCGCCGAGCTGGCGAGCGAACTGGCGGCGGGGGCGGGCAGATGGGAGGGCGGATGGGCGGGGCGTGCTCATGGTGGCGGTACTCCTGCGGGGTTGAAACAGACGCCCTGCAGGGTAGGCAGCCAAGCTCCGTGACGAAATACGCCGGATGGCGTACAGACCCCCGCCGCCCACCCAGAAGTGAGCCATGTCTGGCCGTGTAAACGCTACCGGTCACGTTCGGGACATGGGATCCTCAAGCTGGCCGCTGGCCTTGCCGATACCGCGACATGGCCTGGTTGTGAAGGGCCTTCCCGAATGCAAAAAATGTCACGCTGCTGTTTGTATCCCCGCTGCGCTGGCACCCTGGAGGGCCACCCGTGAGCGCGGTCGCCAGTCCCGTGGGGACCCGCCGCGTGCTCGTGGTCGACGACAGTCGGGCCATGCAGGCCATCATCCGGCGCGTGCTCGAAAGCCAGGCGCTCGGCCGCACCGAGGTGGAGACCGTCGCCTCCGGCGAGGCCGCGCTTGATTCGCTGGAGCGAGGTTTGCCGAACCTCATCGTGTCGGACTGGCACATGCCGGGCATGAGCGGCATCGAGCTGTTGCAGACCGTGCGCCAGCTGGGCCACACCGACCTGGCGGTGGGCTTCGTGACCACCGAGACCACACCTTCACTGCTGCAGCAGGCGCTGACCAACGGCGCCGCGTTCATCGTGCACAAGCCCTTCCACGACCACGAGTTGCTGGCCGCGGTGGGCAATGTGCTGAGTCGCCCTGCCGTGGCCGAGCCTGGCACGGTGTCACCCGAGCCGGTGCAGGGCGTGCGCGCGCTGCGCCGCTTCATCCAGGCCTGGATGCCGGGCGTGCCTTTCCGCGTGATCGAAGGCGAGAAGTTCGACAGCACCCACCTGACCCTGCAGAACCTGCTGGCGGTGTATTCGCCCGAGGAAGGCGGCAACCTTTGTGCGCTGGCCGCGGCCAACCTGCCGGCGCTGTGCATGCTGGGTGGCGGCGCGATTCAGACCGACCCGAAAGAGATCCGCCGCGCGATCCAGGAGGGCACGCCGAGCCAGGAGATGATCGACAGCGGCATCGCGTTCTTCCGCGACATGACCCCGCTGCTGCTGAGCCAGATCGGCGTGTCCGACGCCCGCTTCAAGGGTGCCAACCTGGTGGCGCGCGACTTCGCGAAGCTGCGCGCTGCCGTCGACGACTCGATCGCCCGCGCCGACTACCGACTGTCGGTGCCCGGCTACGGCGATGGCCGGTTAGTGTTCATACGGGCTTGAGATGAGCCTCGCCGACCTGGGCATCCTCGCCGTCGTTGTCTGCAACGTGCTGTTCCTGGCACTGTGCACCTACATGGCTTACCGCATGATGATCCACATGCGCGACAGCCAAGCCGATCTGTCGGCCTTCGCGAACAGCCTGAAGGCCCATGCCACCCGGCTGAACCGCACCGCCGACAACACGCTGGAGGTGTTTGCCGACACCAAGCGTGAACTGTCCAAGCTGATCGAGACGGCCCGCGGCGGGTTGGGTGGTGGCCGTGCGCAGCAGCAACAGCCCAATGGCCGCCCCAACGACCCCTATCAGCAGTGGGCCGCGCGCGACCCGAAGGCACTGAACCGGCTGATCGACCAACAGGGCAACATCCTGGACGAGGTGTCGAAGGTCGACGCCAAGCAGTTCGATGAATGGCGGCGCGCCAAGCAGGTCGAGTTGGACCGTTTGCTGCAACAGAAGCAGCACGTGCAGCAGGAGTTCCAGCGCCTGCGCCAGGCCCATGACGAGGCGGTGCACAAGCTGCGCGAGCACGAGCTGCGCGGCCGCCAGTATCAGAAGGCCACCGCCGAAGCCGGCACGCTGCGCGGTGAGCTGGGCGAGATGCGCCAGCAACTTCAGCAGGCCCAAGCACGTGCCCATGCCGCGGAACAACTCGCCGAGGCCTCGCAGGCAGCCAGCGGCTACAACGGCGGCGGCGACACATCGGCCACGCCATCACCGCGGGTGAAGGAACTGGCCGCGCAGCTGGCCGAAGCCGAAGCCGACCGCCAGCGCCTGCGCCGCCAGCTGGAGCAGATCCAGGACAACCTGAAGCGCACGCTGACAGAGAAAGAATTCATCGAAGACCGCTTCCTGCAGCTCGATGCCGACCGGCAGGAAGCCGCCGCGCCGGCCGTGGCGGCAGAAGACTCGACGATGGTGGTGCTGCCGGCTTGAGCCTGGCTTGGCTGACGCGAATCGACGCGGCGCGGCGAAGCCTCAGCTGCCGCTGTCGACGCGGTTGCGTCCCGCCGCCTTGGCCGCGTACAGCCGCTGGTCAGCCAGCGCCAGGCCAGTCGCCGGGTCGGCGCATGCGGCGATGTCCACAACCCCCACGCTGATCGTCACTTTCAGGCCGCGGGCGATCGCGCCCCAATCCGCCGCCTCGACAGCGGCGCGCAACCGTTCGCAAGCGACCCGCGCCAACAGCAGATCGATGCGCGAGAACGCGACGGTGAATTCCTCGCCGCCATAGCGCGCCACCAGGTCACCGCCTCGGCACTGCGCCTGCAGCACGCGGCCCAGTTCGCGCAACACGGCGTCGCCCACGGCATGCGAGAAGTCATCGTTGACGTGCTTGAAGTGATCGACGTCCAGCATCGCCACACACATCGGCATCGACGCCTGGCGTGCCGCCAGGTGCATGCGCGCCAGCTCGGCATCGAGATGGCGGCGATTCGCCAGTCCGGTCAGAGGGTCCAGCAGTGCTTCACGGCTGAGCAGGCGCGCGCGTTCGGCCATCTCGGAGTTAGAGCGCAGCAGCGACTCGGCGCGCAAGCGCTCTTGTTGCGCTTCGGCCCGCGCGCGTTCGGTGTCCAGGCGCACCGCCAGGACCTGCGCACGCTGGTTGGCGCGCACCAGGGCTTGCCCGCTGCTGAGCTGGTGGAACCGCTCGTGGTGAGCGAGCGCGCGCTCGAACTGGCCCGCCTGTTTTTCGATCTTGCAGGCGGTCTCGTAAAGGCGGTCGGTGCCGTGCTTGCTGCCCAGGCTCTCTGCCAGCGCGATGCCTTCGTTGGCCGCCTGCCGCGCCGCGTCCAGGTCGCCCCGGTCCAGATGGATCTGGGCCGCACAGGTCATCGAGTAAATCTCGGCCAACGAGGTGCCCGAAGCCCGGGCCAGCGCCCGGTGCTGGTCCAGTTGCTCCAAGGCCTCGTCGACACGGCCCAGCTCGTGCAAGGCAGAGGCCAGGTTGGGAATGAAAGTGACGCGCAGGGACGGCAGTGCCGCGGCTTCGGCCAGCACCAGCGCCTGCCGGGTGGACTCGGCGCTGGCCTCGAACGCAAGGGTCGCCTCACCGCTGCGGCCGGCGGCGCGGTGCATGACCCCCAGATCGAGCTGACGGCCACCGATGTTGCCCATCGCCATGATCTCCTGGCGGCGGCTGGGCAGGCGGCGGGCTGTCTGCCTCGCCCGCTCGTGCCACAGCGTGGCGTGCAAAGGGTCTTCGAGGTTGGCGTAGACGACACCGAGGCGGTTCTCGGCGTGAAAACGCAGCAGCGGCTCGTCCTCTGCCTCGGCCAGGGGCAAGGCGCCTTCCAACTCCTTCAGCGCCGTCTCGAAATCGCCGATCGCGATGAAGACCTGCGCCGATGCGGTGGCCACACGCGCGTTCAGCGATGCATCGTGCAACTCACGGGCCAATGCCTGCGCCTGGCCGACCTGGCGCGCCGCGAGCGGAAAGTCAGCACTTCGCTCGGCCAGGGTCGCGGCCAGCAGCAAGGCCCGCACCTCATGCGCTTTGGCGCCCGTCTGCGCGGCGCACGACAGGGCCTGGTTGACCAGCCTGCCGGCGTCGGCGTTGGCATCTGCATCCAGGGCTTGCACGGCCTGCTGAAGCAATTCATCAAGAGTGCTCGTGGTGCCCTCCATCGGCAAGAACTGGCGGAGCGCAGCTCACCATGGCAAGCAAACCGGCCCCGCCCGAGGGCGGCACATTTCGTGCCGGCGCCGGTCAATTCGCCGCAGGCACCCCATCCAGCCGCGGCTGCGGCTTGGTGCTGAAGTCGTCTGCCGTCAGCAGCTTGCCGAAGAAGAAACGGCAGACCAGCAGCAGCACGCCGGCACTGGCCACCAGCAGCGCATGCAGGCCCCAGAAGTCGCGGCCCGGCATGGTGTCGAGAAAGCCCGCCAGCCAGCCGACAAAGGTGTTGCCGATGAACAGGTGCAGGTAGTAGATGCCGATCACCAGGCCTTCCATGCTTCGCGGCGCAGCGCGCGAGTACAGCGCGAGGCCGACCGGCAGGATGTTGGCGAAGCCCAGGTCGTTGACGATGGTGTAGGCCAGCGTCCAGACGAAGCTGACCTTCTGGTCCGTGCCTTCAATCATGCCGGCGGCCAGCGCGATCAACGCCGGCCCGCCCGCGCCCACCAACGCGCCCAAGGCCATCTTCATCAGGTCGTCCGGCTCGCGCCGGCGCGTGGCCCACCAGCGCCAGAACGCGATCGACAGGATCATCGTGCCGGTGCTGATGAACGCGTCCACCGCCTGCAGCCAGGTCACCGGGACCTGCCAGCCGAACAGCACCAGGTCCATGTACTTCTGCGACCACAGCGGGAAGGCGTTGTTGTATTGCTGGTTGCCGACGATCGACAGCGTCAGCACGGGGATCAACAGCAACAGCAGCGACAAGCGCAGCTTCTCTTCGCCGGTCATGCGCGGGCGAGCGGCAGCGCTGGCCGCCGTGCCCTCGCGCCGGGCCTTCAGGTTGTGCTCGGGCGGCAACCAGCGTCGGCCGGCGAGGTAGACCACCAGGCCCACCAGCATGCCGACGCCGGCGGCGCCGAAGCCCCAGTGCCAAGCCACTTTTTCACCCAGCGTACCGCAGACGATGGGGGCCAGGATCACCGCAATCTGCACCGCGAGCATGAAGATCTGGAAGGCGCTTGCCCGCCGCTTGTCGCCCGGGGCGTACAGGTCACCGACCTGGGCCGCGATGTTGCCCTTGAAGCAACCCACACCCAACAACA
>Ga0307515_10019096_pt1 | contig 12364 bp, 14 predicted proteins | sample 17_EM_MG_FD_194513 | JGI IMG/M metagenome (GOLD analysis project Ga0307515, IMG submission 194513) | Populus trichocarpa ectomycorrhiza microbial communities from riparian zone in the Pacific Northwest, United States - 17_EM | ecosystem: Host-associated > Plants > Roots > Unclassified | place...
ATGGCTGAGCGTGCGAGGCTGCTGGTGTCGCTGTTGTTGATGATTTTCTCCACAAACTAGACTTGGGTGCCCACGCGTCGATGATCCGGGTGCATAAGCCTGCGCGCTCCCGAACGCCCACGACCATCTGTCCCGATTTCGCGGCTCCATTCCACCACTCCATGCGGATTCCCACCCTTGTTGCTGTAGAAGCAATGAGTTGTGCATGGACTTTATGTGCATAGTATACAGTATCTCACAGGACTGTCTCTCTTCAGACCATTGGCTAATGTTGCCACAGGTCCCCTGACCCATAAGCGTAAACCTTGGTATTGTTGGCTGCTGCGTGTACTATATTTCCTCCTGTGTGTAATGTTACCATCTGACAAGAATATGACGACCGGGATGCTGGGGTAGTAAAGACAGTACTGTAACTTTCTTCAGGCCTTTTACCTTGTGGAAACCCAGGTGTCCTTGAATCAAACGTTGCCCCTTTCCCCTTGCATATTCGCCTTTACGAGTCATGTGCGCGTACGCGGCATGCGTCCTGGACGCAGGCTGCCCGTGATATAATTATTGTTCAGATCAGTAATGACTTGCGATTCACTGCTAGTTGTCTGATACAAAGCTATCGATTCTCATACAATTGGTCATAGCTCTAATTGGTCTCGAAAGCGTGGACCATTGGAGACAACAAATATCATCGTGAGAGACCAAGCTAGTTCAACATCAAAAACGAGGGGGACAACGGCGGTAGTGATGGTCCCTAGATACGACGCTTAAGCGCGGCTCGTGGGTTGTGCAGCGAGTCTGCGATCGCCAAGAAGGTATTGGCAAGTTGAATCTGGTGGACGTTGTTAGCATTCGCCAACGAATGACTCTGCTCATCTCACCGTGTCGAGTGCCTCGCTATACGAGCACGGGTTGCTAAGCGGCGCCAAGGGATCCCGCGGGGCGGTGTCATAAATTTCGGTTGCGATCTGCACCATACGGCGAAGACTCCCGGCCTGTGCTTGGACGCCAAATGAAACAGCATGGAATGAAAGACCAGACCTAGACTTCTGCTGAGATTACGTGCAGAGGAGGTGGATCAAATATGCATACCCTGCCCTGACTGCTGATCGACACAAGTCATACATGATCTCATCGGAGAAAGGTCACATTCCCCGTCTGACAAAAAGATGATAACAGGTGTCCTTAAATCCTGAGTCATCAGCTTTGAACTGGGAGTCCTGGCTATCCTTACCTTTGTGCATTCCACTGTTGCTCCAATACCGTGCGGGCGGTGGCAAGGGCCTTGCCAAAGTCTGCCCAGCCGTACCAATTGCTGAGTCCAATCAACCTCTCCACTAGCTCATCTGGTGTGCTTGTGTTGTCATTTTCCAAGATAACCTTCTCATCATGGTCAGTACGATCCGATGATAATTACCGCTAACATACCTCTGGGCGGTGGTCAAAGAGGACAATGCTATATGCATCTTGCCGGGTACCGGATGATGCTCCGTGTCTTGTTGCAGCCTCTCTTGAGATCCAAAACGCATACAACGCCGATAGAACCGCTCCGTAACGGTTATTATCGGTAGACGAGATTCTTTGGGTCATCGGAGTGTTCGCAAGGGGTCGGTGGTCAGCAGAAGTCATGGATCCAGACCTGATACTCATGGTCAGTGTCAGGATATCGGTGAGAATAATCCGTACGCACTTCTCAACTAAGAAAATACTGGAGCAAGATGAGTATGGTGTCATGATTTCCTTTACCACTTACACGTGAAATGCGCGTTGCATCTGAGCCGGATTTTGTCACGCCCCCTATCCGCCGTGACATTTCCAGCCTCACGGAAATGGTCCGGCGCGTCGCCTTCCCCTTGTGGTACTGGCGCTCGGCTCGCCGACGCGCGATGTCCCTGTTGCTCGGTCTGCGGAGACCCAACCATTCCATCCTTTAGCTTAGTTCCTCGACGACGCATTTCACATCATTTCTTTTATTTCTTTTATTTAACATCCGTGTAACCTGTAAGTAGCTAGTTCCTCAGTTTGAGGATTGACTAGAGTACCGGTCCCCCATTCTCATTCCTTTCCTTTTCCTCTAAGCTCAGTCCCGACGACGAACTGGTCGTCATTGGCAGTCAACGGTATTTTACGGTATACGCCCGACCTTGGCTCCGACGTCCACCTCCGACCGGACACGGCTTTGACAGATTTTTGCAAGGAAACGCATGCCCATCTCCGGAGATATGGCCTGAATAACGATGAGCATACATGAGTGAATGTGGACTAATGGACTCACCATTGATGGTGTTGAATGTGACTTGGCCTTGGCGCACAGGCGGATGAAAGAGCGGAAGAATGCAATAGGACGGAACAGCACCGGGATTGAGTGTCGGATCATGTTCATGCCCTATGACGAGTATCAGTTCCACATGTAACCCTATCACGTGCTATCCCCGACCTCCACATTTGTGATCGCTGCGAGAGTGTGAGCATGATGACCGAACGTGAGCATGGGAAACATACCAGAGGTCAAATTCCGCTTGTTCCTGCTGAGTATATGGATCTATAGCAAGGGTTTGTCAATGTGGCGAGGGAGTACAGACCAACATTCGGACCTTCGAAACCTGGAAGGCAGAGTCAGTCCTTGTCGAGGACGAGTAGAAGGATGCCACTTACCACTGCGATCCCAAAAGAGCCTATGTGAAATCAAGTCTTCTGTCTCAGGACTGGTAGGATCGTCGATGTGTTGGACACCAGGACCTCCACCACACACTCCATCATCATCCGCCCTACAGGTATCGACATGGATGTGCCTCCGTAGTGATTTGCAGACCATGTTACAGAGCATTGGAGCGCCCGAGTCTCCAGCTGCATACTTTCGACCTTCCACTTCCACGGTGCCGTCGTCATCACCATGGACAAACCAGACTGTATTTGACATTGATCCATGCGAAGTAGCATGCTCGGGTTGAGGGTGACCTTTTGTTATGGATTAGTACCAGATATGAGCCCTCTGCTGGGGTATGAAACGAGGCTCACCCAAAGGGAGCATACAGTAATACTCGCAATGTTCACAGCGTGCATTGCAAACATGGACAACATCCGGTGCTGTGGAATGAAGATGTCGACCTTCATGTTTGAGCTTGTCTGGGGGAATTGGCACAATGCACGGGAGGCGACGGGCTTCTTGGGTGAACTAGAAGGGAATGCGTGTTACAAAAGCGCCACTGGAAGCTAGATTTATCACCTTTGTGTACTGAAAGCGTTCGTGCCTTCCCACAAAAGTCGATTCGATAGATTGTGGTGTAGTGGCTACGTGGCATATTCCCATCATTTGGCACGGAAGAGTACAAGAGTGTGGTTGCCTAGACGTGTTGAGATTAGGAGCAAAACCCTTGGAGCATTCAATCTATGCCTACCCGCAAAGATGGACAGCACCAGGTTGGAGAGCGTGAAAGTGGTCACCAGCAGAGCAGAGGCTATTGCAAAGCTGGCACTTCACAGGGCAGGAGAGTACTAAAGCGCAGCAATGGAGTCCGTGGTCCTCGCGGCTGGAAACATTGGTCAAATGGGAAGTCGTAGTGAATTTAGGAGCCTACCAGTCGGCGACGCATGTACGCGTACACAAGGGCTCTCCGTCAACTTGAAGGCTGCAAGGAGCTCCACAGGCATGTGTTCGTGCAGCACAGAGGTGCTCATGCTCGTCATGGTTGCTGGGCTGTGTGGCATGTGAGGTCCGCCATTTTGGACATTGGATATATCACTACCTTGCAACATTTGCGAAGACAACCGTCTTTTGAGTCAAGCACACATGGATGACCGCATTGATGCGGTATATCACCACAACTAAAGAACATTAGAGAACGACCCGCGTTTTGGAAAGAGATTCATACATATGTCTTCCACTATGGCCAGCCCTGGGTTAAGTGTAAGTGGAGGGTTCTGGATCCTTAACGGTGGACGTACGGCATATCGCAGGCCGGCACAGCCATCCCATCATGTTGATCGACAAACTCACATGCGTGAGGGCATTTGTGACTTGTGTGACAGTCATGAGCACCGTTATGCTGTCTGCCGCTCAAGCACAATAGACTGCACGATCCACAGGTGGCCCCACAAAGTGCAACTCCACTCTTCAGATCCTTAGCCAGCTCTTGGAAACTTCGGAAGAGTGCTTGGACGTCTGCGTGCTGTGCGAATCGAGATGTGTTTTGTTCCAACCAAGTTCGAACCTGTTGCACCCGTGCCTCCGCGAGGTCAAGAAGATACCGATTGAAGGCTGCCAGAAATTCTTCCTCGGTCGTTTTGAAGCGATTACCACTCTCGCCCCAGCTAGCTCTCAACGACGCAAGACATTCTTCCGCGGACATGGATGCCTTTGCTTCAGAGAGGTAGAAAACAATGCCACCGGGGGGACCAGGGATTACTTCGTCCGTATCCAGATTCTGTAGGTGTACCATCATAATCAAAATCTACCACTTTACTACGTGTACGCACTTTGAGTGGTTCGGAACGCGATGTGGGATCCAAGGTCCCAAAGATCAGTGCTGTGGTGACAAATGGAGCCAAGTGTTGTACGCGTTGGGTGGAAAGATTCTCTGAAGGAGAATAGGGGGTTTACAACGACGAGACATGATCGAGAATGGCCGAACGCACGATCTAATGCTCCCCAGTCACATGCCTGGAAAATCATGAGCGATACAACCACACGCATCACCTCCCGGCTCATTACGAACCCTCAACTTTGCCATGAGCATCTTCAGCACAAGCAAGAATTCTCCTGCACTCTTGTGGGTGGATGGTTGTCTGTCAAGGCGGTTCTTGAGTGACTCAAAAAGGTCGTAGAAATGAGGGGATTGGATGACGGGCCAGGGAATGATCGCGAGCTTCCCGCGGTGCAGCTTGGAAATGAAATTATCGCCAGCCTCGTCACGAACTATCCGTTGGAACTTCAAGGAAAACCTGGAATCAACAGAGTGTCACGGTCGTGCATCCGAACTTGGAAGAGCAAACACACTCGTTCACAATTTCATTGGTGTCAGAGTCAATGACGTCCTATCGGTTTAGGTCAGCCTTAATACACCTGGTGGGAAAATTGGTCAACCTTGATGATAATGGCCAAAGTCGATTGGAACAATGTCGGGTTTGCAGATGGGTTGAGAAATTTGGTTGAGGATTGGAAACTCTGGATGGATGTCAGAGATATCGAGTACACGAAACAACAATTATACCTTGAAGGAGCTTGCGATGTCGCGAGAGAGCGCAAAGTTGTTGCGGAAAAGGACCTGAGCGAAAGCCGTGAATGTGAAGGGTGCGGGAAAACGAAATCAACATACAAGATTGGAGATGGCCGCATTAAAGAGTACTAGAAGGGTATCTGCAACCAGGTAAATATCGTGATTCCTATGAGTTTAGGTAAGGCTGTAGTTACCTTCCTGGGCACTTCGCTCGATCGAGTTGACACCTATATACGTATAAACCAATACTTAAAATTTGCTGGAATGGAGCCGTACCTTCGAAATCCATTGAAACCACCAGCGCATCCTGTGTCGGTGTTACTGACAACCAGACCCCCTCTGTACACCTCATCGCTGATCCAGCAAACGAGGTATCCACGAAGTGGTTTAGGGCATAGCTCTTCCCAACGGATTGTTCCCCTGAACACAATAAGCATTGGCAACTGCGAGATAAAAATATGACTGACCCATAGATGTCACGACCTTGACTGGCTGGATTTTAAATGTGAGTGGTGAGATAAGAGGAGGACACAAGTGCCGACCTTTCGTGCCATATACGACGCAAAGATGCTCTCGTACCAGCCAATGCTCAACCTAGTGAGGGTTATGAGGAAAGGGGAAGAAAAAACAACAACAACAACAACTGGTACTTACGCTTCGGCTATGTGAGCGACATCAGCCCCGAAGAGTGATTGTTCAAAATCAGGGGAGATAACGCCATCACGAAGTGGGATGAAGCGGTTCTGGCCCGTCACCGCGATATGAACTGGTATCAAACAAAAGAGACCAACTAGCCAGTCGCCAGCCTTGAACTGAGAAGGAACGAGATTTGGGGTGGTCAGGTCGAAAGACGGCCGTGCGCTGACGCTAATATCGGCAAGTTGCCGACGCGTCGGTTTGCGTGTCTTCTGCTCAAAGTCACGAATGAGTGCCCTGAAATATGTTGTGAATGCTTCTGGTTGTCGCGAAGAAATAAATGTAATGGATCGAGGGCAGTGCTGGGTTCCAACGGCTGTTTCGCGCTGAATCGCAGCTTGAACCGGATATCGTGTCCATACATCAGAGTGGCAGTCGATCAGAGAGTTGTGGACTGAGGCTTGTACAACGGCACCTGCTCGTCGTGCATTCCCGGGGCGAAATGCGTATTCACTTGTCTTGCTGGTGACGCGCAACACTACCGATGAGCAGCTCGTTGTAGTTGCATCGATACAAATACCATGAAAGCTTTCCTTCCTTCCCAGGCAAGAGACAGCGAAGGAAGCATTTAACAGTGGACCCGCGGGCTGCTGAACCTCAATCCCGCTTCCGGATCCGAAAGAAGCGATGTGATAGCACAGAAGCCGTGGTGTGCCATTGGTTATGTCCAGAACGAGGAATGCGGCTCCATCCGGTACGGAATGAATTGAGGTCGGACAATTATCCAACGAGTAAGTAGCGGGGCTAAAAAGGCGTTGGAGAGATATTTCGTCACAATGACTCTGGCGTACCGGAATTGTTCAGTAACGAGGGAGAATATTCTGGCCAGACCGGTTTCATCGACCAATAAAAGCTCTTCAGTTCCAGATATAAAGATTGCATGCCGCATTCTGGGTATGGGAGTGATATCGAACCATCGTGTGATGTTGATTGCGCCACCTCGAGCGGTAAGGCCGTTGCTCGTTTCTTCGTAGATGTATGGAATGATTTGCGCAGAATCCTAAGAAGAAATTAGCTACCATGCTGTGCACAATGTTAAATCTTACCTCAAAACTAGCATAGACGACCAAGAGTCTTTTGGACTCATCTACAGCAAAGACAACAGTAGAACCCAGCTTTTGCAGATGAAAAACCTTCTTTGGTTTCCCATTGATTGCATTTCCTAACCCATGTATTGTATCCATGTACACTTTTAGCGTGCCTTGGGCGTCTTGAGTGTCTTGTACCACCAATAGACAGCGGTCACGTCCGATCAAGCGGATGAAACTTCAACGGTGTTATGACTACGGTGGCAATAGCAGCAAAGTAATAAAATCGTACCGGATCGCACCAGTTGGAGGAAGCACAAATGATGGAACCGACGATCGGCGTATGATCGGTTGCGGGACATGATCTAGGTCGATGTTTTGGGTATCTGCTTGTGTGAGTTCTAGTAAATTGAACCTGTATTTTATTCCGGCATGTAGAGGCGCAACTCGATCGCCGTCAACCCGGTACATCGCTAGGTGTGAGAGGTCATACTTCATGGGTACCCATGGAAAAAGCTGAGTCTGCTCACTCGAAAAACCATTGTTATCAACTATAACCTTGCGAATGACAACACGAGTTCTACGAGGCGTTAGGGCAATGCTGCTCAATCCCAAGCGTCAAAAACGTACAGATCGGTTGGGTGTCCGGGTTCTTCATCCAGATTTCTCCGTATCAAATCCCTGAGCGCTAACCGTGACGTTTTCTCCATGTGACGGCGTTGCTCTTCGAACGAAGACGAGACTTCATGCAAAAGGCGACCGATTTCCCTCTCGGCACGAGGGACGATGTCTTTCGACACCTTCTTGAGCTTTACTCCTAGACTCTCAGTCGCTTCTCGGATGATCTCGTCGGCTATCGGTGCATATGCAGGACGGTGGTCTCGGAGGACACATAGCTCCGCAAGGAACTTTGCATCGTCGATACTACGAGGTAGCTTGATATTCCTGTTACGCAAGTCTGGCCTATGCGCACTGTTGGATGTCGATTGCGACGATCCATTCCCGAAAGGGTGGACAACAACATTGGCAACAGCGCCAAAACCCCAGGCACGTTGAGTGCGATTGCGAGTAGGATTGGGATTCTCTAGTATTTCAAGGAGTCGTACCAATTCCATTTCGTAATCATCGTGGGTGGTTAGAAGGTCGATCATGCGTTGTAGCTGCTCTTCGGATACTTGATGCTCTCCTAACCAGGCTATATGATCCCTGAGACGCCTTTTGAGTATGGGATAGCGCAGTTTGGAGGAATGATCGGTAACCGCTCGCAGGGCTTCTGAAACTTGATCTTGTACGTCCTTGGACTGAAAAAAGCCTGCAAGGCGTCAAATGGAGTGCTTAGTAGATATAAATGACACCGTACGATCATCCCCCACTTGCAGTTCCTGCGAAGAGTGGCCTTGCGAGGCAGCTGCTGTTAGGGTCTCCTTTGTTAGGGCCCTTTTAAGGATAAATTTAGTATAGGCGAAAGGAAGCATGCAATTATACTCACGGATACTTATCCAGTGCTCTCGCGACAAGCCACCCGGTGGTTCCTGCTTTAATTCTTCTCAAAGCAGTCTCATTCTGCACGCGCTGAGCCTCTAGTTCGTCACGTCCCTTTCTTTTCAGTTGCTCCTCGTCGCGTTTCCATTGTGCTTGCCATTCTGCATAGACGTTCTTGCATCTCTTGTCCAACCCGCATCGTAGGAGAACGCCCAAACTGGCGATGTCGAGATTCGAGTCCAACACCAAGCGTGGAGTGTTCGATGACCTGCTAGAGCGGTCTGTACCTGAAGGCGTGACTAGTGTGAGGCATAACGTACTTCAGGAAATCACCGAAGGCCAGGGGACGTAATTCCGGTATTGCTTTGCGCGTGGATTTCTCTGGGATGTACTCCGTACTCATAATAGCCTGGCTCATGTCCCCTACAATCACCTTGGGTTGGAGACGCTCCATGTCGAAAGCTTCGGGACACGATGGGGGAAGGGCGCTGATTTCAGACATGCAAGAGTGGGATATCTTCAAGATGCTGAGAATTTTCATCAATGAATGGAAGCAAAAGACGCACCTTGAAGCCCTCAGTGGCGACTGCTGTTTCATCCTGCTGGCCAGTTTGCCTCACCTCGAAGTCAAAAAGGCGATCGGAGTCATCCGCGGTGTCGAGATCAAAATCTGAGCTCAGAGTGTTCGCATCATCCAGGAATGCTAGTTTGGCTGAATGCTCATCAGAAATCAAAGCAACCACTTGGTCGCTCAGCTTGGTTAAGAATCTGAACAAACATGAGTAATATGTCAATTGAAAAGGCCGTTTGATACACACCTAATGAATGTTGCACGGTTTCTCGAGACCACAGAACTGGCGCTATCGTCCCAAGTCGTGTCTTCAGGCCAAAAAATAATGTAAACCAAGCCGGGCTGTACATGGTTTGCGTTCAGAAGGTAGAGGCCAGAGCGAAGTATGGGCTGCTGGGCATCTCCTTCCGGGCGGCGAGGAGCCAAAAGGAGTCTAGCACTAAATGAAACGTAAGTACGAACTTCGGAAGTAGGGGTTCACAGTACATTTCATCGTCTACACATTTGGCCTTTAGCAAGAAATCGACTATGGCTGAAATGCTTCCATAGACCCCAATCGGCGTAAAGTCACAAGTGTCCAAAGCATTGAAGTCGATCTGTGAACATAGTATAATACGCTTAGTACGGATGGCGCGAAATGCGGGTCTCTCACCTTAGTCATTGAAGTATAAGCACCTGGGCGGATGTCGTTGACAAGTTTCGCCACGGACTCCTGTGCAATAATAATTTTATCCACTTTGTAGGGGAGGGGAAATATAGTGAGTGCCCCTGGGCCGTGCCTGAGGCTATTATCATACCTGCACCTCCAGAGCCCTGCTCACTGATAAGGTCGAGCAAACGGTAGAGCCCTTGAATACGAGAAAGAAGGTCCATGTCGACCTCTCTGGGATCCTCGTGCATTATTACATCAACTGGATCTTGCATGTCTTCTGGAAGCGGAGGTGTGTCCTGGTTCGTGACGGAATGGACGGAACCGATAGCGTCGTCACTTTCCGCATGCACTGGGGTAGTAGTAGGGTGGGGACCCCCAGTGTTGGTTCTTTCTCTTTGGTTTCGCAAAGGGGTTGAAGGCGGGCCGCCTTGCTCCTCTGCGACTGTCAAAAGAGAGTGAGAAGGATACGACTTGGAAAAACAGAAACCTACGGTGCATAGGTAGAGCTATTTGATCGAGATTGGGAGCGGGAATACTTTGTACCAACGTTGTGGCGGGAGCCAAGTTGAGTGGCAAGTTGTGATCGATCACTCAAGGCAGGCTCCTTCCCGGATTTGACAAAGCAATTAGAGACCGGCAGGCAGGGATCCCTGCCATTGGCTCGGGCCAGTGGCGAGGTGATACTCGACAGTGTTTGCCAAACTCGTTGGTCAGACTCTGGGCTTCGGAGCCTACCATGCCCTTTGTTGGGATAATAGTAGCATTGTCTGCTTTTTATCAGGGCATTGCATCGGGTATCAGCCGAGCAACGACGAAAACTCGCGGTGGCCACGAAGATCAAACAAACGGCAGCTTTGTAGTCATTCACAATCCTTTCGTCGTATCGCGCAGATCGCCCCAGGGTCTACAATAAGTGCCGTCAGGCTTGCATGCAACCACACACTCTTAGTCGCACAGTTGTCTCATGCCTTTCCTTATCAAATCCCCCACGCCACTGCAGGACTATCAGGCTCGGCCTGCCACCGCATACTGAGTCTCGGACACCGTTTAGTCTCCAACACGAAGGTCAATGGATAAATAGATATCTATGTGCCGGTTCTGGGCGCGCAGAGCGGGCTTGAGTGCCCGACGCAAGTGATATCGCCGTGCTATGTGATCGATGGCAACCTACCATATTCTTGGATCAATCACTGCTCAGATACACTGTGAACTCGTAGTTCTAATGGGTGTCTCGAGAGCGCAAATTTGTTGGATCAACGACTGACAAAAACCCTTGTGAGAAACCAAAATAATTCGATATCAAAACTAATATCATGGGCGATTAACGGCAGTAGCGGTGGTTCTCCATGGGCCTAAGAGCCGCTCTGGGATTATGTAACGATTTTGCGATCGCTAAAAGGGTATTGGCGAGTTCAATCTAGAGATGGATGTGAATTTGTTCTGAGCAACTGATTGGAGTATCTCACCGTATCGAGCGCCTCGCTGTATGAGCATGCATTACCAGGAGGCACCAAGCAAGGGATCCCGCGGAGCAGCATTATGGATTTCGGTTGCGATTTATACCATATAACGAAGACTTGTTGATCGTACATTGGAACCGAATGAAGCGGCATGGAACAAAAGCGCAGATCTGAGGGGCTGTACGATACGAGAGTGATAGAATATCACCGATGTTGCATACCCTGCCCTGACAGCGGAGCGACATAAATCATAAACGACTCCATCCGAGACTCTGCACTCTCCATCTGACAAGAATATGACGACCGGGGTGCTGGGGTAGTAAAGAAAGTAAAGAATTAGTGTAACTTTCTTGAGTCATATATTTTACCTTGTGGAAACCCAGGCGTCCTTGAATCAATTTCCCCTTGCATGTATTCGCATTTATATTTACGAGTAGCGCGCGCACTGGCCTCATGTGCGCGTACGCTGCATGCGTTCTGGGCGCAGGCTGCCCGTGATATAATTGCTTTTCAGATCAGTAATGGCTTGCGATTCACTGCCAGTTTTCTGATACAAGGCTATCGATTCTCATAAAATTCCAAGCCTATAGGATTGTGCATAAGGGATCGTTTGCGCAGAGCGACTGCGGGGGGTCATAGCTCTAATTGGTCTCGAAAGTGTGGACAATTGGAGACACCAACAAATATCGTCGTGAGAGGCCAAACTAGTTCGACATCAAAACGGGGGGGACAACGGCGGTAGTGACGGTTCCTAGATACGACGCTTGAGCGCAGCTCGTGGGTTGTGCAGCGAGTCTGCGATCGCCAAGAAGGTATTGGCAAGCTGAATCTGGTGAGCGTTGTAAGCATCCGCCAACGAATGACCCTGCTCATCTCACCGTGTCGAGTGCCTCGCTATACGAGCACGGGTTGCTAAGCGGTGCCAAGGGATCCCGCGGGGCGGTGTCATAGATTTCGGTTGCGATCTGCACCATACGGCGAAGACTCCCGGCCTGTGCTTGGACGCCAAATGAAACAGCATGGAATGAAAGACCGGACCTAGACTTCTGCTGAGATTACGCGCAGAGGAGGTGCATCAAATATACACACCCTGCCCTGACTGCTGATCGACACAAGTCATACATGATCTCATCGGAAAGGTCACATTCCCCGTCTGACAAAAAGATGATAACAGGTGTCCTTATATCCAGAGTCATTAGCTTCGAACTGGGGGTGTTGGTTATTCTTACCTTTGTGCATTCCACTGTTGCTCCAATACCGTACGGGCG
>Ga0307515_10019100_pt1 | contig 12364 bp, 1 predicted proteins | sample 17_EM_MG_FD_194513 | JGI IMG/M metagenome (GOLD analysis project Ga0307515, IMG submission 194513) | Populus trichocarpa ectomycorrhiza microbial communities from riparian zone in the Pacific Northwest, United States - 17_EM | ecosystem: Host-associated > Plants > Roots > Unclassified | place...
CCACTACTACCGCTACTATCGCTCCCGCTGCCGCTGCCGCTCCCACTACCCCCGCTGCCGCTACTCCCCCCCTAGCCAGCTTTACGGCCGTAAATTAGCCCACCACCCTTCCGCCCTAGAATCCCTCGCCTACTGCGCTTACTACTGCCGCTAAAGCCGCCGCCGCTAATACAGCCACAATATGGGCGCTGCGTCCCCTACTATACGTCTAGGGCGTATCTCTATAGTAGGCTTTTAGCCTAGGTGGAGCTCTTAGGGTCTATTGGGGGGTCTGCTTAGAGGCCAGGGCCCTAAATATAGAAGCCGCCCTAGCGTAAAGCTGGGGTATAATAGCCCCGTAGGCTTATGCGTTATATATACGGGGCGGTAGCCTATTTATAGAGTATATACTAGTCGCTAGCTAGCTACGCAGCAGCTATACTAACTGCTATTATAGCAGCAAAGGGGCGCGCTGCTCCTTTTAAGTCTGTAAGTTAGTAATATAAGCCGTAAAAAGCATAACTAATAAAGATAATAGCGTCTACTGCCGCCTCCGCCTCCCTTACCGTAGCCCACTCCTGCTCCCGCTCCCACTCCCGCTCCCATGCCCGCGCACCTCCTACTACCGCCGCCGCCGCCGCCAATAACAACAATAATAATGATAATGATGACGATAATAAGGAGGAGGAAGAGGCCCCGCCTGCCCGCGTTTGCCCCTATCTTAGGCGGCGCGGGCAGGTTATAAGGCTACTCCGTCATTTGGTGGCTATGCTTAAGGAGGAGTTATTAGAGGATAAGGATAAGGAGTAGGGGAGGAAGGGTAGAGGGGGGGTAGAGAGGGGGTAAAGAGGGAGGTTTACTAGGCCCTATAGGGTATTTATAAAAGTTTTACTGGCCCTATAGGGCAGTTATAAAAGTAGTTATATAATAAAATAATATACCTTATTATAAAAGCAAAACCTCTAAATAAATACTGCGGCGGGCTTTTAGCTTTCTAAACTTAGTCTGCCTTACTACTGCCCTACTACTACCCTACTACCCTACTACTACCCTACTACCCTACTACTGCCCTACTACCCTACTACTGCCCTACTACCACTACCGCCGCTATACTATCCCCCCACGTCTTAGCCCGTAACGGCTAGTAAAACCTTTAAATATATAATATTAGCAGTTATACTACCCCTATCCTGTGGCAGTAATAGCGAAAGCCCACGTATATCCGTTACTCTTAATAGTGCAATATATAGCTGCCTATACGTAAAGACTGGTATACGTAAATTAACCCTAATAAAGTTAAAAGACTGCCCCTATGACTTGTTTACGATTATAGCAAAGCATAGCCGGACTAGAAACTGCCTTCTGTTGGCTACGGAGGTAGCTTTACCTATGGGTAATATTGACCTGTGACGACGGCTGTTAGATATCAGTATTAGCCTAATATCGTCTTGTTACACTACCCTCTAGGGACCCCTATAGGGGGTCAATTCTATTATATATATTAGGGCTCTTAGAGCCACCTTAAATAAAATAGATTAATCGTTCAATTCTGTGTCTCTATATTAATTAGCTAGCTATATATCATTTGTGATACCTGCCTGGCTAACAGTTATAAGCCTGGTAACCTTCTAAGTACTAGGGAGATCTTAGTGGCCAGACGACTACCACTAAGCCTCTTTAAGCATAGTTCGTTATAAAATATCGCGTACTTTACGCGTAAGCGCGTCTTTTTACGCAACCTTAAAATAAAAGCCACTATGGCAACTAAGGACTCTATAAACCCTCTTTTGCTAACCTAGAAAGACTGGCCTATATAGTTTTAATTTATCTACTAAGAAGTAAGTTTTATAAAGATCTGGGACTATATTAACCTAGATAAGACGGAGAACGAAATTAAAGAAAACAATAAGCTAGCTATACCTTCGATAGCAGCAGCTCCTACAGCACCTATAGCAGCACCTGTAGATCCTACAGCACCAGCAGCAAATCCTATAGCTCCTATAGCATAAGTAGCGGCTCTTACAGATCTAGTAGCAACTCTAGCATCTACTAGAATAGCTACACCTAGGTTATTAAGTTAAGGATAATAAACTTAGCAATCTCTAGAGATATAGAGAATACTCTTTAAGCTCTACAAGCTCTAATAATAGGACTACCTAAAGCGGGAAGAGAAGCTCCATACGTTTATAGCACTCTTATATACCACCATAGGCACCAACTTCTTAGGGTATCTTAAAAACCTTACTACACCATATTCGGTTCTAAGACAGCTAAAGAAGGTAGCAAAGCCATCTTAAGCTACGCTACAGTAAATGGTATTAGACGATCTTAAGAAACGGAAACAAGGGCCTAAACGCCAGACACTAGAGTTATGGCTTTAGCTTTATATCACTATTATATAAAACGGTAAAGAGCTAGAGGAAGGGTTAATAGAGGTAACGGAGAGCAGCGTTATACGAGCCTTTGTCCAGGACTATAAGGAGATCTGTCTAGCTCTATACTATGCCTTCATCTAGAAGGTAGTGAAGAGGTTAAAGAAGCTCAAAATGGCGACGATAATTAAGGAATTTAACCTCCTCTACAAGTATCCAAATACAGGACGTAACGCCTATGCTATACTCTTAGGGCAGCTAGCTGTAGATCCTATAACGTCTACTACCCTAATACCTTCTTAATCGCCTAAGACAAAGTGTTTTGCTTATAGTTTACCCTATAAGTTAAAAAATTGCAAGTAGCTGTTTTAGTCTCTTTAAGGTATAAACTTTATACTAAATAATGAGTGTTTAAGGAAGTGTTAAGAATGGCTTAAGGTCCTAATAAATAAGCAGTATTATAACAAAAGGGTTAAGCAGATCAAAAGGGAAGGCCCTAGGTTAAGGACGTCTCTATTAGCTTCTGCTAAAAAGATTAAGGATCTAGACAGGCCCTAAGCTATAGCGGCTGCTATAACAACATCCTACTTATTATTATTATCGCAGGAACATCCGGATCTGTCTTTAATTAACGCCTAGGGGTATAATACTATAGCAGACACACACTTCTGCAACAATATTAGATACTTCCGTAACTTTAAGCTAAGCATATCTATAGCAACGGCTAGAGATTCTAGAGCAGAAATCCATAGATACGGTAATATTAACTTGGCTATTAAGGTGGGCGAATAACGTCTGACTAGGTATCTAATATTAAGGAACGTAGCGTATACTCCTTATTTTTATACTAATCTAATATCCGCAGCGAAGCTCTGTAGGGTTAGAGTAATTATAGACTAATTTATAAACTACCTACGCTATAAGGATGACGGAAGCCTATTTACCAACCTCACGGAATACGGAGGTCTCTACCTCATTAATGCTATCGCCTGCTTACTACCTACTCCTACAGCCTACGCTACGTCTACTAGATTCTTTAAGACCTCAGTATATAATAAAGTATGGCATTAGCGCTTACTATACTGCAATATAGAGTTAGTGGATTATCTACTAACTGCGGTAAATGGGGTTAAAGTGGTTAAGACGGACAGAGGAAGAACTCCGTACGGTATACTACTTTGTGAACTATATATTCTTAAAAAGATAACATAGTAGATATCTTATAGAATATCCGCAAAGGGAACCTACCCTTTTAAACATATATACTTTGATGTTATTATAGAAGAAGACGGGTTCAATGGAGACATGTGTATAGCTTACTTTTAGTATAACTATATAAAGTACTATTATGCTTTTCCTATTAAGAACTATAAGTAAGAGACACTACTCCCACTCTTTAAATTAATAATAGCATTTGCGAAGAAATTTAATGCTTAAGGTATCCGTATTTAGCATATAGATAAGGAGTAAGGTATAGGCGCCAGGGTAAAGAATCTCATCTAGCTTAACGGAGGTGTCATTAAGTAATTAATACTAGATACTCCTGTTTAAAATAAACCTATAAAGAGGTTAGGGCGAGCTATTTCCAAATAAGCAAGGACTGCTATTATTAAAGCAAAGTTACCCGTAGATCTATAGCCCGAGTTTATGCTTCTAGTAGTATTCCTACTTAATTAAACTCCCATTAAGTCTATTAACTAGAAGACCCTATTTAAGATACTGTATAAACGGAAGCTATAGCTAGCAGGACTTTATATAGCCGGATTTTTAACCTACGTGCTTATTAAACACGGCATTCCTAGGAAGGCAAAGTTTAAGCCATAAGCCTAAATAGGTTATCTCATTAGTATAGAAGCGTTAAATATCTATAAAATATAGATACCAACCACTAACCGCATTATCCGATCTCGTAACGTACGAATTAATAAGTTAAAGAGATATCAATCTCCCAAAATACTAGAACACCTTATTATCTCACAGGCTTAAAAGGACCGTTTTTAGCAGGTCTAAAACCTACTAGATAATCTTTAAGATGGCAGTAAGGACTAGATGGAGAACTTTAACGAAGAACTAGATATAGAACTACCGCATTTAGCAAATATCAACGTTACTCCTACGTTAAAAAGCATTTAGATCTTAACAAAAGAACTCCGTCAGCTACCTACCCCGGAGCTAACTCTAGAACCATCTAAACTATTAGCGTCTTCAGCGCCTTAGCAATCACCATCTACCGTGGCATCTACGCCATAGATATCATCTACTACTTAGTCATCTTCTAAAGTCACCGAACTACCGTTCGTAGATCCTACACCTCGTTCCGAACCTCAGACGACAATAGGCTCATCATCAGGGGGTAAGAGACGTTCTGGCCGTAAAAAGCGGTCTATAGTAAAGAAGAAAGATATACCAAATTAGAATCTACAATAATAAGCCTTTACGGTTTAAATTAATAATGGTAATAATATTATTAGTCCTAATACGACACCATTGGCTCACGCTTTCTATACTACTGCTATAAAGACGTATAAACATTAAGACAACTTTTTACCACCACTAAAGTTATAGAAAGATATACTTAATTATAAGTACGCTACAGAGTTTAAAGCAGCTGCTTACACCAAGATAAAGGCCTTAACCGGAAAGTAGACCTGGGACAAAGTACGACTAATTAAGAAGGTCCATTAACTTCCTACTATATAGGTCTTTACGTACAAGGAAAATTCGGACAGCTTCATTACGAGATTTAAAGCTCGTCTAGTCGTCCGCGAAGACCTTTAAGCAGTCTTATAAGAGAAGGTCAAAGCTATAACAGCAGCCTATCGAACCTTCCGTCTACTTTACGCTCTTACCGCTAGCTTTAACCTTAACGTCATACAAGTTAACGCCGTCAATGCATTTATTAATGCCTTAGTTAACGATAAGGTCTACCTCGTTCCCCCCAAGGGTATAGACCTACCGCCTAAATTCTCTCTCCGTCTAAGAAAGGCAATATACGGACTATAGAAATCTCCTAAATTATAGTTTTTAGAAATATCTGCTGCTTTACGGAGTATAGGTTTAAAAGCTATACCGGATAAGCCATATCTCTATATACACCCTACCAAACCTATCTTTATATTCTTCTACGTTAACGATATCCTAATTATAGGACACCTAAGCTGTTGACAGCAGATAGAGGACATCCTAAAGCAGCTACAAGATCGATTCGAGATCCGCTAAATACCTCAGTTCACGTCATTCCTAAATACTTGTGTCGTGCGAGATCAATAAAAGGGAAAGCTCTGGCTCTATCTAGATCAATATCTTAAGAAGCTAGTCTTAATATACCATCTAGAATATCTAAAGCCATTAGCTATACCACTATCGGGCCAGGAATTAACGCCATATAAGGGAGAAGCTACGCCAAATCAGATAAAAGGATATCAACATTATATAGGTTCTGCGACATATCCAGCATCTACTACACAACTAGACGTTACTTTCTCAGTTAGTAGGCTGGCTAAGTTCTTATAAAATCCGTCGCTAGCTTATCTTACGGAGATTAATAGATTACTTACCTATCTCTATAATACCAGATACCTCGCTCTTAAGTTCTCTACTATTACGCTATATAAGATAAACTAGGTTCTAAAAGCTGCTTCTAATGCCAGCTTTGCTAACAATGCTCTAATATATCGGAGCTCATAGGGCTTCTTAATAAGCTTATTTAATAGGCCTATAGCATGGCAGGCAACTAGACAAAAGGCAGTTACTAAGTCTACTACGGAGGCAGAACTCCTAGCTCTCTCACACATCAGTAGGGAGGTCGAGCATATAGTTCGGATCTTTAAAGCCATTAGATTTAATCCCAAACAGGACGTTATTATCAATTATAACAATCAGCAGTCAGTACGGATTATAACAAAAGAGACCCCTACGGTATCTACAAAACTCCAATACGTAGATATCTATCAATTCTAGCTTCGCCAAAAAGTCTAAAACGGAAGCTTTATTGTACAATGGGTACTAATAAGCAAGATAGTTGCAGATAGACTAACTAAAGCTCTATCAAAGCAAAATTATCAAAAATTCGTCAACGTGGTAGGGCTCCGCGATATCAGACATCTGGTTAATTAACGCTCAGCAAAGCTCACTACTAGCTCGTCTATCACAACTACCTAATCCGGTAATCCAGCTCTGCCGCTCTACGCCAGATCTAAAGGGGTGTATTGGCCACGGAGGTAGCTTTACCTATAGGTAATATTGACCTATAACGACGGCTGTTAGACATCAGTATTAGCCTAATATCGTCTTGTTACACCACCCTCTAGGGACCCCTATAGGGGGTCAATTCTATTATATATATTAGGGCTCTTAGAGCCACCTTAAATAAAACAAATCAATTGTTTAATTTTGTGTCTCTATATCAATCAGCTAGCTATATGTCATTTATAATACCTACCTAGCTAACACCTTCTACTAATAATAAACGGCAATTCTCCCTCCGTAGAGGTAAGCTTAATGCGAGGGATTAGCCGTAGCTACCTATAAAAACTGCCGCTAAGTATCCGAGCCTTAATATAGCGGCGGCCTAGGCGCGTAATAACTATATAGGTGCCGTTATAGAGCCCTTCCTTAGGGTAGAGGTTCCGTAAAAGGATTATAGGCGCCCCTACCTTTAGGGAAAGCTTTAACGGAGGTAGGCTAGTGGGGTTAAATGTCTGTAGGAGCTCTACTAGCGGCAGTTCTATATAATTTTCTTCTCTATTTTACTCTACAGAGTTTGTAGAATAAAAGGTGCTTAGGGAGCCGTAGAGCCGCGTAAGGATAGCCTCGTTAATTTTAGCTATAGTACTATTATAAATAGTTAGGATAGCGCAATTATAAAAGGTATTAGAAGTAGTATATACGCGAGTAAGTAGTTATAGAGGGTATATATACCTATAAAAGGGTTCCTAGGACCGTAATAGGGCTATACTAGGTGGGATAGTAATACTACTAGCTAGGGCTATATTGTAAGATAAGCCTCGTACCTAAGCTATAAACCGCTAATTTATCTCGCCCTAGCGGATACGTATATTTAACCGTAGGGATAGTATATAAAAGGTAGGCTAGAGGAACGACCGCTGTAGGTAAGTACCTATAATAGCTACGCGGTTCCCCTATGGGACGACAGGCAGTATCTAAGCAAAGTCGCTACCTAAGATAGTAGGAAGTCCGCTAAAGGTAGAGTCGTTAGAATAGACGTCCGTAAGTATATAGTGCACGGCTTTAAAGTAATAGCGGTACTATATTAGCACCTTATCCTAAATAAGTAGAGAGGTACGGTATAGAAGCTTAGCTAAATTTAAGCTTTTAGAGATATTATAAGTAGACTCTTTATATAGATTGATAGGTATCTAAAAATAGGAGTAGATAGTATAGCTGCTAAGTAATAGGAGAGCTGTAATACTAGAAGAAGCTACGCAAAAAATAATCTTACCACGCAAGCGGTAGTAGTAGTAAAGGTAGCGATAGAGAAACGTTTTACTAGTGCCTATAAGGCCCTAAAGGAAGAAGCGGGCCGTCTACGGATTAGTATCTATAGCGGCAACAATAGTATTAAAGCACGCTGCTTAATCCGCATTTAGTTGCTAGCGCAGCTTAGTAAATTAGCGTTCTTCCTCTATAAGGTTATATTATAGTAGCTTAGCTATAAGAAGCAGGTTACTTCCCTCTATAATAATACCCCACTAGTACTAGAACTAAGGTAGGCTATAGTCTATAAGCATCTTCTGCTAATTAGTAAGTATCTAATAGATAAGGTATAGGCTATAATTAAGATAGGCGTTATTATCCTTACCGGCTATAAGAGGAGTATTAGGTTAGCGGGCTAGAAAGCGAGGTAGATTATTATAGATAGACTATTTAAAGCGGTCCTATAAAGTAACTAGCTCTATAATAGGGCTATAAAGTAAAGCGGTTATAAATAAGGAACGTACCTAGGCCTAATGGTAAAAATATAGTGTTACGGACGCTTTAAGTACGATGTTGCGACTACTAGGAAGAGAGTCGGAAGAAGCTAGTTGGTTAATACGAGCACGGTCCAGTATGGAGCCAGTGGAACCATATGACGAGGAATGGTAAGCGAGTCACATAATGTGCTATATAAGGGACGAGAGGAACGGAGGGAACTTACGTACCTTACGTACAATGCGTACCTTACGTACAAGGAGGGTTTCCTAGGAGTACGGTTGTGTATTTAAAGGACCACAGTCCCTACTCTAGATAGTTCTTTCCTTGTAGTAATTCTTAGAATACAATTGGAGTTAATCTGTTGGGCAACCACTCCACCAGTTGTTATTACGTTATTGACTTACTTACAATACCTACACACCTAGCCCAATAACGAGCCCATCGTAGTACTTACTACAAGGTTCCGTTACATATAGGCCTCTATTAAGCAATTAATCTACTTATAATTATCCTCTAGTAGCCCTAGGACTATATAGGCGGCCTAGAAGGTTAGATAAACTATACTAGTAATAGTATAGAGGTTCTTAAAGGAGGTAGGACCAAGAATAGACGTTAGTAGCAGCCGTAAGTAGAACCTCTCGCCTATAATAGGGCTGTAGTAATACATACGGCCTATTATAGTGCTTCGCTAGCGAGGACGCTACTCCTACTACTTTATATAAAAGATATACCGCTTGGAGAAGTCTTAATATAGGTAGTTACGGCTATCCTTATACTCCGCGTTATACTTAAAGAAGGCCATTAATATAGAGTAGGAGAGCTTAAGGCGCTGTTAAATCTCCTTAGCGGACTAATTAGGTTAAAAGTATACGGGCTGCTTACCTAGAAGGTGTACCGTAAGCTAGATTATAGGGGGGAACTCCTTATAAACGGGAAACTTAAATAGCCGCTAGATAGCCTTAGACGGGCTAATATAACAGCCCTATAAATACTAGCTTACCTTATTGCCGTCTATAGGCCGTAAAGTAGTACGGTTGCTCCCCTTATATATATACTTATAGATATACTTAATGGACTTTATAGAGGCGCAGACCTTAACATTTATATACGTATAATACTTTATAGTTAGATATAGGTAGTACAGAATAATCTAGCAATTATCTATTTTAAATATAGCTCCCCTAGGTAAGCGGACAGACTATAACCGCAGATTATTGCGATAGTGGTATTCTGGATAGCCGTCCTTATATATAACAGTAGTAGGGTTAAAAGCCTTAGGGTACCGCTTTAAGTAGGTTAGCAGAAGGCCTAGCCCTAGGGCAATTATATAGGGAGCTTGCGGATTCTAGGAGCCGCAAGGGCCATAAACCATTATTAATTTTACGATCTTAGTAAGACGACTAGTAGGATTATCCTCTAGCTATAGAAGCTTGGCGGATATAAAACGGTTAATAACAGCTAGGTTTAGCAGTCTATCGCGGTTATACGGATATAGGAAGAGTAGTAGGTGTAGATAGGGCAGGCCCCATTTCTAGTATTTAATAGTCTAGATAGAGCCGCGGTACTAGCTAAAGATCTACTTCTATTTTAGGTTATAAAAAAGATAGATAAGTTTTATATAAAAGACGCGCATAACTAAATTAGGCCTATCTATAGCGGTCTAGCTAGGTAGTAGCTTATAGGTAATCTTATCCTACTTAGGGTTAGTAGTAAACGTAATAAATATACTTAGACGGCCGTATTTATAGACAATAGCTATTAAATCCTAATAGCACTGGCCAATAAAACGAGCTCCGCTAAGGAAACTTAATAGAAGAACTACGCGGCGGTATAATAATTGAGGGTTTAGATTATCGCGGGTAAGAGCATCCGTAACGCTATTGTATAGCTCTATATAGAGGGTTATTTAGTTAGAGCGGATCTAGGTAAGCTTATTCTAATTATATAGCGCCTATATATCTATAATATACTGCTAAAATAGTTAGTAGTAGGTAAAAGGGACTAACCTAAAGTAGATACGGACGTATAGGTAGAACTAAAAGTACGCCTACTATATTAAACGGTCTCGCTAGCGGGCTTAATTAGAGTTACGTAGCTAAAGACCCCAGTGCCAGCTAGTATTACCGCGGGGGAAGAGCAGTATATAGTGGAGCGGCATATATGCGGCATGCGTTAAGTTAATACGGTAGTATTACGGCAGCTTATTAGGCGTATAACGCTCCATAAGTATAATATCGCGGAAGCTAGTATTACTGTACTCGTCCAGTATAATAACGGCTACCTTATTACTTATTAGGAGGTTCTTATAGCAGTAATTAGCACCAGCCTCTAGGATAAGCTATATCTATAGGTTTAAGATAATCTATAATAGGGTTGTTGTAGGCTAAGCCTAAAGCCGTTCTCTTATAGTTTAATAGAGGGCGATAAAAGGGTTCCGTACCTTAGATAGCATAATAGTAAGGCTCCGTAGAATAGTTATATTTAGCTAGGTATTAGGACAGGCCTATAGCTAGATATCTATAGCATAACTAGGGTTGTAAAAGTATAGCTGGGTATACCGCGGAGCAATGTTAGTAGGAGGCTCTAGCGGGCCCTATAGATGGTAAAGCTTACTATATATCTGGAAGTAATTTAGGCCGCCGCGGGCTATACTATAGTTAGTAACGGTATAGTTTACGGACATAAAAGCCAATGCTATATTATATGCGCGGAGCCGCTCCCTAAACTGCCTAGCAGAAGTACTATAAGACTCCAAAAGATCGCGTAGGTATTCTAACGGAGGCTAAAATAGAGGGAGGTTTACGTTACTATACTTATAGCAGGCTTTAAACTATAGATTGCTAAGCGGTAATATACTAACACGTTTATTAATCTAATATAGGGCCGTATAGAAGTTATAGGTAATATCTATAGAACCAAAATCTAGCTGCTCTATAATATAGCGGACGGTAGTAATAGGACTACGATCTAGCTACTCCGCGATAGGGCGGACTGTAGTAGATTGCGGCTAGATTAATACGGGTGGTATAAAAAGGCGGGAAGTAGAAGGAGAAGTAGCGGCGGAAACAGCAGCGGAAGTAGTAGCGGCTATAATTTAGTTTATAGGCCGCGGAAGGTCCGCTAAAGGTCGTTATTGGGACCGTCCCTTTTTTTTCTCCTATATATAGAGTTAGAAAGGTAGTAAGTAAAAAAAGAAGAAAAAGAACTAACCCTATAAGATATATAGGTCTTATACGGAGCCCTAGAATGGTTTATTATAAAGTTAGTAGAAGAGTAATACTAGCTATAGGTAGTATAAAATATACGATTAGAAGGCATTATAGGGAGTAGTAGATAGGATGGCAATATATAGAAGATATTTAAGTAGTAAGGGGTAGGAAGAGGTTATAAGGTTATAAATTTATAGAGCCTATAGAGCTCTATGCAGAGCTCTATATACCCTAGAGCTTTAAAACTTTATATTAGTATAATATTACTTAGCCTTAAGATATATAGATAAAAGTTGTATTATTTTAAAGCGCTTTGCAAGCTCTATAATCTATATAATTTATAATTTTATTTACCTACTATTAGGGGGTACATTGTAAGTGTAAGTACGGGTCGCAATTTAATAAGGTAGTACGTGAGATCAGGTGACTAGGACCAAATTTTAACCAATAGGACTCTTAGGTTTAACCCAAATTTAGTATATAGAAGAAGAAGAAGAAGATAACAAAGTTCCCTCCTTAATGCGTCTGCGTTTTCTTATACCGCGTACGGTCACATCCACTTAATCGGCAGGGCTTGCCCATCTACTAAAGTTAGTATTTAATATATCCTGATTCCCTACTAGAGAATTACGGCCTCTCTAAAGAGTAGCTAGGTGCTCGAGAATGCGATCTTTATACTAGCGATTTATATAGTCTTATTGTCGGGACTATATTATATATAGTTACGTAGTTATATATTACATATAGTTACGTAGTCATATATTACCGCGGCACTAGCGTAGTAAGGAGCCATAAGCTCCTCGCCCTCCCTTATTTAAATTAAAGAAATATAAGCCTATTAACCAACATCACTATAACCTACTTAAGTAG
>Ga0307515_10019102_pt1 | contig 12363 bp, 13 predicted proteins | sample 17_EM_MG_FD_194513 | JGI IMG/M metagenome (GOLD analysis project Ga0307515, IMG submission 194513) | Populus trichocarpa ectomycorrhiza microbial communities from riparian zone in the Pacific Northwest, United States - 17_EM | ecosystem: Host-associated > Plants > Roots > Unclassified | place...
TTTTTGGCTATAGTACAATATTGATCAAAGCAACTTAATCGCAACGAGCATTACAGACAAAGAAAACAATTGTTGTCAATGCGCCATTCCACCAAACTTCCAACTTAAAGAATGCACCAGTTCGAGTGTCCGTCCCCATATAGAGTAGTGTTTCTACCGCGTATAGAGAGCCTAATTGTTGCTTTGAGAGTTAAGGATCCGGAGAATAGCCAAGAACAAGTTGATTACATCAAGGTAAAGCGAGATTGCTGCTGCAATCTCCTCTTCGACGTGGTAGTGTCTTATGATTAGTTGTGTATCCACAAGAATATACCCGCTAAAGATCAGTGCAGCAACAACACCGTAGCCTAATTCGACCTTGCTAGAATATGGGAAGAACATGGACATGAAGCCGAAGAGTACCAATACCCAGAGAGCTCCGAAGAGATACGGCATCCATGATGTGAAGTCATACTTGGTCTGGCAGGCAAACAGACTTAGAGCAACGAAGATACCGAGTGTAAAGATGAGCGCTTCGACCACGATCTTGGCATTGTAGAAGGAGACTATGACTGAAATCGAGTATGCTTCGAGGACTGTGAATCCAGTAAGGAAAAGCAAATTCGTTGGATATGACTTGCGCTTCCAGAAGGTAAGTAGCATGAATCCTAAAGCTCCGAAAAGTGAAATCCACATCATCCATTGGTTGCGCTGGATCCAATCTCTGTAACCTGTGCTGAAGAAGGAGACAGAGCTAAGTAGTGCAGTGGCAAAAAGTTGGACAGTCCTGGACAGTATATCAGTCTGGATACATTTTGAATCGAGATTAAAGTAGGATAAGTTATGTTCTTACAGAATCGCATAAACCTTTCGAATGAAAGCCATCCGAATGTCTAGAGTAGCTTCTGAGACAACTCCACCGAACTATAAAGCATATTAGCCATCCAAGCTCTCGCCCGAAGTGCATTTAGAATGTTCTTAAAGTCTCTAAATACCTTGAAATCATCAGGAATGTTATCATCTTCGCTACGCGGGACTCCTCCGAGTAAGGCTGCCTGAGTTGACGCCTCGGCTTCGTATGACGGCGGAGCCTGGGAATAGTGCTGCTCTTCCAACGAGTCGCGTTGGGGTGCGGCCTGATACTTAATGTTTCCTGCCATGATGAATAGAGGTCTAAAGAAGATGCCAGTATCGGTTGTGTTGGTGAGTAGGAAAGAAGGCGATGGCAGAGTGCGGAGTAGCTTGGCCGCCCTATGTGCCGCTTTGAGGCTTGGCGTGCGTGACTTACGATACGCCAAAGTTTACAATTCTCCATTCCTGAAAATTCCATTGTAGTGTTCTCGACTTCATCCGCAGGCATTCCTCCAACCAGCAAATACGGTGCAATGGTCCTCAAAATTCGTCTCGCTCGCTTTGGCAAGCGCCACGCGCCATTTTATAATATTGTTGTTTCTCATGCACGGTAAATACTGGAAAATCCCTTTCACCCTCTCCCTTTCACAATTACCCTCAATCTCCATTCTATTTCAATTTCTCCCCCACCCTCCGTTTACTACTATTGATAAGACGTAAGACGTCTTAATTTTGACACAAGCGCTAACATGACCTACTATAGAACGGCCCGTAACAGCAAGCCCCTCGAGGTTCTTGGTACCTATAATTCTCTCCCCCAACCTCCTCGACCAGGCGATACCACAGGGCGACCTTTCAAAGAAATAAAGCTAGACTTAACCCGGACGCGATACTGGATAGGAGTTGGGGCGCACCCAAGCGATACCGCTTGGAGGTTATTGTCGATGGTGAGGCTAAAATGGCTTTCCTGTTATATTTTGGCTTCGTTTGGTGTGATATGGCGAGGCAAGCTTGTACAGATGCTGGGCGAACGGGGTTGTTAGCAGAGGAATGCAGTCTAATCTGATGGATACTCTTGCCGCTTCTGTTACTGATGGGATAGATGGACAAGGACATCAATACGAGTGCTAACTTAATTTTCGATACAGGTCGGAATCTTGGAGCCAAAGTATCGCATTGGACAAATAAAGTCGCAAGTTATGAAAGCAGACTCAGCAGTGAGGTCGAAGATACCTGCACCACAGAATAAGTGATTGATGACCCAAAACCTAATGCATGCTTGAATCGGCGTTTTGGGATCGGTTTTGGGGGTGGGAAAAGTTGTATATATACTAGCTAGGTATCCCATAAGTGGTAGCTATAAATGTATAAATACGTAAGAATGGCCTTGAACTTTGAAATATTGAGTGGATGAGAATGGATGTGCGCTTTTTCTGCGGACAGCATTTGCTCGAATTGGGTGAGATTTGTCAAACCTAACTATACATCAACTTGTGCATACAAAAATCCCAGGATAAAGATCTAAAACGCCTCAAATGCGTGCTGTTTATAACAATTCGTCGCTGTTCATAAAACCATCCTGACATCTCTTAATGTGCTGCTATTAAGAATGTATTGGTCACCAAACAGATTACCATGACAAAGCACCCATAAACCGCTAATGCTAAGCTTAGCTTCCTCAGCAGTTCCTTCTTCCAATGTCTCGTCTTTCTCTCCGTGCTTATACCTTCATCTCCATCACCGGATTCGTATCCATACTCATGCTCATCGTCATCTTCCTTCATAAGGCGCTGATGATACGGCGAATCTGGCGACGAGATTTTGTAGTAAAACAAACCCGGTAGAATGAAACTAATAGTAGTACTCCCTGTGCTACCGACATATGCCAGGACTTTCTCGAGTGAGGAGACCGTCATGGCAACAATGAAGCTTAATACAATAATAAACGTGGTAAGGATGGCAAAGCGGAGATCGCTCATTTCAAGCTTTGTCAAGCTGGACCCCGGCTTGACGGGATTGAGGAGTGCATTGCGAGATGGTGAAGTCTCGTTGTTCTGACGGGAACGGCGCGCGGGGCGCCATTTTAGACATGCGTCTACAGAGGCTCTGCAGGGGTGCACCTGGAGTGGATAGGAGAACATGACGAGGGTGACAATTGCTAGACGGCCGATTGTTGATGCGACGGCCGGGGGATCTATAGAATATCAGCTAAGGGAATTTGAGTGACTGATGCGTAGGACAATGTACACATGTTTACGATATTTCCGCCGACGTCGTCGCCGTATGACAAATAGCCGGTGATAGCGACAAGGATGTAGAGCAAACACGCTGAGCCAATGCTAGTGGATATTACGCTGGTAGTCCGGAAGTGAGAGTTGTCAAATATTTCGTTAAGGATCGAGAACATCTAAGGGCTCTCAGCTCCTGTTCGAGCAAGTCACGCAAGTCGTAAACTTACATTTTGATGGCATGTATATGCAAAAACAATGACTGGGAAGGCGGCAAGGGTAGGTATAGGGCCGGCCCATTTGAATATCCGAATAGCTCCACGTTCTTGGATAGTGTCGCCCTTAATAAAGTGGGCTAAAACCAATATAACTAAATATGCAATAGATATTAAAGCAATGATACTTGTGTACTTTAGGGAGTCTAAGCGGCGTAAGAAGGATAGTGGAATGACGATTAACCTGTACGACCTTGATTAGTCTGATCTTCGAAAAATAGTGTCGTGTCTTACATAAACGCTGTGATCCAGAACTGTCGGTCTACAAGAAATCCAATCTCAGCGGCACCTGGGCTAAATCCTTGAACAACTCCTGGCATTAGATCGCCAATTATTATTAGGTACCCCACACCGACACCGAAGCACTTGATGGCTATGGCAGCATCGAAGATTATCGAGAGGTTAGGGTAGGTGATTTGAGACAGGGCTGCAAAAGAAGCAGTCCCTCGATCAATGTACCGCGCACATCGAGATTGGAGATATAATCCGAAGCCGGCAGTCAGACCCGCCCAGGCGATAACGAATATCCCAAGAAGTATTCCCATTTTCGACAATGCGGATGGCATGGCAAGTAAACCCGCTCCAAGGACTATACGGCTAATATCAGTAAAGTGTCCAAAGGTCCTCCTAAGGGATTATCATACTTGTATTGACGAGGTTTATAACGCTGCTTATCCAGCTTGCCTGACCAACGAATCCAGCATCTTTCTTCCCTCTACGAGACCTTCGATCTGTTAGTTCGGTCTCTCTAGTACCAACACCTTGAACTGACCGTCGACCTCTTAAGGAGCCAGTACTCGCAGTCATGGGGTCAGTATCATCTGGCTCGGTGTTGATGGCAGCGTAGCTTGCCATTCTCTTCACCTAAGAAGCTATACGTGGCAGTAGAGATGTCCGTACCCGCGAGACCATATACGGGGATGCTGAAAGAACGATATGGGGATAGGTAGATGGTGGAAATACCAGGAAGTGAACTCTTCTTCCCACGAGCGAAATGGTGAGGTAACTCGGTATGTGACAGTCGAGGCTCTAGGATAGCGTCCGCGGGTTGAAAGTCACTTTGTCGCGGCTAGAACTGGGCAGAGTTCGCCAAGCCACCAAAACCCATTTGATTTTGCTAAGGAGTTCGGTCGCAACTTCTGGAGTATGACTTTGAGGTATAAAGTACACATTTGCTGTATTGTATAAACCGTGATTAGGCATATTGCGAATTAATTCAATTATTACACTGAGATTTTGCTTGACTGCTTGTGTTGTTTTTGTTTTGGACAGTGATTTTATTAAAACCCTGGTAATTCCTTTGCATCTCCTCCTCCCAAGATGATACTTTATTGGTTTCAACCAGCTGACCTCACCACCGAATACCAACGATTTCCCAAGGTATAGAAAGTGCACTTAACCAATAGATCCTCGTGCCCTGTGCCTGTTTTAATAAGACACTATTTAAACCTTACCTGTTTCTACGGGTCAACAGCTGCTGGCTGGTGACTGCAGGGTAACAAACAGACAAGAGCTAGGTGGATACATTGAATGACACTTCCCTAAATGTGGCTTTTGAGATTCGTGATTCCTTTGAATGGGCTGAATGGTCTACACGCTCTAGAACTTAATCACTAGACGGAAAATTGAAACTACATGAGAAAACGGAACCTTGATGATATGCGGGAGTGTTAACTGCATCTGGCCGGAGGATACTTGAATGCAGAAAGGACAATTGAATTAGGTGATGTAGGAGCGTAGTCTGTCTAATTAGGAGGAATCTCGGTTGGAAAATTGCAAGGGATATAGCGTTGAGAGTCATTTCATCTTGGTAATTTTTGACGCAAAATAAAATGCTAGTGTGGAATACTGAGATATACCGTCCGCTGTTAGGTGGGGGCTGTCTCCGAGAACTGAAGCTGAATAACACCCCATCCGCTAAATTCTGGGGTCATGTCAGGGCAGTATTTGCTAAATGTCAATGCACGATTTTCATCGAGTCGTTTCCTTGAACCACAAACACGAGTATGCAAAGTTTATGAAAGGATGTCCGACCTCGACGATGTTGCATATCAAACTCTTGAGTTACTCGAGTCGCGACTGCGTCGGGTAGCTTTCGTTCTTGATGGCGATTTACGGCAGGATGAGAACAAGCAGAAGCGTTCCTTGTGCGTTCCTGAGAGGATCCAGAAGCTGGAGGACTCTCTTCTGAGTCTCTCATCAAAAACGGCGCTCATATCAGAGGTACAACGGTTAAGTATGTAGCTTCTAGTTTTGAAATATGAACTCTAAACTGATACTATATTGGTAGAATCTCGATATCCTGACTTAATAATTCCATCACCGGCAAAAGATGTGTCTCTAGAGCTGGAACTAGCAGAACAACTAGCAATGATCCTCACCGAAGCACCCTCTTTTCCAACAACAGCGTCACAATTGAATTCCCTCCACGACCTGCCTATTCCGCCCGCGGAGTCTTTTGCGGCGTTAGCAGCCCTCCAGCCGCGCATCGCAGAAGCAGAGCGGCGCCAGCTCACCCAAGCCATAGAGATATCCGATCTAAGGAAGAGAAGTGGAGCTCTCGTCCTCCGTTGGCACGAGATCTTTATCCTGGGACAAGGAAGATGCTGGGCTGAATGGGACACGCGGGTCAGGAAGGCTGAGCAGTTAGTTAGAAGGAAGGAAGTCAGGATTTCCAAGGAGAATGAGGCTTAGTCCAGCACGGCCACGATTACGCGTGGATTATGAGGCCTTCAACGATCGTCTTCGTCATTACATCACATCAATATTATTGTTTGCGATATACGCAAGGCTCTGATGCAGCGGCTAGCTAGTATGCGCTACCCATAAGAATGGAAGTTCGAATGAAGATGGTTTGACGACTACAGAACCTGGGGCAGTATCTGTCTAGCCTTGATAATGGCGAATAAGTAATGAGCTTGGGCGACTGGTGACGAGGCGGATGAGACGCTCTTCTAGAACATCTAGCTAGCCCGCCCTACTTCGCAAGCAGAAGATTTCTTCTCTTCGCGTTTTGGGTTCTGAATCTGATGAGTGCGTCAGCTTTTGTTCCCCCTTCCGGGCACTTCGGCATCAGGCATTCCGATAATAAATCCAATATGTGAGCGACCCGCTCACTCAAATACCGATATGATGGAGTTGTGCTTGTGGAATATCGGATTTCTCTTCTCCGATTCCAGCATTGTGTTGGATCAAGGTTTCATCAGCGTCTCAAATACTCCATTGGGCCCGATCTACACGGGATCGCATTGACCATGTGCTTTGATGAGCACTCTAAGTAATTTCAGCACTAGTGTTGTCGATTAGCAGTGGGCAAAGAATCCATGGGGAAGGAAGCGGAGAGTAGATGGGCATGGCGATAGAGAGAGAGGTACAGGTGTTGCTCTAACAACGTGGCACTTTGGGTGGCTCCTTTGAGCAGCAAAGTCAACTCCATTCGCCCACAGCGGCAGTGCACTCGTGATTTCGTCGAGTCGGGGGTCTTGACCAGCTTTTTGTGCTGGCACTCTTTCTTCCCCCGCAATGGATTCGTGACAAGGGACTCTCTCAGCGCCACTGGCTGCCATTTAAATTTGCTGGCTCTTAACTGTCAGCCAATTCCCTGGGTGCGCTTTTAAAGCCATCAGGCCAGCCAATCAACCAGGTCGACCCTGCACATTGCCGACGCTTGGGCGGGTTGGGGTGAAACAGCCAGAGAAGCGCGAGGGACCTGGCAACTCCTCCGATCTCGACCTCTCAACTCTCCGCCCTGAGCAGCAGTCGACACATAGCGCCAGCGAGCTCCATCGTCGTGCGCGCGCTTTCTCTCAGTCTTTGGTGTTTTTGGGCTCGTTCGTTGCTGGCCTTCTTTACCGTCGTCGCTGTTTGGCGTCGCCTGCTTTAGCCCTTTCGTCGAAAATCTCTCCTCACCTTTCGCCTCTAACTCCTCGTCTTCGGCCAGGCGCTGCGGCAACCTTCATAACCTCTATTCGCTCCTAGCTCGACCTTATCGCACGTCGTTCGCAAGACCCGAACAGTGTGCTTTAAGCCGTCGTCGCGCCCTTTTGCAACATCTCCTTCGCTCTTCACCCGACATCGCAAGCTGAACTTCATGCCATCCTACGGCTCCATTCCCTCCCCATCGCTTCGCAAAATGGAAAACGGACATAATTACGGGAATAGATCAACATTCTCCTTTGGTCGGATTGTGGGAGACCCTTTTGCGTTAGCAACAATCTCGATTGGTATTGTAAGTGACTGACGGTCTTGGTCTCGTATGTACGACAAGACTAACATTCGACCTGTTTTAACAGCTCGCCTGGATTATTGCCTTCGTTAGCTCGATCATCTCTGCCATTCATGGAGGCTTCCCTAATTTCGCGTGGTGGGCTCTGGTCTTCATGTTCTTCTGCATAGTGGGTGTCACAGTCACGGTAGCCTCGGACTCTGAACATACATATCATGTCGCGGTGAGTCCACTACCAAAATTTTGGATGCATATAGAAGTCGATTTTTGCTAATGCTCATACAGATTGTTGGTTTCCTTGCTGCTGGCTTAGTCTTTACTACCTCTTCCGTCAATTCCTTGGTGTACTCTCCCACAGCTGCTTTCGAAGCAGCAGCAGCAGGTTTCATTTTGTTATCCATGGTTGCGGTAAGCACAAACTATACAATTCATGGTGTGCAAATACTAATATATTGCGTCCAGATCGTTTGGGTATTCTACTACGGCTCCCAGCCGCAAGCTAGCCACCGAACCTTCGTCGATTCATATGCGCTCCACAAAGATCGACACTCCTCACGCAACTCAAGGCAGATGTCAAACAACTATGGTGCAAGACCCGACACTTCCGTCACTGCAAATCCCGCGCCACAAATGTACACTTCCGCTCAACTCAACGGATTCGAAACATCTTCCCCTGTTTCAGGCTACCCGGGTGGGCCTGTTGGTGTGGATCAGCGAAACTCTTCACAGCCACGCTTTGGCGCAACAGCTCTTAATAATACGTCACAAGTGCACACTCCCACAGATGGTCCAAACGAAGGCGAGGCCGGCACGTCTGTGGAATATCCGTACCGCGCAAAGGCAATTTACAGCTACGAAGCAAACCCTGACGACGTGAATGAGATTAGCTTCCAGAAACATGATATTTTGGAGGTTTCAGATGTCAGCGGGAGGTGGTGGCAGGCTAAGAAACCAAACGGCGAGACTGGCATTGCGCCTAGCAACTATCTCATCCTGCTATAGGTTGAGGGAGGCTGGGTCTCCACGACCGTTCTTTCACGACTCTTGCGATGACTACGTTTCCTTGTCGTCAGGATTTCATTTCTCGTCTTCTTCCAGTATCCTCACTGGCTGTAACAACTGCTATGGATGTCCACTTCTTGAGATGCGCGCGGGTTTCTCAATTCAAAAGCGGAGGAGTTGAAGAGGAGGGTATGTCTAGAGGCATTGGTGCCCTGAGATTCTAGATATCTCATCGATATGACTCGATATAACTCGATCACTCATCTTCGGCTGCGCTTCTCTGCCCGATACCCGGATTTTTGGCTTGTTGTAATAATTTCTAACACATTCACCTTTATCAGCGGCGCGAACCTTTACGCCCTAGCTCTTTGCGGCCGAGAAATGAGCACTTCAAGTTCCGCTTTGGTTCTTCCGTCCCCTTAAAGAGAACCCGAAAGCTTCTTATTCCCTGTTTCATGTACCGGTATATCCAATGGGTTTCCTTTGTTACTGTTTTCATCTACCTGGCGTTTTTCGTGTTGCTGTGTCATCTCTGCTTTTGCGAAAGATTTTATAGTGTGATGGGTGGGCGACCCTCGTCTATTCATTCTCTATCCTGAAACGCCCATTACAATTACTCCTGATTTGTCGATGCGGTAAGATAGAATGTCTGTGAAAAGATTGCTATTGGGTTTTGGAGGTATGTAGCAAAGATTTCCAGAATGAAACCCTTTAATGAATATGCGTGCCCTCTTCTGAGATTAATCTGATATTGTTCTAAATCTATATATGTTGTGGCAATGACCAAGCAGATTACGCCTCGCACTTCTGCCAACAGGGACAGCTTCATGCGCAATGAGAAGTCAGGCGAGTCGCATATTCATCCGGTCAAAGCTACCCGGTTAAGCGGTTAAATTTGCGATTTCCTCTATACTCCTGACCCAACAGAAGCAACGAAAAGCTGCTAACAGGAAGCTATTTGCTCGGAATGGATAAGCGAGTTGTCTAGATTCTGTGACCAAAGTTTCTATCATTCACTAGAACGGGCATGGAGGACGGAAAGGCATAGGATACAGCAATCGGAAACAGTAAGACCTGTTCATATGCCTATCCCAACAAAAAAAATGGCCTTCCCTATCTTCTAAGTAGACTCCTATCTATATTAGTTGTGTGAAGTGTCGACTCTTCCAATCAAGCTGAAGTATAACCTCCAGGCGCCAGCATTCAGTAGATGCCAACAGAAGTAAGGGAGGCCAATGCAATTATTTAAGGGAGGAATATACTGTACAGGTATTGTACCTTATAATAAAGTCTCTGGCACCGTAGTAAGAAAGGGATAATATAACCTCTAAAGTACGTCAAGGGCTGCAGATAGATCATGAATTGGAGCCTGAATTATCGGCTGCCATTGCGAAAAACGCGGGATTCCGCTGGTTGCAGTCACTTAAAACCCACAATAGGCGCGTGTGGGTTGGTCAGATATACTCATAAAATGCTTAAGAATTCTGTGGTCACAAATCTAATATCGCTGTGGAACGAGGTCGTTCGATGGCATTCTACGAAGTGGGTTGGGGATGTTGAGCACAGCCTTACAGTAGAGCATTTATGCATAACTACGCCAACTCCTATTTTCAAAGTCGTGCGGCACCGGCTTTACTAGAAGTACATTGCTCATACCACTATGATAATTACAGACCCAACCATAATTTACAGTTTCTCAGTTAATAATTTAGTGGGTTGTTTCTAAACACAGATTTCTTTGGGGATTATTCTTCCGTTCTCTTCCGCTACTAAGCAGTGTGATGTAATCGCTTTCCCCTCTAGGCGTCCGAAGTCTCCTTCCAGCCATAGGTTCCGATCCTCAACTCCCAAAGCCGAGGAAGCGTTCAAAACAGCTCAGGGAAATGACTTTAAGAGTACAGTCCCGCCATCCTTATTCTCCTGTTACTCTAACACAAACCCCAGACTCTTTCAGCAAAGAATGCTGCTGCGTTAGACAAGGAGCTTATGAGCACCGGGGCCTTTTCCATCGATCAGTTAATGGAGTTGGCAGGATTATCAGTTTCACAGGCTGGTATGAAAAAGACATCATCCATAGCTATTTTTGATTCATGGCGAACTTATTCGAGAGCTAATTTCACATAAAAGTCTTTAAGCTACAGCCGCTTAACAAGGGGAGGCGGATCCTAGTAGCCTGCGGACCTGGCAATAACGGTGATACCTGTGGATAATATATCATATCTGTGCAGCTCAGCTTATAGGTGGCAGGTGGTGATGGTCTCGTAGCAGCAAGACATCTCTGGCACTATGGATACCAGCCAATGATGTATTATCCCAAGCAGAGCAAAAGTGAACTCTACCAGGTGACAAATCCTGGCGCCTTCTACAACGACTTATAGCTCACCCATGCCTAGCGCCTTACCAAACAGTTAAAAGACCTCGGTATTCCCTTCACCGAGGACTTTGAAACAGCCTTGAAGCATGCTGACCATGTCGTCGACGCTATATTTGGTACTATTGGCCCCTCAGCTCCATTCTTCCCTTTCTGACAGTAGACTAAACCTGCCAACCAGGCTTCTCCTTCTCCGGTGAAGTCCGTGAACCTTTTCCCAAAGTCATCGAAGCCCTGCGAGGCACTACAGTTCCCATTCTTGCAGTTGATGCGCCGTCTTCCTGGAATATCGAGAACGGACCACCGCCTTCGGGTCCTGGGAAAGACTTCCAGCCAGAAGCTCTTATATCATTGACTGCTCCAAAGCCCTTGGTCGAATGGTTCAGGGGGAGACATTTTATCGGAGGCCGGTAGGTTTACGTTTCCCCTGCGAATAGGGCGGAATGCCACGAGTACGCCACGGAACGTTGACTTGGTAGTATAGTTTCTTAAGTCCCGAGATGGCGGAGAAGTATGGACTGGATCTTCCGCCGTACGAAGGAATGGATCAGATTGTTGAGGTGGGGTCTGAGGGGCAGAAGTTGTAAATTGGTTGACAGAGCTTATTCGGAGAGCCTAATGATATGGTAATGAGGGGGGATGAATTTGACGGCACTTGGAGGCCATGGTATTAGGCGTATGAGTGTTACACAGTGATAATTAGATAATTCTTATCTACTGTCGTTCTATCGCTCTTCTGGTTTTATATTAGTACTTATATACCCCCCTTCTATTTATTATAAAATTTACAAGACTCTACTAAGTTATATAATAGTTATATTAATATTAATAAAGTAGTAAAGTGATAATTATAAAATATAAAAGTAAAAAAGTAAAAAAGTAAACGATTAGACGGCAAGTGCGCATTATGATTCAGATTAAGGGATCGTTCGGTTGCAAATGAGGTCCACATCATAATCCGTTCCATCTGTGCGCCTTTTAGTGTCGCCCATTTTGTAATTAGTGGCGGCTACTACCGTGGCTCAGTTGAATCTGTAATTGAGTCGATCGTTCGGCAAGCCCCCATATGAGGCTCCAGATTCGACTTCGCACAATGTCTCATTGCGATTTGAGTGACCCCTTCTGCTACCAAGCCTTTATCGCGACTCCCTACCCTGGTGTAGTAATAGAGCCTCCTCCTCGGCCAACGCCCTCTCCTAAATTGATATTTTCTACACTTTTATCGCGATTACGAAGGTTAACATAATAATATTTATATAAAGCTTGCAAATGCGACAGTAGTATCGCAATTGGGGTGTGTAGAGTCGTCACTTTAGCGTGTATATGAGAGCTCCAGAATCAATATGGAATATGGGGCAGGAGCTCGAGGCAACATATTGAAACGGTGCCAAGAGCTCCATTTCAACTACTGTATACGGTATAGCTTGCAAG
>Ga0307515_10019103_pt1 | contig 12363 bp, 2 predicted proteins | sample 17_EM_MG_FD_194513 | JGI IMG/M metagenome (GOLD analysis project Ga0307515, IMG submission 194513) | Populus trichocarpa ectomycorrhiza microbial communities from riparian zone in the Pacific Northwest, United States - 17_EM | ecosystem: Host-associated > Plants > Roots > Unclassified | place...
TTGACTCAATCATTGACTCGATCATCGACTTAGTCACCTACCCCTTGTTTCCATTGCCACCCCCCTACCCCCTTCTCGTTCTCATTTCCTACACCTTTCCTATGTATATATAGAGGCTCTAGAGCCACCATTTAATAGACAGAGTTATCATTCTTTTCTTATAATTGGTGCACGGACTTCCGATTGACAGTTATGAGCCCGGGTTGCTTGCCGTATTGCCCCTATTTAACTATTTGATTTGATTGATCTATTTAATTAATATACCCCTTATCAAATTACTACTTATTACTAAATCCTTCGACCTTTCTGCAAGCACCTTTTTAAAATGACTTCTTAACCACCTACCCAAGCTATCACTATGACGGTGATATTATTGAGCTAAGCCGATTGGGACGAATGGATCGACCTTATTAGGCTTCGCGCCCGAACAGGAGACGTATAGGAATACGTCGACCCCTTAACCAAACGGGATAAGTTGCCCCAATTAATTAAACCAGTCTTTCCTAGACCTTAAGATGTAAAGACAGGAATGACCTTATATGCAGCTCTCTCTAAGAATAAGAAGGACGAGCTTTAAATTCTCCGTAAGAGGTATAAGACAGTAGAGAAGGAGTATAAGAAGCAGAAGGCGGCCTTAACTTCTCTACGAAGCTATACCACCGGTGTAGTAGCCAGATATTTAAACACCTATATACTAGGTATCGACTCGGTATACAACATACTAGTGACTCTTAAGAAGAGGGTTACCCCTACCAATACTACACGTTAGCTCTACCTATCCACTCAATACGCTAAGGTTAAAAAGGGCCTAAAGAATCAGAACTTCGAGACCTAGTTACAGCAGTAGGAGAAGACGTATAACGACTATAAAAAGATTAAATTGTTAGACGTAGACGGCAACTAAGCAATTAAAGACTTTCTGCTGGTGGTAGAGCCAGTATTACTAAATTAGGCCTTAACGTAGAGGGTTAAATTTAATAAATATAACTGGGCTAAGGACCACGTAATATCTATATATCGACTAGTCGACATATATTAAAATTATTAATAATTAGAGACTGCCTAGTAGAAGAATAGAGCTTAGCTTAGTGCTAATGTAGTAAGCTTCTAGGGCAAGCCAATTAATAAAACTCCTAAGGACGAGGCTCCTAAGAATAAGGCCCCTACCACCTCCAAGACGGCACGGAAGAAAGATACCCTAACGTGCTACTACGGAGCTGTTTACTAGTTCTAGGACTATCCTTATATTAACGAGTCGGTTTAATTAAAGGACTAGAAATTAGATAAAGCTACGGCTAAGAAGGTTAAGGAAAAGATTGCTAATGCCCTAGAATAGTATAAGCGAACACTAGAGAAGGTTAGGAAGCAGTCTTTAGAAAAGGAAGCTTTATAGAGCCTAGACAAAAAGGAAGACGATAGTACCTTTTACGTATATTAAATAGGCGCCTATAAAGTAGGCACTAACTATAAGCTGCGTAATAGCGTAATACTTAATAACGGAACCACTATATACGTTATTAACAATTAATTAAGGTTCGTCAACGAGCTCTAACTAAGTAATAACTTTATATATACCGGGACGGGTATAGATCTAGTTAAGGGTATAAGGACGGCGGCAATTACTATCCGGACGCTATTAGGTCCTAGAAAGATCTTCTTAGCTAATACAGCTTATATACTAGGTTTTTATACAAATTTAGCCTGCCTAAGAAAGTTTAATAATAAGGATATATAGTAGGACAATAAAAAGAACCTACTGTACAAAAACGATTATAAGACGTTCGTATATTGCGAGCGCTATTATAATTAATTGACCCTAGAGTATAATAAGCTATAATTAAGGACCCTAAGTAAGGCCTTATTCGTAATCTAATCACAAGACCCCCTTCCTAATTAGGAAGTAGCTGGCAGACTTTAGTATAAGAGACTGGGCTATATAGGACCCAACGCGATTAAGCATTTACCCTAGGAAGTAGGTGGTATGAAACTTTAAGGTCCAGTGACGATCGACTATAAGATTTATACTGTTAGTAAGGCTTACAAAATTGTATTAAGAAGACTACCTACTAGTAAGGCAACCAGACCCTTCTACTAAGTGTATGTTAACTTATTTTAAGAGATCGTAGCATATAATAGTTATATCTGGACAATATATTTCTATAACGAATTTCTGCATTTAAACGAGGTCGAGACCTTCGCCTATAAGTCGTTAACGACGTAAGCAATTATACAATACTCGAATAGGGTAGAACGTTAATATAACCTAAAGATCGCTATAATTTAAATTAATAGCGAAACGTCTTTAGGTAGCGAGTTTAACACCTAGAGGACCTAAAAAGGAATATTACTAGAGCAGTCGGCCCTATATATAAAGCCTTAGAACGGTTCTACCGAACGTTCTAGGGGGGTAATTATTATTAAGTCTCAATGTATATGGATTGAGGCTTAATTACCAGAAGAGATCTAGCCAAAAATTGTTAGGGCTGCAGCGTATTTAATTAATCGGACACCAAGCGCCTAGCTCGGCTAGATAATACCTTTTAAGAAGCTCCAGTTAGCACTAGGGCTCTTACCATTAAAGCCAAATATAGCTTACCTATAAGTATACGGCTGTAGAGCTTACCCGCTTAAATACAAAATCCTACGCACACAAAAGCTTAAGCTAAGGGCCTATATTAGATACCTAGTGGGGTACTAGTTAACGAATATCTTTAGGGTCTATATACCTAGCGAAAAGAAGGTAATTTAAATAAGAGATGTGATGTTTAACGAGCAATTGCTTTATGACGACAGTCAGCCAGATTTCGCGAATCTGCTCCAGAAACGCGCGGATTAAATTTTAGAGGTAATTAATGTATTAAATATTAATAGGACGCTTTAGGAAGAGCTTAATAAGACGTTAAATAAGACGTCAGATAAGGAGGACGAGGTAGATATTAGTGGAAGTTGATAGGTAGATGCTAATGAAAATCAAGATTAAGCGACAGATTAGGACGATGACGTAATCAGCCCATAAGCCTTTAAGGACGACTCTATACTAGGCCTCCCTACCCTAGCTAAAACGCTAGAACCTTAATTAGATACTACCAATGTAGAGCCGTTAAGGGCCTTAATTAAGTAAAAACCCCGATTTAAACTCGTTCCTAGAGAACAAGCCCGTCTAAGATAGGAGATCCATAGTAATATAGGCGATATTAATATTATAATAAGTAGAAGAACTAAGAAGCCCTTAACGCGTTAAGAAGCTTACCTTATAAATATTAAGCAATTAGATACCCTTCCTGCCTTTTATAGAGCTTTTGCTACCAAAATTAAATATTACCAAAAGCGATTACACCGCGACGAGCTTCCATTACCACCTTACAGCTAAAAGGAGCTTTAAGCTCACCTATATAAAGATAGCTTTGCGGAAGCCGCTAATAAGGAATTTAGTAATCTTAAGCAGTAAGGGACATTCGAGACCGTTATACGGACAGTATTGCTTAACGTCTTACCCATTACCTAGGTGTTTACTTATAAGTTTAATACTAATAGATATCTAGTTAAATTTAAAGCCTGTCTTTATATATAAGGTGACTTATAATGGCCTAGCGAAAAGGATATATATGCAGTAACCCTTGCAGCAAAAATATTTAGGGCTATAATGGTGATCGTCGCTATATACAATCTGGAGACTTAGCAGTACGACGTAGTTAACGCCTTCGCCAACAGCCTTATTAATAAGATAGTCTATATTGAGTTTCTAAATAGCTTTTAATAGAAGGGCAGGTATCTGCTCCTTTAAAGAGCCTTATACGGCCTTAGACGATCACTATTACTTTAGCTTAATAAGTTCTTAACTACCCTAACGACCCTAGGTCTAACGGCAGTTAATAGAAAATTATGCCTATTTTACAACGACTGGCTAATCGTGTTCTTCTATATTGACGATATTATGGTAGCCTACCGCACAGAAGACCTACTAAAGCTTTAACTCTTTAAGGAAGAGCTGACGAAGAAGTATAAAATTAAGAACCTAGGAGAACTGACCTAGTTCTTAGGAATTAGAATCCTCCGCGATCAACCTTAACGGAAGCTTTAGCTTTGTTAAGATTCCTATATTAATAAGATTGCCAGCACCTTCTATTTAAAAGATTATCGTCTAATATATATGCTAATAAGTACGGACGATCTCTTACCTAATCTAAAGCAGGCCTCTAAGTAGCAGGTCTATATATATTAGAGGAAGGTCGGCTCACTACTTTACGCCACCTGCATTATATAACCTAACATTGCTTAAGCCTTAAGCAAGCTCGCAGAATTCCTTCGCAATCCGTTGCCCCTATATAAAGCCGCAGTTAATTAAGTAATTATATACCTCTATTAAACGAGAATCCTAGCGATCGAATACTTAAATAGGAATATTAGAAGTCAGATTGTTGTCTGTGTGAGTGACGCTATATTTAGCAATAATCCTATTAGTTGGAAGAGTACCGAAGGCTTTATATTTTTACTATTTAGGGGAGCAATTAACTGGCGCTCTACTAAGCAGAAGATAGTTACGACATTAAGCACTAAGGCTAAACTTAAGGCTCTATTAAATGCAGCTACCGAATTAATTTGGTGGCAGCGCTTCTTTTAAGCTATGCGACTCTATATAAATGAGGAGCATATAATTGGCTGCGATAACCTACAGATAATTTGACTGCTTACTAAGAACGGACCTTAGTTAAACACGAAGCTTCGTTATATAGATATCTACCAGCATTAGCTTCGCTAAGAAGTTTAAAAGGGCTTAATTATAATTAAATGGGTCCCTACTACTAACATGACGGCTAACGGTCTTATGAAGGCCCTGTTAAGGCAGAAGCACAAAAGCTTCATTTAATAACTGAATCTGATTGATATCAAGACCCTATTGTAGTTAGATTTGACTATACTGTTTGACTTATTTGCACGATTTTCTTATTAAATTCTTGCTTTCAGATGGTTTCTATTTAGTTTAACACTATGGATATTTCCTATTTAGGTATGTCCAGCTGATTACCTACCAGTCAATCAGCTGGGGGGGTGTGTCGACCTGAATCAGGTTATCTTATCACCGACTCAGCTGCCTCCCATTAACTCAGTCATTGACTTAATCATTGACTCGATCATCGACTCAGTCACCTACCCCTTGTTTCCATTGCCACCCCCCTACCCCCTTCTCGTTCTCATTTCCTACACCTTTCCTATGTATATATAGAGGCTCTAGAGCCACCATTCAATAGACAGAGTCATTATTCTTTTCTTACAATCGGTGCACGGACTTCCGATTGACACTATAATTAAACGACGTCACTCTTACTTAACTATATTTAAATTAATTTATAGGCAAACAACTACGGCAGTAATAACGCACTAGTTTTAAATTAAATTACTGGATTAATTAATTAATTAATTAATCTTAATCTATACTTCTATTCTTTAACAACGTGAGTATATAATTAAGCTTTGAGATTTAAGCTTCCTACATCACCAATTTAATTTCCTTATTCTCTACCACTTATATACTACACCATAGTCTTTGCTTACGGAGGACGGTATACCCACTACGCTTGCTTTGATAGGGCTTGGAGAGCCCCTTCGTCTGTTGGGGGGGCATCCACAGGAGCTTCCTGCGATCACGTGATAGCTTCGCTTGTATATAGATTCGTTTTTCGTGGCGATTCCACCTTATGGAGTCCACACCACCATACACCTGCACCCCCGCGTGATAAAGAGCGACAGGGAGGCTCTCCTATGTCTGTCCCTAACTATCACCAGTAGGCAGTGATAGAAAAGGCCCAATTGGGGCTTAAGAATTCGGGAGATCCCTCCTATTGTGATTCCGTACGGTATTGCGATATCCCTTCGGCTGGTAGATTTGGTCCTACGGTTATCGATAAGAGCCAGCCAATAGAATCAATAGGATCAAGGCTCCGTGACCATAACGCATATTTTCAATTCTGGTGTTCGCGCACGGTCGTAGAACCTTACCAGCCGAAGGGATAGGAGTGCACAAAGCATCCGTCCTGTCTTAGCTGTCCCTAATCCAAGTTGTAGAGAATGAGGACTCTGAGCTCAGCAGCTAGAGCGGAGAGCTGTCTTCCTATCCCTTAACCCGCTGAGGTGCAACGCTTGGGTCAGTTTCAGGGCCGTGCAGGAATACTTGCAGTTCTCATCATGGACATTGAAACAAAAGCCTCCTATTGGCCAGGCCTTATCGATAACAATGCGCCCGAAGCAGCGGGTTAAGGGATATTGCCTCGCCATAGATACACGGCCATGTTCCTAGTATCCCCGTCCCACCTGCCGGAAGCGACCCTAGATGATTACTTAAAGTAGAGAGCCAGAGGCGGAAGGCTCGGGGCTGAAATTTTTCGGAGAAGTGTACACATGGGGGAGCCTGGTCGAACGAACTCAACAGAGAAGTGTCCACCATTATAGACTTCGGGGAATATCTTTAAAAGATTACGGGGTAGTTCACCCTAGCAGTGCGGAGTTGCAAAGTCGGCTCTGTCCAAGAGGGGTGGAAACGTTGAAAGAAGAGCGGAACTACCTACCGTATATATTATTATTATTATTTATTCATTGTTTAACGTCTGATTCGGACCCCTGACGCGAGCCTACGCGCACCTAGGAGAAAATTGGTATTATACAGGAAAAAATTCCCCCCAGCGTCCATCGGTAGATGGTCCGTGCAGAACACCAGAGCACGGCAATTTGATCCTATTGATGTGATTGGCTAAATCCTTATCGATAACAGTTGGACGGTTAAGGGATAGGCCACCTCAGTAGGGCAAAACCCCGTTGACCATCTCCGTACGTAGCCAGCAGCTACGTCTAAACTTCCATAGATGTTAGATCTCCTTGGTAACCGCTGCATCCTTGCCTCTAGCATATCCGCAGCTAAGGCAGCTAGGGTTCACTACGTCCTAGCTAGGCCATGCTGTTGATCGATTGATTGCTATACTTGTAGCAGTCTCCTATATCCTGTCTTGCTTATCCGTCCCTACTGTAGCTATCTCTTATAGGCTATTGCTATATACCCTAACTTCCCCCTTCCTAGAGCCTATCGAAGGCGTAAGGGGTATTTGTCTGTAACCGGCTCCGTAATACCAAAAGGCGAGCGGGATGTATATGTGCTCTGGGTATCTTTTGTGCCTAGGCCACAGTTACTTGGCCCTCTCTGGGGTGGCCGGTAGTAGAGAGGAGACAGGAAAACTGTGGGGTGTTGTTATCTAGGCTGCTAGGCAAAATACGGTGCAGACGGCGAGTGACCACATGCTACGCGGGTGATCGCCTTGGGGGTTAGGAAGTGGTGTATTTGTTCGCCCGCCGATCGTGAGGGGTCGTCGATACTTTTAATTGAGGGTTGGGGGTCAGGGGACGTTGAATCCAACTCGTATCCATGAGGATTACACAGGCGGGCTTGGATAGGGCATAGTAGTGGTCATCTACTGTGAAGGGGAAACGTCAGCGGTGGTTTTCGAGATCTCACCATCTCATGTGAAATCTTTTCACCCCTACCCACAACGTCTCGACGACCACTACCAGCTCCCACCCGCACGCTGTGCGACGTCTCTGCGTTGGCTCTGCTGAGGACAGCAGGTTCGTAGGCCAAGTCACCACGTACAGGTGCGGAGCCCGATTTCCACGGCCCCCAATCCCGTATATAATCTCGTCAGAAGCCTCCTAGTTGTAAAACCCTTCCCACTACCAACACCATTCAGTTTATCTTTCCTGAGTTAACCGCTCCGTTGAAAACAAGGCAATTCTATTGTGCTCGCAAACATGCATATCACCAGTCTCTTCGTTCTGTTCGTACTCACGATTGGCTTCACAGCTGCGGCTCCAATTAATAACGTTGCGTATGGAAACTATGCCCCTTTTATTATATCCTTACTTTAGATAGCCGGTTAGCTGACATAAGGGCCATAGCACGGGGTCTGAAAAACGAGTTTGGGATCTTATTTATAAAGAGTTGGAAAAAGTTCGGTATGAAAATCACCCCATCTACTAAATCGTACGTCTGGCTTAGAAAAACCAAAACTCTAATATTAAAGACTATAGACCGTAAGAGAAATGGCCCTGTAGGGGAAGAAATACCTTAAGGGAAACGTCTTCTAGGTTAGGGCAATATTATTTTATATAACTCCTCGGAGGCGAGGGCTTAGTATTAGCTATACTTGGATTCCCAACTACCCTACTACTAGTACTCTTATTAGTGTTCAATAATAGTATAAAGCTATATTAATATTTATTTTAAAATTTAAAATTTGATAAGCATCTATATAAATATAAAGTGCAAACTATATATAATTAAGGCCTTAGCTAAACGTATACTATAAGGTATATTACCTAGGTATATAGTAGGGAGTAGTAAGCCAAGCGTAAGTTATAGGAGAGCCGATGGAAAAGAGGACGATATAGTAAAGAGTATAGCAATAGCCTTATACGGAGATAAACTAATAAGAAGGATAGGAGGGCTATAAGCCCGAGGAGCTTATAAGGAGGTATTAAGGGCTAGCCGAAGGCTAGCCTAAGTAGCCCCTAAGAGCTTCTAGGCGTATACTTAAGTAAAGGCTAAAAGATCTAATATATATTTCTAGACGTTGTTACAGACCTTATATCGGCAGTAGTAGCACTACTAAGAAGAGATATAAACGGACTAGTGGTAGAAGTATAGGAGGTGCTAGAACTAGTCAAGCTATAGGAAAAGGGGTAGTTAAGTTATATAATAAGTTATAAGGCGAGATCTGTTAATCTATAGGATCTGTAAGGTCTGCTTATATACCTTACGTACCTTATATACCTTACATACTCAGTATTTCTTAGGCGCAGTATTATGTATTTAAAGGACTACAGTCCCTACCTAAATAGTTCTCTTCTTTATAGTAAATTTTAGAATATAATTAGAGTTAATCTGTTAGGTAACTACTCCACTAGTTATATTTATATTATTAACTTCTTGTTTATCTATATACCTAGCCTATTAATAAATCTACCGTAGTATTTCCTATAAGGCTTCGTTATATATTCACTACTAAGGTTATAGTATTAATAAAGTTAAATAATATACCACCAAAAGTAGTAGCTATAACGCCGTTAATGGCAGCAACTACTTTAGGATTAGGAAATGACACTAGTATAGTAGATACTAACTCTTAACTAGTTACCGTTAGATAGTTATAGGAAATAGTTAATTAATTAATAGATAACAATAGGATACTTAAAGAAAGGATTAATAGGATTAGAGCAGTTAAGGTTAAGTTACCCTTAATTAAGCAATTCTTAGGGGAGAAGTTAAAACTTAAGGGATTCCTTATATAAATACACTTTAAGGTTATATAAGAGGGAGTTAAACTAAGAACACCTATAGATTAAGTTACTTACGTAGGATTATTCTTAACAGGAAGAGCACTTAAGTAGTTTAAGCCTTACCTTGCGGAGGTATAGAAGTATAGCATAACAACTATTAACCAGGAGGTGCGATATATATTCTTAAGTTAGAGTAGGTTTACGGAACGCCTAATATAAATATTTAGAGACTTAGAGGCGACCACTATAGTAGAATATAAGCTTTAAAACCTAGTATAGAGAACTTTAGTAACTAAATATATAATATAGTTTTAAACGTTAGTAATATAGGTTTAATAGAATAATAAGGCGCTTATAGTATAGTATAAATAGGGACTTAAGGTAAAAGTTTAGGATGTAATTATCCTAATAGAAGATGCGGATACTCTTAGGGAATTAATTAATTAAGTAATTAAGATTAATAATAGGATCTACTAAATAGAGCAGACTAAGAAGGGTTAAGATAGAGTTTTATAGTTGTATAAGGCGCAGAGTACGTAATAATAAAGTTAAAGTTAGAAACTATTGTATGGCGCAGAGCTAATGGACCTAAGTAGTACTAAGAAAAATAGAAAATGGAATAAACGACTATAGAAACCCAAAGGATAAGGATTAAGTAATTAAAGGTCTAAAAAGCAGAGGCTAAACTAGGGATTTTAGCAGTAAAAGACGTTTAGGCGGTCTCTATAGCAAGAAAAATAGTTTAAAGAAGGGGCTTATATAAATTATAGAAAACAGGGTTATTTCGCTAGAAACTATAAAGATAGTTAGAGTTACTATGCGGTAAATGGAACTAAACTAGTAGAAAATATATATATATAGAGGAATAATAGTATACTATAAGGAACCAAAGAGTATTTAATTAAAAGTTTTACGTTTTGTTATAATAACGTATACTAAATTTATAAGGATGCTAAGTATAACGTAAGCTATTAGCTATAGAAGCTAAAATTATTAAAGTTTAGAGAAACTAATAAACTATCTTATAGATTGGATATTAAGGATAATAAATTTAATATAGGCGAAACATTCAGTGACGATAAGGTAATAAAGGTAGCTTACTAGGAGTATATAAACCTTAAAGATGTTATAAAAGAGGTAGAGAATAATTCTACTATGGAATAGGGAACATTAGTAGGGATTAAGACCCTACTAAATACAATGTCTATTGCTTTATAAAACGCAAGAGAAGTAGAATAATAAACCACTTTAGCACTTAATAAAGGCAAAAGGCTAAAGGCTTAAGATTCTTAAGACAAGATAAGAGACGCTTAAGATTTTTAAGACGAGATAAGATACGCTTAAGGACCTATAATAGATAACAACTAATAGAGTAGAGTAACGGCTTAGTTTAGTAATATATAAATAAGCTTAGGACGGAGTTTTCTAGGGGCGTAAGATTCTTAAGACAAGATAAGTAAGATTTAAGATTCTTAAGACGAGATAAGAATACAGTAGAAGCCTAGTTAGACTAAGGCTAGAGCTAAGCTTAAGATAAAAGTAAGCTTAGGATTAAGAATTCTACATGACTAAGATTTCTAAATATAAATAAGGACTATTAAATAAACTAAGATTAAGAAGTAAAAAGATATTAAGGATTTACTTATAAGACGCAAACTAAAAGAAAATATAGAGGAATTTAGATAGAGAATCCTTATATAATAAGAATAGAAACTAGACTAGAGATTTAGTATATTAGGTTATATAAGGGACAGAGCACCTATATAAAGAATTATTAATAGGTATAGGGCAGGCACGCTAAGAGCTAAGTAGCTTACTATATTAGAACAAGAAGAGGATTTAGGGATCCCTACTAGGTTTAAAGAACGGTATATAAAGGGCTGTTATAATATAGTAATAAGAAGATACTTCCTTACGGATAAGCTATATATACTCTAGTAGCTATACTAAAAGTAGTATAGGCAGCGATATAATAATAAGTAGGAAGATTTCTATATATAGTTAGATAAGTAAGTTATTTAGGACTACCCTATTACAGAAAAGGCAATAAGTTATATTAAAGGAGCCTTAATTATAAAGTTAAAGGATTTAGAGAAATAATTAGAGGACTAAAAAAGTGAGAGGTAAATCTTAGTACCTATAAATAAAGCTATAACGTTTAGATTAATATAGCAGAGGTTTAAACTTAAGGATAAAAATAAGTTAAGAGTTAACCTAAAGCACCTAGTATACTATACGCTATTATAAATTGTATATATGGATAATATATACGATATATATAAGAATCTAAAAGAGAAGAATCGGAAGTACCCTATAAGGATATATTAGGCGCTAGATAAGTAATAGTATAGAAATACTAAGTATATGCATAGATGGCATCTAGTAGAAGTTTAGGAGTTAGAAGACTTAATACTTTAACTAGAAAGATTTCTTATAGAAGAATGCTTAGATGGGTAATAGTAGTGGGAATACCTAAAGAATACTTATTTATAATATATAGAGGATAAAAAGCGAACTAGGTATTAGCTAAAGAGCGAGCTAAGTGTAATAGAATTAAGCAGCTAATAGTTAGGAAAAGTAGAGGCCTATAGAACTAAAAGAAGCTAGTAGTAAAGCCTTAGACCCTTAAAGAAATTTAAGGATAATACCTAAATTTATAAGTTAATTAATAAGATTAACAGTTTAAAGCATTAATAGATAGTAGAGTAATGCGGAACTATATCTTACCTATAGTAGTTAAGAGAATGGGATTACCTTATAGGTAGAAGGAGCAACCTTACCTATTAGTTATAATTTTAGAAGATCTAATAACCTATAAAGGAGGGATTATTAACCTTAAAATAGGACCTATTTAAATAACTATTAAAGGGAGATAAATTAAAAATATCTTTTAATATCCTATTATTAAGACGGGATAAGGCAGTATTAGGTATACTTTAGTTATAGAAATACAATCTAAGGATTAATTAGATTACAGGTTAGGTTAATATTAGAAATACTTAACGCCATAAAATATAATAATAAACTAAGATAGTATAGTAC